>ENA-OQHR01000434-OQHR01000434.1-human-gut-metagenome-genome-assembly--contig:-NODE-434-length-31194-cov-4.590288_pt1 | contig 31194 bp, 22 predicted proteins | sample MGYA00242566_ERZ504725 | MGnify/ENA primary metagenome ERZ504725 (study PRJEB26092, sample SAMD00036217) | human gut metagenome | host: Homo sapiens | study: EMG produced TPA metagenomics assembly of... | reverse complement strand
CAAGAATTTTTCACGCAGTATGCAACAAAATTTGCCGAAAAGACGTAGATAGACGCCTATGAACACGAGCTCTCAGAACGCAATATGAAATCCGAGCACGGATTGGCAATTTTCACACTGTCAATCCGTGCTTTTTTGCGTGCAGACTTGAAAACATTTTGTGCTTTTTTTGGAAAAAGCGCAGATACGTTTCCAGTCCGCAAAAAAACAACACAATTTCACAAGTTCCATCGGTTTTCACAAGATTTTCGCAAAATCGGGCCGTGTTTTCACAAACTTGACAAATATACCAGAAATTGCTATAATAAACGAGAACTGTTGCGCTTATTTTCTGTATAATTTGCAATATGTCCCTGTGGAAAACTCCGGCGCACAGAAGAATGACGAAATATCATGCTTTCGGCACGTGCCGGAGCAGAAAGAAGGGTGGAAGAACTTTGGCAAATGTGAAATGGCACAAGAAAATCGGTGCGATCTTGCTGGCGGGGCTCCTGTCCGGCACCATTCTGCCGCTGCCTGCCGCCGCAGAACCGGCATCCGGCACTGCCGCTGCTCCTGCGGCTGAGGAATCCGCAGACACCAGCGGAAGCCTGTACTACGAGGAGCAGGACACGTACAGCGATTATTACGACACCTATGCAGATGCGGCGCATCCCGATGCGGAGTTTGTCCTGAACGGAGCGGATTATACGCAGGCGGACTGCGATACCTTCGAGGTCGGCTCGTATACCGGCACGGAGGACAACAGCGTGCGGGACAACGTCCTGATCTGGGACAGCGCAGAGGGTGCGTTTACCTACACCGTGGAGGTTCCGGAAACCGGACTCTACTCCATCGAGGCGACCTACTGCCCCATCGTCTCCAACACCTCGGAGATCTCCCTTTCTCTGGCGGTGGACGGCGAAGTCCCCTATGACACCGCCTCCCGTATGACCCTGAACAAGATCTACCGGAACAAGGAGGACATCAAGACCGACAGCGCCGGCAATCAGGTGCGCCCCGCACAGGTGCAGACCGAGATGTGGCGCACCGGCTGGATCGGCGATTCCGACGGACTGTTCAACGAACCCCTCCAGTTCTATCTGGAAAAGGGCACCCATGAGATCACCCTCTCCTCCTCCAAGGCGTACTTTGCGCTGGACACCCTGCGCTTTGCCCAGCCGGAGGAAGTGAGCGATTACGATACCTATGCTGCCGGCGTGGATGCGGCAGTTTCGAAAGATGCCACCCCGTCCGGCGTGGTGCGCATCGAGGGCGAGGATGCCGTCTATAAGTCGGACTCCGTCCTCTATCCCACCTACGACAATTCCACCAGCGCCATCTCCCCCTCCGACCCCAAGCACATGTTGTATAACACCATCGGCAGCGGAAACTGGGACAAGGCGCTCCAGACCATTACATGGCAGGTTGCGGCAAACACCCTCCCCGGCGACGGCTGGTATCAACTGGGCATCAAGGCACGGCAGGAGGAGATGCGCGGCTTCTACTCCAACCGCCGCATCTCCATTGACGGCAGCGTTCCCAGCGAGGAATTCGATCCGGTGAAGTTCTACTATGACACGGACTTCCGGATGACCGCTGTGGAGAACGCAGACGGCGAGGCAGTGTATGTCTACCTCACCGCCGGCGAAGACCACACCATCACCATGGAGGCGATTCCCGGCGAGATCGGCGACTCCATGCGCCAGCTGGATGCCATCGTGCTGGATCTGAACACTTATTACCGGAAGATCGTCATGATCACCGGTCCGGAGCCGGACAAGTACACCGACTACTATGTCCACGAGAAGATTCCGGAACTGGTGGGCGAGTTCCGGCGCATCTCCGGCGAACTGGAGGAGATTCAGGGACACATCGAATCCCTGGCAAACTCCAAGGGCACAGAGGCATCCTCTCTGGAACAGATGCGCATCATTCTGGATAAGTGTGCGGACGAGCCGCTGAAGATCCCCAACTACCTCTCCCAGATCAAGGACGATATCACATCCCTGTCCTCGTGGATGCGGGACTACCGTGACCAGCCGCTGGAAGTGGACTATCTGGAACTGGCTTCGCCGGACGAGGATTTCCCCTCCGTCAAGGCGGGCTTCTGGAAGTCCCTCTCCTATAGCTTTCAGCGCTTCACCGCCTCCTGGGATGAGGACTACAGCTCCCTGTCCGCCACCACCGGCGATGATGCCATTGAAGTATGGGTGTCGCTGGGACGGGATCAGGCGCAGGCCGTCAAGGATCTGGTGGAATCGGAGTTCCAGCAGCAGTATGACATTCCCGTCTCCGTCAATCTGGTCGTCGGCGGCGTTGTCGAGGCGACGCTGGCGGACAAGGGACCGGACGTTGCCCTGTTCCTCGGCGGCGAATTTCCCGTCAATCTGGCAGCCCGTGGACTGCTGGCAGACGTGTCTGCCATGGATGGCTATGAGGAGATCACCCAGCAGTACCAGCGCACCGCCATGGTGCCCTACCAGTACGAGGGCGGCACCTACGGTCTGCCCCTCACCCGCAGCTGGGCGATGATGTTCTACCGCAAGGACGTGCTCAGCGAGCTGGGCTTCACCAGTGCGCCGGAGACATGGGAAGATCTCATCGACATGCTGCCGGCGCTCCAGCGGAACTATATGTCCGCCGGTCTGGTGCTGCCGGCAGTGGCTGCGGATGCCAATCAGGCGACCATCTCCGCCGCAACGGAATCCGGTCTGACCTTTGCGTCCCTCCTGCTCCAGCGCGGACAGAACTATTATAATGACGCACAGACCGAAACTACTTTTCATACCAACGCCGCCATTGACTCCTTCGAGATGTGGACGGACTTCTATACCAAGTACGACTTCGACCAGCAGTATGACGCCTTCAGCCGGTTCCGGACGGGCGAATATCCCATCGTGGTATCCGACTACTGCACCTTCTTTAACCAGCTGTCTGTGGCAGCGCCGGAGATCAGCGGGCTGTGGGGCTTCACAGCCATCCCCGGCACGGAGCTGGAGGACGGCAGCGTTTCCCACGCCGTCAACTCCAACAACACCGGCGCCGTCATCTTTAATAAGGTGAGCGAGAAACAGAACGGTCTGGAAAATGCGTGGACGTTCCTCAAGTGGTTCTGCTCCGCCGAAGTGCAGGTGGAGTACGGCACCCAGATCGAGGGTCTGCTGGGACAGATGGGACGCTACGCCACCGCCAGCACCGAGGTGCTCACCCAGCTGGCGTGGTCGTCGGAGGAGGCGGATACCATCCTGACCTCCATGGACGAGCTGGAGGAGATTCCCATCATTCCGGCTTCCTACTCTGTCACCCGAAACATCATGAATGCCTTCCGTGAAGTGGTCAACAACAACGAGAACCCGCGGGATACGCTGATGTCGTACAATCGGGACATCAACGAGGAGATCGCAAGAAAGCGGAAGAACCTCGGACTAGATTCCTAAAGAAGGGGGGAGTTCCCTTGGATACTGCCGAAATTGGCAAAAGAACCCGACAGGAAAACCGGCGGCTCACGTGGCTGGCGGTGAAGCAGAACAAAGCGAGCTATCTGATGATCGCACCGTTCATGCTGTTTTTCCTCGTATTTACCATTGTCCCCGTCGTGATGTCCCTGCCCATGGGCTTTACGGATTTCAACATGGTGCAGATGCCCAAGTTCGTGGGGCTTTCCAACTACACCACGCTGTTTTTGTCGGACAAGATCTTCATCCAGTCTATCCGTGTGACGCTGGTGTTCGCTCTGTTCACCGGCCCCGTCAGCTATATCCTGTGCTTCCTGCTGGCGTGGCTCATCAATGAGCTGCATCCCAAGCTCCGCACGATCTTCACGCTGATCTTCTACGCACCGTCCATGGCAAATGTCTACACGGTGTGGAAGCTGATCTTCAGCGGCGACTCCTACGGCTACATCAACTCGTTCCTGCTGGATCTGGGCATCATCAGCTCCCCCATCCAGTGGCTGACCGACGGGGACTATGTGCTGGGCGTGACCATCGTCGTGCAGATGTGGATCAGCCTGGGTGCCGGCTTCCTGGCGCTCCGTGCCGGCTTCCAGAACATCGACCGCTCCCAGTACGAGGCGGGCGCCATCGAGGGCATCAAGAGCCGCTGGCAGGAACTGATCTACATCACCATCCCCTCCATGGGACCACAGCTGATGTTTGCAGCAGTCATGCAGATCGTCAGCTCCTTCACCGCCGGCACCGTGTCCCAGAATCTGGTGGGCTTCCCCAGCACGGACTACAAGGCGCACACCATTATGAACCACGCCTACGACTACGGCTGGATCCGCTACGAAATGGGCTATGCATCTGCCATCTGTATGATCCTGTTTCTTGTCATGTACCTGCTCAATAAACTCATCGGCAGACTGCTCAACAAATACATGGACTAAAGGAGGGTGCGGAAACAATGGCAAAAAAAGAAAAAGTCTACGGCACCCGCCTGAAGGTGTCCTCCAAGCGTGCCGGTCATAGGATCGGCGGAACGGTGGGAATTTTCATCTTTCTGCTGGTTCTGGCGGTATTCATGGCGCTGCCCCTGTATCTGGCAGTGGTCATGTCCCTGAAGCCGGTGCAGGAGCTGTTCGTGTTCCCGCCGAAGCTCTACGTCATCGATCCCACATTCTCCAACTACAGTGCGATGTTCCGCCTGTGCTCCGATCTGTGGGTTCCGTTCTCCCGCTATGTCTTTAACAGCGTCTTTGTCACGGTGGTGGTAACGCTGGGACAGGTCATCTTCTCCTCCATGGCAGCGTTCTGTCTGGCGAAGATCCGCTTCCCCGGCGCCAAGGCGATCAATTCCATCATCGTGGTATCCCTGCTGTACCAGAGCAATGTCATCTATATCATGCAGTACATGGTGCTGGCAAAGCTGGGCATGATCGATACCTATATGGCACTGATCTTCCCGTCCATCGCCGCTCCCATGAACCTGTTCCTGATGCGCCAGTCCATGACGCAGGTGCCGGATGCCATGATCGAAGCGGCAAAGGTGGACGGCGCAGGCATCTTCCGCATCTGCTGGCAGATCGTCATGCCCAACCAGAAGCCGGCGCTGATGACCGTCATCATCTTCTCGTTCCAGGCGGCATGGAACATTCAGGGCGGCACGCTGGTGTTCCAGGAATCCCTGAAGACCCTGCCCACCGTCGTGCAGCAGGCAGCATCTGCCGGTCTGGCGAGAGCCGGCGTGGCAATGGCAGCCGCCGTGTTCATGCTGGTGCCGCCGATCGTCATCTTCATGCTGGCACAGCGGCAGGTCATCGAAACCATGGCACATTCCGGAATCAAGGACTAAAGGGAGGGTGAAGACTTTGCAGAAAAAGGCAAATCATCTGGCGGCGGCGTGTCTGTCCGTGCTGACGCTGACGGCGGCAATCGGCATGCCGGCAGTTTCGGCGGAACATTACAACGTCTATAACTACGACTGCTGGGGCGAGGCAACGCCGTCGCAGGCAGGCTATGAGGCACAGCGTTCCGTCAGCGGTCTGGATCTGGGCTGCGGGGCATTCAATACCCCCTCGGATCTCTTCCGTGACTGGAACGACCAGTTCTATCTTGTAGACAGCGGCAACAACCGCATTGTTGTGGCAGACCGCACCTTTACCAAGGTGAACCGGATTCTGGAGCGCTTCACGCTGGAGAACGGCAGCGAAACCACACTGAAAGCACCTGAGGGCGTGTATGTGTCGGAGGAAACGGGTCTGATCTACATCGCAGACACCGGAAACTCCCGCCTGCTGGCGTGCGACGAGGACGGCAACGTGCAGATGGAACTGAAACGGCCGGACTCCACATTATATGAAAACGAAACCTTCAAGCCCCAGAAAGTGCTGGTGGACAAGGCGGGCAACATCTACATGGTGCTGAACAACATCACCAACGGTGCCGCCATGTTCAACAGCGAGGGCGAGTTCCAGGGCTACTTCGGCGCCAACTCCGTGGACGCTACCGCAGAGGTCGTGGCGAACTACTTCTGGAACATGATCGCCACGGACGAGATGCGTGCCAACTCCTCCCGTAACGTGGCGGCGGGCATCACCAACTTTGACGTGGACGATGAGGGCTTCATCTACACCGTCACCCAGTCCTCCTCCTCCGAGGCGGATCGGGTCAAGAAAGTCAACCCCGCCGGCTATAACCTGTTCTCTGCGCTGGAGGCGACCTTTGGCGATCTGGATTCGGTCTACGACTTCAACACCAATCAGGACTACAGCACCAAGATGGTGGACATCGACATTGACGGCGAGGGACGCATCAACTGTCTGGATCTGGAAACCGGCCGTGTGTTCCAGTACGACGAGGACGGCAACCTGCTGTTTATCCTCGGCTCCACCTCCGACCAGCTGGGCGGCTTCTCCATGAAGGTGTCCGCACTGGAGACCATGGGGACGAACATCTACGTGGCGGACTCCATGAAGAACACCGTCACGATCTTCTCGGAAACGGAGTTCGGCGGTATTGTCCATGAGGCAGTGGGACTCTATAACGCCGGCTACTACGCCGAGGCGCTCCAGCCGTGGCGGGAGGTGCTGAAGCGGGACGGCAACTATCAGATGGCATACGTGGGCATCTCGTCCGCCCTTTATAATGAGGGGGACTATGAGGGCGCTATGAAATATGCGAAACTGGCACAGTCCCGCAATCTGTACGACAAGGCGTTCGAGGGCTACCGCTCCGAGTGGCTGAACCGCAACTTCGGCTGGGTCATCCTCGTGGTTGTAGGACTCATCGGTCTGTGGATCTTCCTCCACATCCGGAGCGTCAGGAAGAAGAAAAACCAACCCAGGAATCTCGTGAAAATGCTGCACGAGGGAGAGGAGGAGTGATGCTGCTATGATGGATCTCACACAAAAGCAATGGGTCAAGCACAGTGTGTTCCACCCCCTTTGAGGGCTTCGAAGACCTGCGCTGGAAAAAAGGCGGTTCTGTCCTGTATGCCAGCATTGTGGTCCTGCTCTGGTTCGTGGCGGAGATCGTGCACGACAATCTGGTGGGCTACCAGTTCGCCGTCACCAATCCCAAGATGTTCAGCATCGTCCCGTATCTCGTCCAGACCATTGTGCTGTTTCTGGTCTGGGTCATCGGCAACTGGTCGATCTGCACCCTGCTGGAAGGCGAGGGTACCATAAAGAACATCTATATCTATAGTGCCTATTCCCTGATCCCCTACGTGGTGGGGCTTTACGTCCGGACGCTCCTGTCCCACGTGCTGATTCAGGACGAGGCGATCTTCATCACCTGCATCACGGTCATCAGCACCGTCTGGTCAGTCGCCCTGATGTTCAACGCCATCAAGGCGGTGCACCAGTACTCCATCGGCAAGACGATTCTGGCGCTGATCCTCACCGTGGTGGCAATGCTCATGATTCTGATTCTGGTGGTTCTGCTGGTGGCACTGTTCCAGCAGGTATACGTATTCGTTTCTTCCGTCTACACGGAAATCACCTATCGTGTGAGAGTCTAGAAAGGACGGTGGAAAGACAAATGAACAATTGGAAAAAATGGATCGCCGGCGTGTGCGCCCTGAGCCTCTGCCTGACGGCAACGGCGCTTCCGGCATCTGCGGAGGGCGAGGAGGACATCGACCTCATCTCCGACACCTCGGAGGAAACGCCTGTTGCGGACGGCGAACCAGCTGACGGAGAGGAAACCGCCGAGGAGGCGACCCGTTCCGAGGCGCAGGAGGAAATTACGATTACAGCAGCGCAGGTCACCCAGTACATGGAGAAAAAGAACGCCTGCGACGGCATCACCTTCTACAGCCGTCCGGAGGACTATGAGGACACCATCTCCGACGAGGATGTGGTGGATCTGCTGGACGACATTGAGCTTGCCGGCATCGACGACGAAACCGGCGAGGTGGTCTGCACCCTGGAAGAGGAGGACGACACCAGCGATTTCGTGATCTTCCTCAGTCCGGAGGGACGCTGGCTGGTGTACATGGACACCGATTACCAGAAGGTCATTCAGGTGCGCCAGATCGTCTCCCTGCTGGACAGCGAACTGCTCTTCCAGTCCAGAGATCACAAGACGCTGGAGCTGTACAGCAAGGACTACGACGAGGTGGAGCGCAGCTATACCTCTGACGGCAAGGCAAAGGACGGCCAGGTCACCTACACCAACAAAGACGGCTGGCAGGTGGTGCTCTCCGATACCTGCGATGCCGTGATCTCCTCGGCACGGTTTGTCACCGAGAACGACCGGCTGGCGCTGTATGTGGACGATGACCGTGCAGTCATCGGACTGTACGACAAGACAGCGGAAAAGATGTGGTGGTCTACGCCGGAGAACGTGGGACACGATAAGCGTGCCACCAACACCATCGTGAACGACCTCTCCTCCTCCCTGCGCATGGTCTACGGCGAACCGGATGCGAGAAGCACCACCACGCTCCGCTCCACCGGCGACGGCAAGGTCAAGGTCAAGGACACCGGCAACGGCGTGAAGATCACCTATCGCTTCCACAAGGCGGGCATCACCATTCCTGTGACCTACACGCTGGAGGATGACTACCTGGAAGCACGCATTGAAACAGACGAGATCGAGGAGGACACCTCCCAGACCGGCAAGCTGGTCACCTCCCTCTCCCTTATGAGCAGCTTCGGCGCAGCCTCCGATCAGGAGGACGGCTACTTCGTCATTCCCGACGGCAGCGGTGCGCTGATCCGCTATAACAACGGCAAGACCAGTGCCAAGAGCTATACCGGCTATGTCTACGGCACCGACCTGACCGCCGTGCCCCTCCAGCAGCCCGCTGTGACGGAGCAGGTGTACCTGCCCATGTACGGCATTGTCAACAGAGACAGCGCCATGATGGTGGTGTGCACCGAGGGCGACTCCAACGCCAAGCTCACCGCCAGCGTCAGCGGACAGTCCAAGAGCAGCTATAACGTCTGCGGATTTGACTTCACCCTGCGGGACTCCGACTCCTATTATATGTCGGGGGACAACTCCACCGCCCTCACCGTCTTTGAGGACGGCGACATCAAGACGGATGCCGTGGCGCTGCGGTACTACCCGCTGGAAACGGAGGATACGCCGGACTACAGCGACGTGGCAAACGCCTACCGAAACTACCTCACCGGGGAGCAGGGCGTGACCTCCACCGTGACATCCGCCGATGCCGGTCTGTACCTGAACCTCTACGACGGAACAGAAAAGGAGAAGTCCATTCTGGGCATTCCCGTGACACTGAAAAACTCCCTCACCACCTTTGCGCAGGCGGAGGACATCCTCACGGACCTGACCGCAGACGGCGTTTCGCCGGAGGACATCCGGGTACAGTACTACAACTGGACGAATGCCGGCATCACCGGCAAGGTGGATCTCAAGGCAAAGCCCGCCGGCTGTCTGGGCGGCAAGGGCGACTGGGAAGACCTCATGGACTACGCCGGCAGGAACGGCATCACCATCTATCCGGCAGTGGACAACCAGACCTTTTCCTCCGGCAGCGGATACTACACGTTCACGGACACCACCGTCCGCATCTCCGGTTCTTACGCCCGAATCTATCCGTACAATCTGGCGTACGGCAACCAGAGCAGTGCGGAGAAGCCCCTCTCGCTGCTCTCTCCGGCGGCGTTCTCCGAGATCTACGAGAAGCTCACCGGAAACTTCACCAAGAAAAACCTCTCCGCAGTTTCGCTGGGCAGCATGACCTCCGCCCTCTACGGCGACTACGGCAAGAAGGAGATCTGTCGGGACAAGGCGCAGGAGATCCTGACCCAGTCCTACCAGCAGATCACCGATGCAGACATCGCCATGCTGGCGGATACGGCAAACGCCTATGCGCTCCCCTATGTGCAGGAACTGACCGATGTGCCCCTCCAGTCCAGCGGCTACGATGTGTTTGACGAGGACATCCCGTTCTATCAGATGGTCATGCACGGGCTGAAGCCCTACGCCTCCACCGCCGTCAACGCCTCCGCCACACCGGAGGAAACCGTGCTGCTCTCCATTGCAACGGGCAGCAGCCTGCACTATGACATGATCGGCGGGGAGACCAGCGAGCTGAAGGACACCGTGCTGGACGGACTGTACTACGCCGGCGCAGACGACTGGAAGGACAACGCCGCCCAGTCCTATGTGTTCGCCAAGACGGTCACCGCCGGACTGGGTGACCAGCAGATCACCGGCTACGTGCGGGAGGGCGACGTCATCACCACGACCTATGAAAACGGCGCCGTGACCGAGGTCGATCTTGCAGCGCAGACCGTCACCGCAGACGGCAAAACCTATGCGCTTTCTGAGTATGTCGAGGAAGGGAGTTGGAAGTAATCATGAAAATGGCGTATGAAAAACGAAAGAGCATGTACGGCTACGGCTTCATTGCACTGTGGTTCGTGGGCGCACTGATCTTTTTTCTGATTCCCGTGGTGGAGTCACTGCTCTATTCCTTTCAGGAGATCGCACCGGACACCGGCGGCATGGTTGGCAAATGGGTGGGGCTGGACAACTATAATTATGCCTTTAACGTAGACCCGAACTACCGCCAGTATCTGGTAAAGGTGCTGGAGGAAACCGCATGGAAGACACCGCTCATTCTGGTGTTTTCCCTGTTCGTTGCCGTCATCCTGAACCAGAAGTTCAGGGGGCGCACGTTCTCCCGTGCGGTATTCTTCCTGCCGGTCATCATTGCCACAGGTCCGGTGTATAACATCATCAACGGCAACCTCCAGAGCACCGGCAACAGCGATGCCAGCCAGTTCTCCACCATGTTCTCTACCGATCTGCTGGGCGAGCTGATGGAATTCCTCGGCATCTACGGCATCTCGGACGGCGTCCAGACCACCATCGAAACCGTGTCGGACAACATCTTCGGCATCGTCTGGAACTCCGGCATCCAGATCCTGATCTTCCTCGCCGCCCTCCAGAACATTCCGGTGTCCGCCAAGGAGGCGGCGCAGATGGAGGGCGCAACGGCATGGGAATACTTCTGGAAGATCACCCTGCCCTATGTCAGCCCCATGATTCTGGCGTGCTTTATCTTCACCATCATCGACTCCTTCACCGACCCGAACAACGTGGTCATGGGACGGATTCTGGATCTCCAGTCCGACTGGCAGTACGGTCCGGCATCGGCGATGGCGTGGGTATATTTCGCCATCGTCCTCGCTGCCGTGGGCATCATTACCGCAATCATCAACAAGTTCGTGTATTACGAAGTCGAATAAGGAGGTGGCAAACATGGAAAATGTCAAGGGTGCAACACCCGTTTCTTCCCCCAAGGATGACGCCGAAGTGGGAAACGGCATGAGCAAACGTGAGGCACGCAGAATCCGCATGCGGAGCATGAACAAATCCGAGATCGCCTACATACGCCGCAAGCGGGTTTTCGAAGCGGTCTGGCCGTTCTTCCGATTCTTCATTCTGTTCGGTCTGTGCTTTGTCATCCTCTATCCCCTGATCTATATGATCAGCTGCGCATTCCGGGATTCCGCCGATATGAGCGACCCCACGGTCATGTGGATCCCCCGCCACCTGACGCTGGAGGTCATCAAGGAAACTGCCGGTGTCATGGACATCTGGAAAACGCTGGGGACGACCCTCCTGCTGAACATCGGCTGTTCGCTGGTACAGGTCGCCTCCTGCGCACTGGCAGGCTACGGCTTTGCCCGCTTTAAGTTCAAGGGCAAGGGTCTGCTCTTCGGCATCGTGGTCATGATGATCCTCGTGCCGTCCCAGATCATCGCCATTCCCCAGTACATGCTGTTCCGGCACTTCGGACTGTTCGGGCTGGAGGTCAACCTCATCAACTCCAAGCTCTGCATGTACCTGCCGGCAGCCATGGGCAACGGCATCCGTGCCGGACTCATGATCTTCATCTTCCGCCAGTTCTTCAAGGGACTCCCCAAGGAGCTGGAGGACGCTGCCTATCTGGACGGCTGCGGTCCGCTCCGCACCTTCGTACAGGTCATGATCCCCAACGCATCCTCCTCGTTCCTGACGGTCTTTCTGTTCTCGGTGGTGTGGTACTGGAACGACTACTATGTCAGCTCCACTTTCTTCACCAAGAACCAGACCATTGCGCTGATGCTGAAAAACCTGAGCACCCTGCTGTCCCAGCAGCTGTTCAATAACGCAGATGTCAGCCCCAGAGAACAGATCGTGTGGATGGAGGCAGGCTGCCTGATCTCCATTCTGCCCATCCTGATCATGTACGTCTTCTTGCAGAAGTACTTCACCGAGGGCATCGAACGCTCCGGTCTGGTCGGCTGAGGCGATTCGTCCCAAAAGCGCACTCCCGCAGAGTTCTCCTGCGGGAGTGCATGGTTTCCCCAAAAGTCTGCGGCACTGGTAGAAACGCACAAACGGAGTTGTTGAAAACCTGTTGAAAACTTTTCCCAGCCGTTCCGCAGGCTGCCAAAATCGACGGAAAAGCCTGCTGCTGTCCCGCCGGACTCGCTGAAAATTGTGAAAAAGCTACAAAAACGGGCATGATATTCCCCAAAGAATTTTAAAAAAGTTAGTCGGATGGGCTTGACACGGGCGAAATAATATGTTAAAATACACTTGTAAATTATTTATAAGACCTTTTGCGGGTACTTGTAAATATTCATTTCTTGCCGCTAAACGGCGGCACACACCGGCTGCGGCGTCTGCCGCAGAGTTTCATATCAGCAATGTGAACGGGGTGCGCCGTATCCGCCATGTATCGTATCTGCCCAAATTGACGGACGGCAATACAAACAAAATTCTTACAGAGAGAGGTAAAAAGAGAATGAAGAAATTTAACAGAGTTCTCGCTGCAGCCATTGCAGTACCGGTGGCTATGGGCCAGGTACTGGCAATCTCCAGCTCCGCAGCAGTAAAGCCGGATGCAGCGCAGATCACCGCAGACAAGCTGCTGTATGTAAATCCGGAGTCCGAGATCAAGGACGGCAAGCAGGTTTCCGACTGGAACACCCGTATGGCCGGCTATGTAAAGGATGTAAACGGCGAGTACAGCGTTGACGCAAAGAGCATTGTTGAAGGCCTGTCCGGCACCGGCAAGTACACCAGCCTGGTAAAGGATATCGTTTCCGCTTCTGCAAATCCGACCCTGACCGTCAAGGACGGCGTTTTCACCGTTTCCGGTGACGCTGATCTGAGCGCTTACATGGTTCCGCAGATTCAGGACAAGCTGAACGAGTTGGGCGTTGACTACACCGTAGACGCTTCCATCCTGAAGGTACACTACAGCTTCGTTGTTTCCACCGATCTGGAAAACAGCAAGGAAGCTACCGTAACCGGTTCTATCACCAACGACAAGAACAACACCGCTTACACCGTTTCGGCTTTTGACGAGTACCTGAACGCAGTGGTTGCTGATCTGTCTGCACAGGTACAGGCTGCTGTTCCGGCTGCTGATGTTGCACAGTTCAGCAAGATCCTGGGCGAGGCTGCTGCAAACTACAGCAGCTACACCGAGCTGACCAAGGCAATCGCAGCAAAGTCCTTCGAGGAAACTTCTTATGCAAATGCCGATGCAGTGGTTGCTGCAATCGTTGATTTCGCTGCAAAGAACGGCTTCGAGTCTGCTGCAAGCAAGCCGAAGACCGTTGACGGTCTGGTTGCTGCATACGGCAGCTACTTCGACAAGGGCATCAGCGCAGTAAACGACGTTCTGACCCAGAGCGATGCAAACGTAAAGCTGAGCATCTCTGCTGCTGACGTTGCCGCTGTTCTGAACGAGGGCACAAACTTCAAGGCTAGCGCAACCAATGGCGCATATGACCTGACATTCGAGATTCCGGACGCTGAGCAGGACGCTGTCAAGGCTTACGTTGCAAAGCAGAATCCGGATAAGGAATTCGTATCTTTCGACACCGTAAAGGAAGTTGAAGTTACTTTCGCAACAACCGGTACCGTTTCCTTCGATGTAACCCGTACGGTAACATACGAGCTGAAGGATAAGGAAACCACCACTACCACAACATCGGATACCAATACCACCACTACCACAACTACTTCTGGCAGCGGTGAGACCACAACCACTTCCGGCACTGGCGAAACTACCACCACCTCCGGCACTGGCGAAACTACCACCACTTCCGGCAGCGGTGAGACTACCACCACTTCCGGCAGCGGTGAGACTACCACCACTTCCGGCACTGGCGAGACTACAACCACTACTTCTACCGACATCATCCCGATGAAGGATATCGAGAGCATCTCTGTTGAGGTTGGCGAGGGCGTATACTTCTCTGATGAAGAGTCCTTCGATGCTTCTGAGCTGATCGTATCTGCTGTTGCTACCCTGAAGGATGGCACCACCAAGGATCTGGATGCAAGCTACTTTGGCTTCCTGCAGACTCCGGCAGATGTTTACACTGCTCCGTACTACAAGGGCGCAGTTGACATCTACTACGTTGGCGATGCTGACAAGACCGCTCTGGAAGACAAGCCCACTGTTGCAGTTGCAATGAAGGGTGACGCTCAGCTGGACGGCGATGTTGACATGGACGATGCATTCGATACCCTGCAGTACTATTCTTCCAGCGCAGCCGGCAAGACTGTAACCTTCACTGACGGTTCTGACGAACTGCTGGAGAAGCTGGCATTCTATGTAAGCGACGTTGATACCGAGTCCAAGGCTGGTAAGAAGACGGAAGATGCTGAGATCTCCATGGATGACGCATTCAACATCCTGCAGTATGTATCTTACAGAGCTGCTGGTAAGGACGTTGCATGGTCTGACGTGATCAGCAAGTAAGCAAATCCCCATTCCCAAATTCATGCGTTGTTACTGTGTCCGGCGTAAGGTGCATATTGCGCCGGGTGCATAACATAGATTTATTTTTGAAAGGAAATAGAAAAATGAAGACTACATTGAAAAGAACAATGGCAGCTCTCTCTGCTGCTGCTATCGTAGCTACATCTGCTGCTGTTCTGGCTGTTCCGACAAGCGCAGCTGGCGGCACTGCAACCATCGGCACTGTTGAAGTAACTGTTGAAGAGGCTAAGGCTGGACAGATCAAGGTTCCGGTAAGCGTTGACAACAACTTCGTAAAGCTGTCTCTGGGCGCTGAGTGGGACACCAGCGAACTGGACTGCACTTCCATCAAGTGCAACTCCAGCAGCCTGGCTCTGAAGTTTGCTTACTCTGAGGCATACGACTTCGCATGGCTGCCGTTCCTGAGCACCGACGCTGACCGTGACGGTAACGTTCTGGCTTACGATACTGCAAACGGCGCAACTGTTGCATACCTGATCTTCGACATCAAGGATGCTGACATTCAGCCGGGTGACACCTACACCATCACTGCAGCTGATACCGGCCGTGACGGCACAAAGGCACAGTTCGAGAACGTAAACGGCGACGGCGGTCTGACCACTGCAGTTTCCGGCGCTATCGTAGTTAAGGGCGAGCCGACCACCGAAGAGCCGACCACTGAGGCTCCGACCACCGAGGCTCCGGTTGTTACCACTGAGGCTGCAACCACTGCAGCTCCGAAGGCTACCACAACCGCTAAGGCTGCTACTCCGGCAGCTACAACCACCAAGAAGGCTGCTGCTGCTTCCACTTCTTCTCCGAAGACTGGTGACGCACTGCCGATCGCTGGCGTTGCTGTAGCTGTAGCTGTTATCGGCGGCGTAGCTCTGGTTTCCAAGAAGAGAAAGTAAGAGTTAACACAGAGTAATCTGTTTCGCAACTGAATTGTGCGCAGTTTCTGCGCCACGCATGAGGGCACTCCCAAAGGCATCCGCCAGAGGGGGTGCCCTCGTTGCGTTTCGATGTTTTTTGAGCCTGTTCCCGCAAAAAAAACCCGTTTCCGGCGATGCCGGAAACGGGTACACAGCAATTCAAATTCTCAGCTCAGTCCGCCTCGCCGGAAGAAGCCCTCCTGCACGGCGTAGATACAGCCGCACAGGAAGCGGTAGCGCTCCTGAATGGGGCTGAGGGACACGGTATCGGCGAAAGTATCCTCGGTGTATTCCCGCAGGTACGTCTGCACCTGTTCCAGATTCCGCTGGGTGAAGCCAAAGCCGTGGAGACACACGCTGTCGCTGAAATAGGCACAGCGGAGATTATTCAGCAGCAGGCTGAACTTCGCCATGATCTGCTCCGTCACCGGAATCAGCGCCACGTCCTCCTCCGATGCCGTCAGCAGGGAGGCCAGCGTGACCTGCGTCAGGTCGCCGTCTGTGAGCTGGTATAGCGCCGGTGTCTGCGCCTCGGAGAATACGGCGGAAACGTCCTTCTGGATGGCGCTGAGGGATAGTTCTGCACGCACACTGCCACGGGGATAGCCCTCTGCCTCTCTGCCGTCCGGCACGACGATCATATTCTCCACGTAGTACCGGCTGCTGCAAATGTCATGGAGCGGTTCTGCGCCCTGCATGGGGATGGCGTAGAAGTGGTCGTCCCCCCAGTGCAGGAAGAGCTGGCGGTTGCTGATGACGTGGTTCCGTGCCTGATGCTGCACCCCTGCCATGGCGAACTGCGTCACGGCGCTGCCCAGATAGATGGTGGTGTTGCAGCGGTCTGTCAGAAGGCGCTGGAACAGGGGGAACTGTAGCACGCCGTCCTCGGTGGTCTCGCCGCCCAGCTGCTGCCACACAGCGGGCATCACGCCGATGCCGATGCCAATGAGGTTCTTCGAGGTGAGGCAGCTGTTTTGCAGCATGGTCTTCGCCGTGGAGGCAATGACCCCTGCCGCATATTCCGCCGTCAGATTGCCGCCGTGGATGATAACCTTCTTGTCCATGGTCTCCAGATTCAATGTGGTCAGTCCGACGGAGATCTCCTTTTCATCCACGTACACGCCCAATGCAAAGCGATACGTTGCATTGATGTCCAGCAGGATCTTCCGGCGTCCCTTCTTGACTGCCGCACCGGGTTCTACCGGCTCCTCGCCGATCTCTTCCAGAATGTGCTGGGAGATCATTTCATTGGTGATGATGGTAACCGCCGCACGGGTGATTTGTAGTGCCGTGGAGATATCCACACGGGAGATCGGTCCCTGTTCCCGCACCACACGCAGGATCTGCATGCGGTTTCTCCGCTTGAGATCCAGTTTACTAATGCCACAATCGTTCATGACGTTCTTCCTTTTCTTTTCAAAACATATCCGACCATCCCGTTTCCGGAATAATCGGATTCTTGCCTCCGGTTTCTCTCACGTACCCATCCGGAGGTTCTCTTATTTATTCATTTTATCACAAATTTTTACGAATTGCAACTGAAAAAGTGCCAAATCCGATAAAATTTACACCGTATACACATTCCGGCAGGTCACGCCGACACCAGTTCCAGCAGCGTGGTAAACAGCTTCACCACCGCCGGCATTGCCGCCATGGACAAAATCGTTGTCATGGCAAAGATGCCGGAGGCGTACACGTCGTTCATGCTGTGCTTCTGGCACTGGAGCGTACACATCGCCGCAGAGGGCGCTGCCATGAGCACCAGCACCACCGTCCGCACCTCCATGGGGATAAAGGACAGGGGCAGGAACAGCAGCGTCAGCAGCAGAGGAATGCCCAGCAGCTTCACGGCGCTCACGTAGTACACCCGTGGGGTGCGCACCGCCTGCAGCAGGTTGGCCTGCGCCACGCTGATGCCGGAGGCGACCATTGCCATCGGCGTATTCAGCCCCGCCACGTAGTCAAAGGTGGTTTGCAGGATTCCTGGCAGCTGGATGCGGCAGAAAAACAGCACCAATCCGATGGCAATGCCGATCATGGTGGGAGAGCAGAACTTTTTCAGGAGGGCACGGCGGTCGTGCTGTCCGGTGAGGAGCATGATGCCGTGCGTCCACGCAAAGCAGAAGAAGATGGTGAGGAACGCCGTGGCGTAGAACACCCCCTCGTTGCCCAGCAGGGCGCTCGCCAGAGGGATGCCCATGAAGCCGCAGTTGCTGTAGATGACGGAGAAGCGCTCGATCTCCGTCTCCCTGCCGGCTTTCCGGCGAATCAGCAGGTACGCCGCCGTGATCGCCACCACGTAGGAGATTGCCGCAATGAGGAACGTCCACAGCATATTCACCACCAGCCGGAACTCGTACTCCACCTCGGAATAGGCGTTCACCACCAGCACCGGCGTGACGATCTCCAGCACAAAGCTGGAGAACTGGCGGCCGCCGTTCTTGTCCACAATTTTCGTGCGGTAGGCGATGATGCCCACCAGATTCAGCAGCAGCATGATCGCCGCCTGCTTCAAAATGATCCATGCCATTGATGCATTCTCCCCGTTTCATCCGCATATTTCGTCCAGTCACAAACAGGTGGAAACCGAGCTGTCGATTTCCACCTGCTTTTTAGTATACCATAAGGTTGTTAACGGTTTGTGTCTACGAGAAAAACACAGGCTGAATTTGTTTTCCGTCCAGCGCAAGGGACACGGTTTCCGGCAGCTGTTCGAAATCCGCCACCAGGGAGGCGGGTTTCTCCGCCGGCGCATCCTGCCGCAGGGGCACGAAATAATAGTGCTTGGTATTCATCAGCAGCCCGATATTTTTCGCCGAGCCACGCAGGGCATCGTTGGTGGCGAGCGCCAGCACCACGGGTTTTTGCCGGCGCAGCATGGATTTCACCGCCATGGTCGCCGTGGTATCCGTAATGCTGTGCGCCAGCTTTGCCGCTGTATTTGCCGTACAGGGTGCCACCGCCAGCACATCCAGCATGCACTTCGGACCGAGCGGTTCCACCTCCGCAATGGTGCGGAGCGCCTTTTTGCCGCAGATCTCCTCCAGCTCTGCCACACGCACCGCCGCCGTGCCAAAGCGTGTATCCATGCCGGCGGCGTGCTCCGAGAAGATCGGCGTCAGCACTGCGCCGGACTCCCGCAGGCGTTTTGCCTGTGCGAAAGCGGCGGAAAAGGTACAGAACGAACCGGTGACCACAAACCCGATTCGCTTACCTGTCAGATCGTTCATGGGCGAATCCCCTCTCCTTGAGAATGTTGCAGATGGTGTCCGCAATGATCTCGCCCGCCGTCGCCGGTGCGACCTTTGCCGGAAGCGCCAGCGCCAGCAGTGCCGGAATCCCCAGCCGCCGTGCCGCCGCAAAATCCGTGCCGCCCGGACGGGATGCCAGATCGACGATCAGGCTCTCCGGCGGCATCCGGCGCAGCACCGGCTCCTCCAGCAGCAGTGCTGGAACGGTGTTATACACCAGATTGCACTGCGCTGCCGCCGCTCCCAGTTCCTCCGGCGGCACGGCCCGGCAGCCATGCATTTCCGCCAGCGCACGGCTCTCGCAGCGGCGGGCGCACACCGTGACCTCCATCCCGAGCGCACGCAGCCGAGGTGCCAGCGCCATGCCGATTCTGCCGTACCCCACCACCAGCGCACTGCCGCCGTGCAGGGTCGTGGGCATCTGCTCCATGGCGGTCTGGATGGCGCCCTCCGCCGTGGGGACGGCGTTGGCAAGGCACAGCTCCTCACGGCCGAGATAGTCCTCCACCTGCTGCGCCCCGAACTGCGTCCGCACCGCCGGACTGCACTTCCCGCCCAGCACCAGTGCGCCGGACTTCGTGCCGGCCGCCAGCTGCGCCAGAGGAATGGGGGACGGCCCCAGCGGTGCGGCAACGGTTTCGCCGTCCGCACTCGCCGGAATGGGCAGCACCAGCAGATCGCAGGGCGCTGCGGGAACGCCCTCCGGACACCAGAGCACGCCGGAAACCTTCCGGTGCTCCGGCAAAACGCCCAGCACGTGCACCTCCGCCTCCAGCCGCTGCGCCAGCCGTGCCGCCGCATACTGCTGCCGCCGGTCGCCGCCGGCAAACCATATCACATATTTGGATCTCATCACTGTCCCTCCGCTTCTGCGCTGTATGCGCTCTTGCCACATTCTATGCGGCGTCAGGGGGAAGCGTTCCGGGGGCGCAGTTTCACGGCGGACACAGCACAGACCGCAAACTCCTCTCATAACTTAGAAGAAAACTTTTTACAGAAGTCTGACCGTCCCTTTTTCGGGGAATCTGCCGAAAAACCCCCTGACAAATGCCGGAAATATTAAATTTTGTTTTTTCTGCAAGAACACTTGCACTCCAGGGAAAGATGTGTTATAATATTGATAAGGCCGCGTGCCGTACAACACGCATGATTTCCGGACGCCATTTCGTCGTCCCAATCAATTTATGCAAAGGAGTAGGCTCCAAAGAGCCGAGTGTGAGAGCAATGAGAGTATCAGAGATGAATCGGGAAGCACTGGAAGCATTTCAGGCGCAGTGCCAGAAGGAATATGCTGCATTTCAGGCAGAGGGTCTGAAGCTGGATATGTCCCGTGGCAAGCCGGCGCCGAAGCAGCTGGATCTGACCAACGGCATCCTCACCTGCCTGTCGGAAGAGGACTATCGGGCAGAAAACGGTCTGGACTGCCGCAACTACGGCTGTCTGGACGGACTGCCGGAGGCAAAGGCATTCTTTGCACCTATGCTGGGCGTAAAGCCGGAGGACGTGATCGTCTGCGGCAACTCCAGCCTGAATATCATGTACTGGGCAATGTCCCTCGCTATGACCAACGGTGTGATGGGCAGCAAGCCGTGGGGCAAGTACGATAAGGTAAAGGTGCTCTGTCCGGTTCCGGGCTATGACCGCCACTTTGCAGTCAGCCAGTTCCTCGGCATGGAGCTGGTAAATGTTCCCATGAAGGAAGACGGGCCGGATATGGACATCGTCGAAAAGCTGGTGGCAGAGGATGACACCATCAAGGCGATCTGGTGCGTGCCCATGTACTCCAATCCGGGCGGCGTGGTATACAGCGACGAAGTGGTAAAGCGTTTCGCAGCCCTGAAGCCCAAGGCAAAGGATTTCCGCATCTTCTGGGATAACGCATACTGCGTACACCATCTGGTAGACAATCCGCCGGTACAGGCAAACCTGCTGGAAGAGGCAAGAAAGGTTGGAAACGAGGATATCTGCTATATGTTCGCCTCCACCTCGAAGATCACCCATCCGGGTTCCGGCATTGCCATGATCGCAGCCAGCGAGAACAACCTGAAGTACCTGAAGAATGCGCTGGGCTTCTCCACCATCGGCTACGATAAGCTCAACCAGCTCCGCCACCTGCGTTTCTTTGGCGGCAAGTTCGAGAATCTGGTAGCGCACATGAAGAAGCACAAGGCTCTGATCGCCCCGAAGTTCCGGATCGTTGAAAACACACTGGAGCGGGAACTGGCAGATCTGGGCATCGCCAGCTGGTCGAACCCCCAGGGCGGCTACTTCATCTCCTTCAACCAGAAGGGCTGCGCAAAGCGCATTGTCCAGCTGTGCAAGGAGGCAGGCGTAGTCCTCACCGGTGCCGGCGCATCCTTCCCCTACGGTGTCGATCCGGAGGATGAGAACATCCGTATCTCCCCCACATTCCCCACAGAGGAGGAGCTGCAAAAGGCAATGGAAGTGTTCGTTTGCAGCGCAAAGCTGGCAGCCGCAGAGCAGGCACTGGCAAAGTAAACAGCCGGCGAGGCGCTCTGCATACGTTTGCAGGGACAGGCTGTGCCGTGTCCGACGATTTCACACGACAATAGCAAAGAAAAAAGGGACACAGGTGGCTGTGTCCCTTTTGGTTTATGGTTGATTTGAAAAGCGGGAAAACGTTTACAAGCGGACACGGCACGCCGTGTCCCTACAATACAAAAAATGTTTGTTTCCAGTAACTCAGCAAAGCCGTCTTACTTCCCGTTCTCCTTCTTCCACGCCAGATACTCTTCATACGTTCCCTGCCGGTCGATGCAGCCCTCCGGTGTGATCTCGATGATACGGTTCGCCACGGTTTCCAGAATCTCGTGGTCGTGGGAGGACAGGATGACAACGCCCTTGAAGTTCACCAGTCCGTTATTCACGGCGGTGATGCTCTCCAGATCCAGATGGTTGGTGGGTCTGTCCAGCAGCAGCACATTGGAGTGGAACAGCATCATGCGTGCAAACATGCAGCGCACCTTTTCCCCGCCGGACAGCACCTTGACCGGCTTGTAAATGTCATCGCCGGAGAAGAGCATCCGCCCCAGAAAACCACGCAGATAGGTTTCTGTCTCGTCTGCGGTGGAGTACTGCCGGATCCACTCCAGAATGGAGTCGTCGTTGTCGTTGAAGTAGGCGGAGTTGTCCACCGGGAAGTACGAGGTCGAGGTGGAAACGCCCCACTTGAACGTGCCCTCGTCCGGCTGCTCCTCCTCCATGAGAATCTTGAACAGCATGGTGATCGCCTGTTCGCTCTCGCCGATGAACGCCACCTTGTCGGTGCGTCCCAGGGTAAAGCTGACGTTGTTCAGCAGCTTCACGCCGTCCACGGTCTTGGAGATGCCGCTGACCTGCAACACCTCCTTGCCCAGCTCCCGGTCCATGTCAAAGCCGATGAACGGGTAGCGTCTGCTGGATGCCGGCAGCTCCTCCACCGTCAGGTTGTCCAGCAGCTTCCGGCGGGAGGTCGCCTGCTTGGACTTGGACTTGTTGGCGGAGAACCGTGCGATAAAGGTTTTCAGCTCGGCGATCTTGTCCTCCACCTTCTTGTTCTGCTGCTTGATGAGGCGCTGCATCATCTGGCTGGACTCGTACCAGAATTCGTAGTTGCCCACGTACATTTTGATCTTGGTGTAGTCGATGTCCACAATGTGGGTGCAGACGTCGTTGAGGAAGTGGCGGTCGTGGGATACCACGATGACCGTGCCGAAGTACTCGGACAGGAAGTCCTCCAGCCATGCGATGGCGTCAATATCCAGATGGTTGGTCGGCTCGTCCATGAGGATGATGTCCGGATTCCCGAACAGCGCCTGCGCCAGCAGGATCTTCACCTTCTCGTTGCCGGACAGGTCTGCCATCTGCTGATAGAGCAGCTCCTCCGACAGTCCCAGCCCCTGAATCAGCTTGGAGGCGTTGGACTCTGCCTCCCATCCGTCCAGCTCGGCAAATTCCGCCTCCAGCTCCGAAGCCAGAATGCCGTCCTCCTCGGAGAAATCCTCCTTGGCATAGAGGGCATCTTTCTGCTGCATGATGTCGTAGAGCCGCTGGTTTCCCATGATGATGGTGTCCAGAACGGTGTATTCGTCGTAGGCGAAGTGGTCCTGCTTGAGGACGCTCATGCGGAGGTTCTTGGGAATATTGACTTCGCCGGTGGTGGGCTTGAGCTGTCCGCAGAGAATCTTCAGGAATGTGGACTTTCCGGCACCGTTGGCACCGATCACGCCGTAGCAGTTGCCGGCGTTGAATTGGAGATCGACGTTTTTGAAAAGCGTGTCGCCGCCGAACTGGAGGCTGACATTGGAAACTGTAATCATGAAACTGTCCTTTCTGTTCTGAGGTTGTTATCAGTATACCATGAATCCGCCGAATTTGCAAGGGGGCAGCGGAAATGTGTATCGTGTTTGCAAACTTTATACAACAAAGCGTTGGAAAAAATAAGGCTCCCCTAAAAGGGGTGATTCCCCATGGAATGGGGAAATGTCACGAAGTGACAAAAGGGACCGCTCGGTAAGAGCTGGCAGTGCGCAGCACTGACTGAGGGGTCATTCGTGAAATCTGAAACAGAAACAAAAGATTTCACAAAGACCCCTCCGAGCGGCTTCGCCGCCCACCTCCCCTTTCAGGGGAGGCTCTAATCCGAAACATCCCATGACAAAGCCTGCGAATACCTCCAAAAAGACACAAAAAACGCCCCACGGGGTAAATGGGACGTTTTTTGCTATGATATAGGGATTATTGGGGATTCCGCTCCGCATCGGGGTGTACACGGAGCGGTTAGAGGATGTTACATGCTCTCTTTGAGCATGGTTCTAGTATACCGGATGAATGTGTTCGTTTGGTGAAACTGGCTTGAAAACGGACTGAAAAGCATGCGAATAGTCCGTGAGAGATCGTGCGTAATTTTCTCCCGCCAAAACCGCAAAAGCGCACGGCTCTGACACCGTGCGCTCCTGCAAATTTGAAAGGAAAGAAAATTTCAAGGGGGATTTTGTCCTGTGTCCCTGCCGTACCGCAGAGCACAGGTTCAGGAACGCTGTGCGTTCTTGCCGAAATTGCCGCCGGGTGCGCCGGAGGGCGGATCGCCTGCCGGCATACCGCCGGCGAATCCGCCGGACATGCCGCCGCTTCCGCCGTTTGCCGTGACGGACGTGTCGCCGGAGATCGCTCCGCCGGTGCCGAAGCCGTCCTCGTTGAGGTCGCCGTCGTAGGTGCCGCCGGTGACATTGTCCTGGAGTGTGGAGAGGGCTTCTGCGCTGGCGGTGTTCTTTTTCGAATCGGTTTCCTCGGCGCTGGTGTCGGAGGCTGCCGTGGTAATCTGGGTGGATGTGCCGGAACCGGCACTGGAATTGGTATCGGATGAAGTGCAGCCGGTGCAGGCAATGGCAGCAGCCATTGCCATGCTCATGGCCCAGGCGAAACATTTGTGTTGCATAGTCTGCACGCTTCCTTTCGTTTTCACTGCCCCGTGTTGCGATGGATTCATAGTGGTGGTATTTCCTTTATCATAGAGTCCCCAAATCCCGTTCTTTTTCTGTAAGATAAGTATCGCATTTGATTGTGCAAATCCGGTGAAAATTCTGCGTGCACCGCCTAAAATTCCGGGGAAAACCGAGGAATTTTTTGGATTGTCATCAGAAATACGGGATAGTAAGCGTGAATCTGGATTCATTTTGTAGGGACATGGATCAGCCTGACGAGTCCAACGACTCCGATTCTTTCTGTCCCTGCACGATGCTTTCCGCCATCGCCCCGCAAAAAAACGGGAACCGCATTCCGCATGCAGTTCCCGCTGAATCTTTAGAGCTCTTATTCTTTTCCGTTTGCCTGTTCCGGCGCATGCACTACATCCCGGATGACAAACCAGAACGTAGAGCCCTTGCCCAGCTTACTATTCACGCCGTAGTCATAGCCGTGCATTTTGAGGATGGTCTTGACGATGGTCAGACCCAGTCCCGTGCCTACAACCTCCCGCTTGTGATTCTCCGAGCGGTAGTACTTGTCGAAAATCAGCTTGATCTTGTCCTCCTCAATGCCGTCGCCGGTGTCCCGCACCTCGATGCGCACCCCGTTGGGCGTGTTGATCTGGGTGACAAACACCTGCTTGTCCTCCTTGGAGGTGTAGTTGATGGCGTTGTTGATGAGGTTGCCGATGACACGGTCGATCTTGCTCTCATCGCAGTGCACCAGACACGGCGGTGCCGGCGTAAAGTGGATGTGATATCCCATGTGCTCCGAAACGCCCTCGTAACGGTGGGCGATCTCCGCCATGCACTGGGAGATGTCGAAGGTGCTGTAGTTCAGCTTCTGTGTGCCGCTCTCCAGACGGGAGAGATCCAGCATGTCGTTCACCAGCAGGGAGAGCCGGTCGGTCTCCTCAATGATGATGTTGAGGTGCTGTTCCCGCTTCACCGGATTGTCGCCGGAGAGATCCCGGATCATCTCCGCATACGCTTTCATCATGGTGAGGGGCGTGCGCAGGTCGTGGGATACGTTGGCGATGAGGTCACGCTGCATCTCGTCGGTTTTGGAAAGCTCCTGCGCCGTGTAGTTCAGCGTCTCCGCAAGATCGTCCACCTCCGCATAGCCGCCGCCCTCGAACGGTGTCTGATAGTCGCCGTGCGCCAGACGTTTGGCGGAGGCGGTGATGTTGATGATGGGGGTGGCAATGTGATTTGCCGTGAAGAACGAGAGCAGGAAGCCGAAGAATACCAGCAGTATCGTGATGATCATGGTCTGCCGTTTCAGGATGGAAACGGTGGACTCCACCGGCACCAGCGGCGAATTCAGCAGCAGATAGCCGGCGACTGTCTTGTCCTGCCGGTAGATGGTGCAGCCGTAGACCAGCATCTCGCTCTGTAAGCTTTCGTTGAACACCCGCCGGCAGATGATGCCGCTCTGGCTGTTTTGCAGGTCGATGAGGTAGAAAAACGTGCCGCTGTTTACGCCGTGGAGCAGGCATTTGCCGTTGTACATGCAGTCGTAGTAGACTTCCTTGCCGTCCTTGTCCAGCAGCTCGATGCACATTTCGTTTTGCAGGGCAATCTCGTTCGCCTTGTCCTCGAAGCCGTCCTTCTCATAGTACTCCACGAGGTGCAGCGCCACCTTTGCCGTGTCCCGGATCTTCATAGATTCGTAGAACCACTCCAGAAAGATGATCTGGAACAGCCACATCAGCAGAAAGACAATGCACACAAACAGCATAAAGAACAGCCAGATTTTCGTGCTCAGCCGTAAATTGCGGTCACGCAGATGATGGAGATCATGCATCAGGTTCAAACTTATATCCCATTCCTCTCAAGGTAACGATAAAGTTGCGGTACGGTCCAAGGCTGCCGCGCAGCATCTTGATATGCGTATCCACAGTGCGGTCGTCCCCGAAAAAGTCATATCCCCAGACTTCCTCCAGCAGCTTGTCTCTGGAGAGCGCCAGTCCCTTGTTCTTGACCAGATAGAACAGCAGATCGTATTCCTTTGGTGTCATGGAAGCACGCTTGCCGTCCACGTAAACCTCCCGTCCGGCGAGGTCGATCTCCAGCCCCTGAAATTTCAGGCGCTGTTCCGTTCCCTCCGGCGCAGTCTTTGCCGCCTGGCTGCGGGCGAGGACGGCACGCACCCGTGCCATCAGCTCTCTGGGCGAGAACGGCTTGACCACATAATCGTCAATGCCGGTCTCGAACCCGAACAGCTTGTCGTACTCCTCCCCCCGTGCAGAGAGCATGATGACCGGAATGTTCTTGTGCTTCCGGATCTCCTTGCAGGCGGAATAGCCGTCCAGACGGGGCATCATTACGTCCATGATGATGATGTCATAGTCGTTTTCCCGGCACAGATTAACTGCTTCCATGCCGTCCCGTGCCTCCGTCACTTCGAATTCCTCGAATTCTGCGTATTCCCGAACGACGGCACGGATCTTCTCTTCGTCGTCCACGATCAACATTCTGCTCATAAAATGCTACACCTCCGGAACTGCCAGCCGCTGGCTTAGTTGCCGCGCTTTTTCAGGGCTGCGCTGATGAAGGAAGCGAACAGCTTCTGCGGCTTGTTGGGGCGGGATTTGAATTCCGGATGGAACTGTACGCCGATGAACCACGGATGATCCGGCAGGGATACGATCTCCACCAGACGCTCGTCCGGCGACAGACCGGCGATCTGAAGTCCCTTTTCGGTGAGCTGTGTCCGGAAATTGTTGTTGAATTCGAACCGGTGGCGGTGGCGCTCATAGATGAGGTCTTCCTGATAGATGTCCCGCACCAGGGTGCCGGGAGTCAGCTTGCAGGGGTACAGACCCAGACGCATGGTGCCGCCCATGTCGGTGACGTTCTTCTGATCCTCCATGATGTGGATGACGCTGTGCTCGCCGTCGGGGTCGAACTCCGAGGAGTTGGCATCGGGGAATCCTGCCACGTTCCGTGCGAATTCCACCACAGCCATCTGCATGCCCAGACAGATGCCGAACATGGGCACCTTGTTCAGACGGGCATAGCGGATTGCCTCGATCATGCCCTCAATGCCGCGGTCGCCGAAGCCGCCGGGCACGATGATGCCGTCGCATTCCTTCAGCATTTCCGGCGCAGTCTCCCGTGTGATCTTCTCGGAGTCGATCCACAGGATCTTGACCCGTGCGTCATTGACGATACCGCCGTGGTGCAGTGCCTCTGCCACAGACAGATAAGCGTCCTGCAATGCTACATATTTGCCCACCAGACCGATGGTAACATCCTTGTCGGCGTGCTTCTGGCGGTCTACCATGGCAGTCCAGTCGCTGAGGTCGGGCTTGCGGTTTTCCAGACCCAGATGGTGGCAGACGCTGTCGGTCAGACCCTCGTTCTCCAGCATCATGGGCACCTCATACAGGGAGGGCGCTGTCATATTCTGGATGATGTCCTCTTCCCGCACGTTGCAGAACATGCTGATCTTCCGCTTCATGTCCTCCGGAATCTCCAGTTCGGTACGGCAGACAACCACGTGGGGCTGGATGCCGATGGAGAGCAGCTCCTTGACGGAGTGCTGGGTGGGCTTGGACTTCAGCTCATTGGAGCCGGCAATGTACGGCACCAGTGTCACGTGGATGTACATGGCGTTGCCTCTGCCCACTTCGGTGACGAACTGGCGGATTGCCTCCAGGAACGGTGTGCTCTCGATGTCGCCCACTGTGCCGCCGATCTCGGTGATGACCACATCGGCGTTGGACTCCTTGCCCACCCGATAGATGCGCTCCTTGATCTCGTTGGTGATGTGGGGGATGACCTGAACGGTGCCGCCCAGATAGTCGCCACGGCGCTCCTTGTTCAGAACCGTCCAGTATACCTTACCGGTGGTGACGTTGTTGTTGATGGAAAGACTCTCATCAATGAATCTCTCATAGTGTCCCAGATCCAGGTCAGTCTCTGCGCCGTCGTCGGTGACAAAGACCTCACCGTGCTGGTAGGGGCTCATGGTGCCGGGATCCACGTTGATATAGGGATCAAACTTCTGGATGGTGACCTTGTAGCCACGAGCCTTGAGCAGGCGGCCCAGAGAAGCGGCGGTGATACCCTTACCCAGACCGGAGACAACGCCTCCGGTGACAAATACATACTTTGGCATATTGATAAATCCTCCCATTGGAGAGTCTGCGTCCGGCAGACTCTGACAGTACAAATTCCTATTCAATTTATTATACCGTATTCGGCGAAAAAAAGCAAGCCTTATTTCTGTGAGATCACAAATTTGTACGGGAGATGATGAAAGTATGCGCCGAGCTGAAAAATGCGCACCGCTGATGCGCCATGTTCAATGGTTTGTATCAGGGGTGGATCCGTTAACAAAAAGATAAGGGAAATAAGGCTCCCCTGAAAGGGGAGCTGGCAGTGCGCAGCACTGACTGAGGGGTCTCCACAAAGATTACACCAAAAGACCTCTCCACCGCCTAACGGCGGTCCCCCTCGTACTGAGCGGTCCCCTCTGCCCTTCGGGCATCTCCCCACCCCGTGGGGAGTCACCCCTTTCAGGGGAGGCTAATTTTTCTCCATTTTTGTGATATGAAATCTGCGGACACGGCACGCCGTGTCCCTACAAAGTGTACAGAACACCTCGCCAGCTGCGCTCAGCTGGAGCAGCCTTTTCGGGGCAACGGTTGTGAAATCGTTCTGTTCCTGCCCGATGCGTTTCCAAACAAAAAAAGGACACGGCGCACCGTGTCCTTTCTCCACATCGAACCCCGCAAAACGAAAAAACGCCCGAAAGCTTATGCTTCCGAGCATTTGAATCTGGTGACCCGTACGGGAATTGAACCCATGATTCCGCCGTGAAAGGGCGGTGTCTTAACCTCTTGACCAACGGGCCGAAATGGTAGCGGCAGCAGGATTCGAACCAGCGACCAATCGGGTATGAACCGAGTACTCTAGCCAACTGAGCTATGCCGCCACATGAAAAGCAGCTTCAAAACCGCCATTTCCGGCGATTTCTACAATTCCTGCGACTATGATAGTATACTACAAATAGAACCAAAAGTCAAGCACTTTTGCGAAATTTGTAGATGTGCACAGGCAGAGCGCTGCTTTTTTGCTGTTTTCAAGAAAACTTGCACAAATTCGGGCGCTATTTCTGTTTTGGCGGAAAAATGGCGGCGCAGACCACGCCGAACACCATTGCCGCCGTGATACCGGCAGAAGAGGCGGTCAGACCGCCCATGAACACGCCCAGCAGCCCCTTTTCGTCCACGGACTCCCGCACGCCCTCCGCCAGCAGATTCCCGAATCCGGTCAGGGGCACGCTTGCACCGCCGCCGGCGAACTCCACCAGCCTGGGATAAAGCCCCACCGCCGAGAGCGCCACGCCTGCCACTACATATGCTGTTAGGATACGTGCCGGCGTCAGCTTTGTATAATCGATGAGCACCTGTCCCACGGCGCACAGCGCACCGCCCACCAGAAATGCCCACAGCAAATCCATTCCCATTTCTTTCACTCCTTATTTATCATCTATCGTTGCAGCAGAGTTATCTCCACCAAATGGGAGATGCCCGGAATGCTCTCGCCCTGCTGAGATGCCGTGGGGGACATCAGCGCCCCCGTGGCAGCGAACAGGATCTGACGCATCGCGCCGGTTTGCAGCGCCGGCAGGAAGTGGCCGCACAGCAGGCTTGCGCTGCATCCGCAGCCGGAACCGCCGGCGTGGGTGTCCTGCGTCCTGGGGTCAAACATCATGGCACCGCAGTCCCGGTGCACCCTGGTGATGTCATAGCCCTGTTTCATCACCAGATCGCACAGCAGCTCGCTGCCGATCAGCCCCAGATCGCCGGTGACGATGGCGTCATAGGCGGAGGGCTGTGTTCCCGTGCCCTGTAAATAGCGGACAATGGTGTCTGCGGCAGCCGGCGCCATGGCAGCGCCCATATTGCTGGCATCGGTCACGCCAAGATCGACGATTTTCCCAATGCATCCGCCTGTGACGCAGATTCCGTCGGGCACGCCGTCCGGCTGCTGTAAGATCACGGCACCCGATGCGGTGCACGTCCACTGTGCGGTGGGCGGGCGCTGTCCGCCATAGGCGAGAGGAAAGCGGAACTGCCGTTCTGCGGTGGAGAAATGGGAGGAGGTCACAGCTGCCGTGTATTCGCCGATGCCGGCGGATGCCAGCAGGGAAGCCGTCAGCAGTCCCTCCGCCATGGTGGAACATGCGCCATAGATGCCCAGAAAGGGGATCTCCAGCGGCCGCAGCCCGTAGGTAGAACCGGTACACTGGTTGATAAGGTCGCCGGCACAGATGCAGGTGATGTCTCCGTCGGTGAGGGCGCACTTTTTCAGCGCCAGACGGACGGTCTGCTGCTGGAGGGCGCTCTCCGCCTGCTCCCAGGTCTTTTGCCCGAAGTGTGCGTCCTCCTCCACGTGGTCGAAACAGCTGCCGAACGGTCCCTCGCCCTCTTTCTGCCCGACGACGGAAGCGTAGCTGATGATGCGGGGCGGATGGGGGAATTGAAATACCGCACGTGCTCTTGCATGAATCATAGAATCACCTCGCTGGTAGTGTGCCACGGGGACGGGGGTTTATGCATGTGTGAGGTGCTGTAATTTTACATGACAAAAAGATATGAAAAATTAGGCTCCCCTGAAAGGGGAGCTGGCAGTGCGTAGCACTGACTGAGGGGTCTCTACCTGTGAAAAGATTTTACGAAAGAACCCCTCCGTCACTTCGTGACACCTCCCCTTTCAGGGGAGGCTAGCTGTGTTCAACAAAAACCATCGTGCAGAAACAGAACGATTCTGTAATCGTTGCCTCGTCAGGCTGCTCCAGCTGAGCGCAGCTGGCGAGGTGTTCTTAGAGGGCACGTGCCCTCTAAGTCGCTGTCCGCA
>ENA-OQHR01000431-OQHR01000431.1-human-gut-metagenome-genome-assembly--contig:-NODE-431-length-31436-cov-7.014382_pt1 | contig 31436 bp, 33 predicted proteins | sample MGYA00242566_ERZ504725 | MGnify/ENA primary metagenome ERZ504725 (study PRJEB26092, sample SAMD00036217) | human gut metagenome | host: Homo sapiens | study: EMG produced TPA metagenomics assembly of... | reverse complement strand
AGTAGTTAAGCCCTTATACGTCGAAAGTACTTGGCTGGAAGCGGCCTGGGAGGATAGATAGCTGCCGGTTAGAAAAAAGACATGTCATGTGACATGTCTTTTTTCTTTTACCGTCAGCTATCTTATGACCAGCAGCGGGCCTGGCTGCCCAGCCAGCGCATTTGAAGGAGCAACGCGACGCACTTCTTCGATTCCATTATAAAATCCAAACATCCTCATACAGTAGACGAATATTCGCACAAATCAAACGAGCGAAAAACATTGACAGTTTTGAAAAGAAATAGTATCATTATTGTTAACTGTTCGGCAGAATATATATAAAAGAACAGAATTTGTTTTTTATGAAGGGAAAGAAAACTATGAAAATGACAAACTTCAGATGGAAGGTAGCGTGGTTGATTTTTGCTATCAGCTTTGTATCCTACATGGACCGCGTTAACCTTTCTGTTGCAACACCTGTAATCATGAAGGAATTTGGCTTTACAAAAATTGATATGGGCCTTATTCAATCCTTCTTCTTCGCCGGTTATGCTTTAATGCAGGTTCCGGGAGGTATGCTGGCTGAAAAATTCGGCCATCGCTTTACCGGTTCTATTGCCTGCGGCTGGTGGTCTGTATTTACTGCCTTGACTGCTGTGGCAAGCGGTAAGTATACCTTTGCAATTGTACGTTTGATGTTTGGCTTGGGCGAAGCACCTATTTATCCTGCGTTCGCAATGGCGGAACACAAATGGTTTAATAAAGACGAAAAGGGCAAGGCAAGCTCCTTTATTCTTAATGGTTGCTTCTTTGGTCCTGTAGTCGGTCCTGCTGTTGTAGTATGGCTTATGACAACCTTTGGCTGGCATCATGTATTCCTCAGCTTTGGTGTAGTTGGTCTGATTTTGGCTTGGGCATGGCATAAATATGTTACAGATGATCCGAAGGATAGTCCCTACGTTAATGAGGCAGAATTAGCTCACATCAACGAGGGCCGTGTGGAAGCAACCGGTGAAAAGCAAATTGCGCCCTGGGGCAAGCTGTTGCGTTCTTCCCAATTCTGGGCTTTGGGCATTCAGTTCCTGATTACCGACTACATTATGTACGTATTCCTGGCATGGCTGCCGATGTACCTCATGGAGGTTCACAAATTCTCCTTAGCTAAAATGGGTATCTGGGCAGCTGCTCCCTGGATTTCTTTGATGGCTGTAGTTACTCTTTGCGGTCATTATTCCGATAAACTGCTGCGTAGCGGCATGTCTCAGAACATGGTTAAGACTGCAACCGGTGCTGCTGGCATTCTGCTGTGTGCAGGTGCATTGTACGTTTCCACCCGTACTGCTGATCCGATGATGAATGTTCTCTGGCTTTCCGTATCCTTAGGTTCTCTCGGTCTGACCATGAGTGCTTCCTGGTCCAGTGTTATCAGTATGGGCGGCAAATTTGCCGGTTCCGTATCCGGCTGGATGAACTTCTGGGGCAATATCGGCGGTGTACTGGCTCCGACCGTTACTGCCTGGTTTGCAACAAACTATGGCTGGCAGGCTGCTTTGGCAGCAACTGCTGTAACCGGTATCTGCGGTGCTATTGCCTGGTTCTTTGTAAAGCCTGATAAATCCATTGTATAATAATAGATAAGCTATAACGCTTTTCAGACAGACACCTCGATATGCTTTAAGTATGTCGGCGGTGTCTGTTTTTGATTATGCTATTTTCTTATACTGGACAAATAGCGCGATATGCTGTATAATATCCTAGAAGTTCATAACAGACAGTTCGTAACCATCCTGTCTATAAATAAAACTACGGGCGATGTACTGGCGCCGGCCGGTATTTTTTATGTATGTAAGGATTTCGTCTGTAGATGACGGAATCCTTTTATATTTTGTGGACTTTGCCAGCTCATTAATTGGGAGGAAAAATGAAGGTTTTAGTATTATTAAGCGGTGGCGTAGACAGCTCAACCTGTCTGGCACTGGCAAAAGAAAAATACGGCGATAATGTTCTGGCCTTGTCGATGTCCTATGGTCAGAAGCATGCCAAGGAGCTTGCAGCAGCGCAGGCTATTGCCGATTATTATCATGTAGAGCTGCTGCATATGGATTTGTCGAAGATTTTCGCTCACAGCAAATGCTCTCTGCTGCAGGGATCGGAAGAAAGTGTTCCGCACGCATCCTATGCAGAGCAGCTGAAGGAAAGCAAGGGTGAGCCTGTAAGCACTTATGTGCCGTTCCGCAATGGCTTGTTCCTGTCTGCTGCGGCAAGCATTGCGCTGGAATATGAATGCAATGAGATTTACTATGGTCCTCATGCCGATGATGCTGCAGGCAATGCTTATCCCGATTGCAGTGTTGAATTTAATGAGTCGATGAATTTGGCAGTATATTTGGGAAGCGGCCGCAGGGTGCGTCTTGTTGCTCCGTTTGTTGATAAAACGAAGAAGGATATCGTTGCTGAGGGCTTGCGCTTAGGTGTTCCCTATGAGCTGACCTGGAGCTGTTATGACGGCGGCGAAAAGCCTTGTCATAAGTGCGGCACCTGTATTGACCGCGAGGCAGCCTTTGCTGCCAACGGTGTTGTTGATCCCTTAGCAGAGGTTTGAAGGAGGTAAGGATAATGAAGAGCTTAAGTAATCAAAAATTAGTATTTTCCGCATTGTGTATTGCATTATATATTGTTGTGATGATGTGCACCCAAAGCTTTGCCTTTGGTCAGTATCAGATTCGTATTGCTACTGCGCTGTATGGTCTGAGTGCTATTTTCCCGTTTCTGGTGCTGCCGTTTGGCTTGGCAAACGTTGTCAGCAATACGGTGATGGGCGGTCTTGGTCTGCCGGATATTATCGGCGGCTTTATTGTAGGTATCGTAACAACCGGTATTATTGTTTTGGCTAAGCGTCGTGGCTGCGGCAACTGGATTATCTGGGCAGCAGTAACCTTTGTACCGGGACTCGGTGTTCCTGTATGGCTGAGCGTACTGCTGGGTATTCCTTATCTGGTACTGGCAAGCAGTCTGCTGATTGGCCAGTGCATCTGCGGTATTGCGAGTGTAATGCTGGTTACCGCTTTGGAACGCGTGGGAGCAGGCAAACTGTTTGCATTTGATGGAGGTAAGCAATAATGACAAGTGGCAGAAGTAAAGAAGAATTGCAGGGCGTAAGCCTGTTAGGCAATAAAACTGCTTATAAAAGCGATTATGCGCCGGAGGTTTTGGAGTCCTTCCCGAATAAGCATCCGCAAAATGATTACTGGGTTAAATTTAATTGCCCGGAATTTACCAGCCTTTGTCCGATGACGGGACAGCCTGATTTTGCGACCATCTACATTTCCTATGTACCGGATGAACGTCTGGTAGAAAGCAAGTCCTTGAAGCTGTATTTGTTCAGCTTCCGTAATCACGGTGATTTCCATGAAGACTGCGTAAATATCATTATGAAGGATCTTATCAAGCTGATGGAGCCTAAATATATTGAGGTTTGGGGCAAATTCCTGCCGCGCGGCGGTCTGTCCATCGATCCGTATGCCAACTACGGCAAGCCGGGAACTGAATGGGAGCAGGCTGCAAAGAAGCGTCTTTTCATGCATGATATGTATCCCGAAACAGTTAATAACAGATAAAAAAATTTTGAGCTGTTGCGTAAGCGGCAGCTCTTTTTTTTGCTCCCGGCGAAGAACTCAGCGGATAAAAACTATTTTCAGACAGCTTAAGTTAGCAGCAGCTAATCAAAGACTGGTTTTAACAAATTTTTTCGATAAACACTAATACAGCACTTTATTTCTTAATTAGAGTATGCTATAATGAGCTATAGACAAATAATTCACTTATTTGTATTGAATCCGTGGGACACGAAAAGTACCACGAGGGACAAAACGCGTCAAGGGATGTAACTGGTTATGGATAGTATTATTAATCTGCAAAAGAAAATTGTACCGGAGCTGACAGATCTGCTCGTACAGCGTTACCAGATTTTGCGTCAGGTGAGCCACGAAGCGCCGATAGGCCGACGTGCGTTGGCTGCAAGACTGGGACTGAGCGAAAGAGTGCTGCGTGCTCAGGTTGATTTTCTCAAGAAAAGCGGCTTGCTGGATTTTTCCTCCAGCGGCATGAGTGTAACTGATGAGGGAACGGATATTCTTAAGGAGCTGGCGGATTATGTACGCAAGCTGCAGGATATTTCGTTTTTGGAAAGCACTCTCAGTGATACGCTGAAGATTGGCAAGGTTGTCATTCTCCCCGGTGATTCGGACCAGGAGGACGTTGTCAAACGTGAAATCGGCCGTACTGCAGCACATATTCTCAGCAAGCTGCTGAGCGATGGCAAAAAGCATATAGTTGCTGTCAGCGGCGGTACTACTATGGCAGCGATGGCAGCTAATGTTTCCGGCTCCCAGCCTAATACGGTGGTTGTACCGGCTCGTGGCGGCTTGGGTGATAATGTGGAACTGCAGGCCAATACGATTGCAACTGTTTTGGCGCAAAAGCTCGGAGCATCCTACCGTCAGCTTTACGTTCCCGACTGTGTAAGCGAGGATATCTTAAACAGTATTCTTAAAGAGGATATCGGTGTGCGCGCTGTTGTCGATATTATCAAGCAGGCGGACATTCTTGTCCACGGTGTAGGCCGTGCCAGTGTTATGGCAAGACACAGACGCTTAGGCAGCGAGGTAATTGCCAAGCTGGAGGCGGACGGTGCTGTAGGCGAGGCCTTTGGTCAGTACTGTGCTTTAGACGGCAGACAGGTTTATATGACTAATAATGCCGGCCTGATGCTGCAGGATTTGCAACATATCGGCACAATTATCGGTATTGCCGGAGGTAAATCAAAGGCTGCCGCAATTTTATCGGTTATCCGTGCTTCCAGACAGGATATTCTGATTACCGATGAGGCCGCAGCGCATGAAATCCTTAAAATGGCCAAGGAGTAATAAGCAAGCGCCGTTCTTTAAGTATTAATTTGTTACTAAGCACATTTGTGCAAAATTTAGATTCTCTTAAAATTAAGGAGGAAGTTATTATGACAAAGTTAGGTATTAATGGTTTTGGCCGCATTGGCCGCGAGGTTTTCCGTGTTGCATTCAACAATCCTGAGGTTGAGGTTGTTGCAATAAACGATCTTGGCGACATCAAGACTCTGGCTCACCTGCTGAAATATGATTCTATCCATGGCATTTTCAATCATGAAATCAGCATCGAAGGCAACTTCATTATTGTTGATGGTCACAAAATCGAAGTATTCTCCTGCATGGATCCGGCAAAGATTCCTTGGGGCGAAGCTGGTGCGGAAATCGTTGTAGAATCCACCGGTCGTTTCACTGAAGGCGAAAAGGCTGCTGCTCACCTGCATGACACTGTTAAAAAGGTTATCATCTCCGCTCCGGCTAAAGGCGAAGATATCACCATCGTTATGGGTGTTAACGAAGACAAATATGATCCTGCAAAACATAACATCATTTCCAACGCTTCCTGCACCACCAACTGCCTGGCTCCGTTTACCAAAGTACTGCTGAACAAATTCGGTATTGAAAGCGGTCTGATGACCACTGTTCACTCCTACACCAATGACCAGAGAATCCTGGACCTGCCGCATAAAGACCTGCGCCGTGCCCGCGCTGCTGCTTGCTCCATCATCCCGACTACTACCGGTGCTGCAAAAGCAGTTGCTCTGGTTCTGCCGGAACTGAAAGGCAAACTGAACGGCTTTGCAATGCGCGTTCCGACCCCGAATGTTTCCATCACCGACCTGACCGTTCTGCTGCAAAAAGACACCACTGCCGAAGAAATCAACGCAGTGCTGAAGGAAGCTGCTGAAGGCGAGCTCAAAGGCATCATGGGCTACAGCGACGAACCGCTGGTATCCCGCGATTACAACGGCTGCCCGCTGAGCTCCATTATCGACGGTCTGTCCACCATGATGGTTGGCCCGCGTATGGCTAAGGTTGTAAGCTGGTACGACAATGAATGGGGTTATTCCAACCGCGTAGTTGACCTGGCTGCTTATATTGCTAAAAAAGGTCTGTAATAAAGGAGATTCTTATCCGTGGATAAAAAAACTGTACGTGACTTAGACGTTGCCGGTAAAAAAGTACTGGTACGCGTAGATTTTAACGTTCCTCTGAATGATAAAGGCGAGATTACCGATGATACTCGTATCACCGCATCTCTGCCAACCATTCAATATTTGCTGGAGCAAAAGGCTGCCGTTATTTTAATGGCACATCTCGGCCGTCCTAAAGGACAGGTTAAGCCGGAATTGTCTTTGGCTCCCGTAGCTAAGCATTTGGGTAAACTGCTGGGCAAAAAGATTCTGTTTGCTCCGGACTGCGTAGGCGAAGCTGCACAGGCTGCTGCCAGCAAGCTGAAACCGGGCCACATCCTGCTGCTGGAAAACCTGCGTTTCCATAAGGAAGAGGAAAAGAACGACATGGAATTTGCCGAAAAGCTGGCTTCTCTGGCAGACCTGTATGTCAATGACGGCTTCGGTGTATCTCACCGCGCACATGCTTCTGTAGAAGGCGTAACCCACTTCTTGCCTGCAGCTGCAGGCTTCCTGTTGGAAAAGGAAATCCAGTATGTAGGTCAGGCTGTAACCAATCCGCTGCATCCTTTCGTTGCTATCATCGGCGGTGCTAAGGTAAGCGACAAAATCGGCGTTATCAGCAATCTGCTCGATAAGGTTGATACCCTGCTTATCGGCGGCGGTATGGCTAACACCTTCCTGGCTGCACAAGGATATAAAATGGGCAAATCTTTAGTAGAAGAGGATAAGCTGGATTTGGCTAAAGAGCTTCTGGCTAAGGCTAAGAAAAATAAAGTAAATATGCTGCTGCCTACCGATCTGGTAATGGCTGCTGCATTTGCTCCCGACGCCGAGCATGTAACCGAAAAGGTGAAAAACCTGAATCAGGCTTATATGGCTCTGGATATCGGTGCGGAAACCAGCAAGGCTTATGCCGAAGCTCTGGCTGACGCTAAGATGATTGTCTGGAACGGACCTATGGGCGTTTTCGAAATGGACGCGTTCTGCAAGGGCACCGAGGCTGTAGCGAAGGCTGTAGCTAAGAGCCGTGCTACCAGCATTGTCGGCGGCGGCGACAGCGTTGCTGCTATCGAAAAGCTGGGCCTGGCTAAACGCATTACCCACATTTCCACCGGTGGCGGTGCTTCTCTGGAATATCTGGAAGGCAAGGTACTGCCCGGCGTTGCTGCGCTGGATGACCTGCGCCGCAAAATGATTGCCGGCAACTGGAAAATGCACAAAACCGTAAGCGAGGCTGTAGAGCTTGCTGAGGACATTGTTATGGAAACTAACGGTACCTTGAACGAGGTTGTTATTTTCCCGCCGTTCACCGCACTGGAAACTGTTGCGGATGCTATCGACGGCAAGCACGTAGGCTACGGCGCACAGGATTTGCATTGGGAAGATAAGGGTGCCTTCACCGGCGCTGTTTCCGGTGCGATGATTGCCGATATCTGCGCTGAATATGTTCTCGTTGGTCATAGCGAACGCCGTACTATTTTCGGTGAGAACGAAAAAATTGTTGCCAGCAAGATTATTGCTGCTTACCGCAACGGACTGAAGCCGATGCTGTGCGTAGGCGAAAATCTGGCTGAGCGTGAAGCAGGCAAAACTGCCCGCAAAATCAATATGCAGCTGAAGAGCGCTCTGCGTGTAATTTCTGCAGAGGATGCAGAAAACCTTGTTGTTGCTTATGAGCCTATCTGGGCTATCGGCAGCGGTAAGGCTGCTACTCCGGAGGACGCTTTGGAGGTATGCACCCTGATTCGTGAAAAAATAGGCAAAATCTTTACTCCTGATATTGCCCGTAAGGTTCGCATTCTTTATGGCGGCAGTGTTAATGAAAAGAACGCTGCTTCCTTCAACCTCAGCGGTATTGACGGTGTGCTGGTAGGCGGCGCAAGCCTGAAGGCTGATACCTTTGCCGCAATCGTAAGAAGCTTTTAATAAGACCTCGGAGAAAGCACCTGTTGCTTTCTCCTTCGTCTTTAGGAATTTGATAATGAAAAAACCAGTTTTACTAATGATTCTTGATGGTTGGGGCATTGCTCCCGCAGATAAAACCAATGCTGCGGCTATGGCAAAAACTCCTAACCTGGACAGTTATTTTGCAAATTATCCTCATACAACCTTGGAAGCCAGCGGCAAGGCTGTCGGTCTGCCTGCAGGCCAAATTGGCAATTCTGAGGTAGGTCACCTGAATATCGGTGCCGGCCGTATTATCTACCAGAGCCTGACACGCATTGACAAGGCGATTGAGGATGGCGATTTGTATAAGAACGAAGAGCTCAGCAGGGTGATGGACGAAACGAAGCAGGCAGGCAAGGCGCTGCACCTTCTGGGCCTGTTATCCGACGGCGGCGTCCATAGCCACATTGAGCATCTTCTGGCACTTACATGCATGGCGAAGGTTAAAGGCCTGACCAAGATTTATGTGCATGCTTTCCTCGACGGACGTGATGTCGGTCCGAAAACAGCGCTGGAATATATCCATGAGCTGGAAGATGGTATGGCGCAGATTGGCGTAGGCAAGATTGCTACCGTCAGCGGACGCTATTACGCAATGGACCGCGACAAGCGCTGGGAGCGCGTGGAGCGTGCCTATAAAGCACTGGTGCTGGGTGAGGGCGGCAAAGCTGCAAGCGCTGCTGCCGGCGTAGAGGCATCCTATGCCGCAGGCGTAACGGATGAGTTTGTTGAACCTTTCACTGTTGACGGCGTAGATGGCAAAATCACTGCTGGTGATGGTGTGATTTTCTTCAACTTCCGTCCTGACAGAGCGCGTGAAATTACCCGTGCGCTGCATGATGAGGACTTTCCGTATTTTGCACGTCCCGAGGGCGCACGCCCTGTAAATTATGTGTGCATGACGCAGTATGATGCAACAATTACCGCACCGGTAGCCTTTCCTCCGGAGGAGATTAAGGATACCTTGGGTGAGGTGCTGGCACAAAACGGCCTGCACCAGCTGCGCATTGCGGAAACCGAAAAATATGCGCATGTAACCTTCTTCTTCAACGGTGGTGTGGAAGCTCCGAATGCTAATGAGGAGCGTATTCTGATTCCTTCGCCGAAGGTTGCAACCTATGATTTGCAGCCGGAAATGAGCGCAGAAGAGGTTACGCAGGCACTATTGGCAGAGCTGGATAAGGATAAATTTGATGCGATTATCCTGAACTTTGCAAATCCGGATATGGTTGGTCATACCGGTGTGCTCAGTGCTGCGATTACCGCTATGGAAAAGGTTGATGACTGTGCTGGCCGTATTGTACGTAAGGTGCTGTCCCTTGGCGGAAGTGTGTGCATTACTGCGGACCACGGCAACTTGGAAAAGATGGCCGAAAGCGACGGTTCGCCGAACACCGCGCATACTACTAACCCTGTACCGTTTATTTTAGTAAGCGAAGAGCAGTACAAGCTGCATAACGGCATTTTGGCCGATATTGCACCGACGCTGCTGCAGTTGCTTAATATTAAACAGCCTGCCGCAATGACAGGTAAAACTTTGATAGATTAATCATGAGGTGATAAGAAATGGCAATGATTACTGAAGTTTACGCTCGCGAGATTCTGGATTCCCGCGGCAATCCGACCGTAGAAGTTGAAGTATGCCTGGAAGACGGCGCAATGGGACGCGCTGCTGTTCCTTCTGGCGCATCTACCGGTGTACACGAGGCTGTAGAGCTGCGTGACGGCGACAAAGAGCGTTACCTGGGCAAGGGCGTTACCAAAGCAGTTGATAATGTTAACGACATTATTGCCGAAGCAATTATCGGCTTGGACGCAACCCGCCAAACCGAAATTGATGAGCTGCTGGTTCGCTTGGATGGCACTCCGAACAAAGGCCGCCTCGGCGCTAACGCTATCCTCGGCGTTTCCATGGCTGTAGCTAAGGCTGCCGCTGCTTCCGTAGGCCTGCCGCTGTACCTGTACTTAGGCGGTGTTGCTGCCAAAGAGCTGCCTGTTCCGATGATGAACATCTTAAACGGCGGCGAGCATGCAGACAACAACGTTGATATTCAGGAATTCATGATTATGCCGGTTGGCGCTAAATCCTTCAGCGAAGCACTGCGCATGAACGCTGAGATTTATCATAACCTGAAGGCACTGCTGAAGGAAAAAGGCTTGAGCACCGCTTTGGGTGATGAAGGCGGTTTTGCACCGAACCTGAAATGCAATGCAGATGCTATCGAGGTTATTCTCGAAGCAACCGAGCGTGCAGGCTATAAACCCGGTAAAGACATCGTTATGGCGATGGACGTTGCTTCCAGCGAATTCTATGTAGACGGCAAATACAAAATGACCGGCGAAGGCGTAGAAATGACCAGCGAAGAAATGGTTGATTATCTGGCAGGTCTGTGCGAGAAATATCCTATTATCTCCATCGAAGACGGTATGGCAGAGGATGACTGGGACGGCTGGAAGAAGCTCACCAAAAAGCTGGGCAAAAAAGTTCAGCTGGTTGGCGATGACCTGTTCGTTACCAACGAAGAGCGTCTGGTTCAGGGCATAGAAAAGGGCGTAGCTAACGCTATTCTGATTAAGGTAAACCAAATCGGTACCTTAACCGAAACCTTCAATGCTATCGAAACCGCAAAACGCGCAGGCTACACCTGCATCATCTCCCACCGCAGCGGTGAAACCGAAGACACCACTCTGGCAGATATTGCTGTTGCTGTAAACGCAGGCCAGATTAAAACCGGTGCTCCGGCCCGTACCGACCGTGTTGGCAAATACAACCAGCTGCTGCGCATTGAAGAGGATCTCGGCAAGGCTGCAAAATATAACGGCATTAAAGTTTTCTACAACATTAAATAAAATTTGACAAAGCAATACAATTGCGCTATAGTTAACTCGAAAAGAGATTGTGCAAATGTCATAGTTCGCACGCAAAAAGAAAAGCCCCGGGATTGCGCCTCGGGGTTTTTCATTTTAAGCTGACTGTGCGCTATTTTCGGTCTAACCATTTGCAAATATAATATCTGATTATACCTGCCATATCAGAAAGAATAAGAGATTGAGCAAATTCTGCCATAATTTACCATTTTCCCGCTGGAAAGAGTCGCAGCAAATATAATATAAAATAATCTGTGAAAAAAATACTAGCTTTATAATTGGCTTTATGGTAAAATACTATGGTACAAAAATATGAGGAGGTAAGCTCTGTGATTGAAACTGTCTTGATGGTTCTTGAAGTTATCGTTTGCATAGCACTCATTGGCGCAGTTCTGCTGCAGTCCGGAAAAGGCGGCGGTATGGGCAGTACTTTCGGCGGCAGTGACGGTGCTTTTTTTGGCAAGGGCAATGATCTGGATACACTCATGGCGAAGGCCACGATTTACTTAGGTGTTGCATTTGCTGTTATTACTTTGGCGCTGGCAAAAATCAACGCTTAAGGCTGACGGGATTTTCCTGTTTTCCGCACTCATCATGTTAGCAAGAGTGCAACCGCACTCTTAAAATTTTAAATTTTTTTATAAAAAGAAAGGGGTTTGGGTCTTGAATTTCTTAATGATCTCCATTGTTGTCGGCCTCATTGCACTCGCAGTTGCACTGATGCTGAGCAGCGCAATCGGTAAGGCTCCTGCTGGTACAGCACGTATGCAGGAAATTGCCGGTTACATCCACGAGGGCGCTATGGCGTTCCTGTTCCGCGAATACAAAGCACTGTCTGCTTTCGTAATCGTTGTTGCTATCGTAATTTCTATGTTCTTATCTCCGCTTACTGCAGTATGCTTCGTTGCAGGTGCAGTATTCTCCGTATGTGCAGGCTACATCGGCATGACCGTTGCTACCAAAGCTAACGTTCGTACTGCTGCAGCTGCTCAACATGGCGGCATGCCGGAAGCTCTGAAAATTGCTTTCTCCGGCGGTGCTGTTATGGGTCTGGGCGTAGTTGGTCTGGGTATCGTTGGTGTTGCTGCTGCTTACATGCTGTTCGGCAACATTGATATCGTTACCGGCTTCGGTCTGGGCGCAAGCTCCATTGCATTGTTCGCTCGTGTTGGCGGCGGTATCTACACCAAAGCTGCTGACGTTGGCGCTGACCTGGTAGGTAAAGTTGAAGAAGGTCTGCCTGAAGATGACCCGCGTAACCCGGCTACCATCGCTGATAACGTAGGCGATAACGTAGGCGACGTTGCAGGCATGGGCGCTGACTTGTTCGAATCCTATGTAGGTGCTATCATCTCCGCTATTACCCTGGGTGCTGTTGCATATCCTGGCGGCGAAGGCATTATGTTCGTATTTGAGCTGGCTTTCGCTGGTATCATTGCTTCCCTGATCGGTGTATTCTATGCTCGCAGCAGCAAATCCACCAATCCGCAGGCTGCTCTGAACCATGGTACCTATGTTGGCGGCGTAATCGTAATTGCTGCTGCTTACTACCTGTCCACTTCCATCTTCGGTAACACTGCTGCATTCGTAGCTATTGCTTCCGGTCTGGTTGTTGGTCTGTTAATCGGTAAAATCACCGAAATCTACACCTCTGCTGATTATGCTTCCGTTAAGAAGATTGCTGAGCAATCCGAAACCGGTCCGGCAACCACCATCATCTCCGGTCTGGCTGTTGGCATGTATTCCACCTTCCTGCCGATGATCTTCATCTGCGTTGGTGTAATCCTGGCATTCTTCACCATGGGCGGTGCTAAAGATGCAGGCATGGGCCTGTTCGGTATCTCCCTGGCTGCAGTTGGTATGCTGTCCACCACCGGTCTGACCGTAGCAGTTGACGCTTATGGTCCTATCGCTGATAACGCTGGCGGTATCGCAGAAATGTCCGAGCTGCCTCCTGAAGTACGTGAAATCACCGATACCCTGGACTCCGTTGGTAACACCACCGCTGCTATCGGTAAAGGCTTCGCTATCGGTTCCGCTGCTCTGACTGCTCTGGCTCTGTTCTCTGCTTATGCACACACTGTAGGCCTGAAAGCAATCGACCTGCTGAACCCTGTAACCCTGATCGGTCTGTTCATCGGTGCAACACTGCCGTTCGTATTCGGTGCTATGACCATGGAATCTGTTGGTAAAGCTGCTTACCAGATGATCGAGGAAGTTCGTCGTCAATTCCACGAAATCCCCGGTCTGCTGGAAGGCAAAGCTAAAGCTGACTACCAAAAATGCGTAGACATCTCCACTGCAGCTGCTCTGCACGAGATGATTATGCCTGGTGTTATCGCAATCGTTGCTCCTCTGCTGGTTGGCTTCCTGTTCGGTACTGAAGCTCTGGGCGGCCTGATTGGCGGCTCCCTGGCTTCCGGCGTACTGGTTGCAATCCTGATGGCTAACGCCGGCGGTGCATGGGATAACGCAAAGAAATTCGTAGAAGCTTCCGGCCGTAAACACACTCCGGTGCATGATGCAACCGTTGTAGGCGATACTGTAGGTGACCCGTTCAAAGATACTTCCGGACCTGCAATGAACATTCTGATCAAACTGATGACCATTGTATCCCTGGTATTTGCTCCTGTATTGGCAGCAAACGGCGGCATCCTGCTTGGCCTGTTCAAATAATTTTATAGCTAGTCTATAATCCACGCTGCTGCAGCATTAACTGCAGCAGCTTTTTTATTAAGTGTTATTATGAATCAATAATTGATAACTAAAAGAATAAGTGTAACACTAAGGCGAATTTAATGTAAAATTAAGGGGGATTTAACAAAAAAACTTGCACTGTGTATTAAGGCATGGTATAATGCAATTGTAGTTAAGAAGTGAAGATACTCTTCTTACTGACAACTATTGATTTATAAATCATTGTGAAGGAAAAACCGGCAAAGGATGACAGAGGAAACAAGGCAACTCTTGAGCGGAATTTGCGGGAGACTCCGGAAGGTGATTTGTAAAAATATAATTTCAGCAGTTTAAAAATACTGCTGCATCCTGAGGAGGAAACTACAATGAAAAAATCCTTAGTACTCGCAATGGCAATGGCTCTGGGCGTAACCGCTTCCGCTTACGCTGCTAACCCGTTCTCTGATGTTCCTGCTGGCCACTGGGCTTATGACAGCATCAACAAGCTGGCTGCTGCTGGCGTAATCGAAGGCTACGGCGACTCCACCTTTGGTGGCGACAAACTGATGACCCGTTATGAAATGGCTCAAATCGTTGCTAAAGCAATGGCTAAAGGCGCTAACGTTGACAAACTGGCTGCTGAATTCGCTGATGAGCTGGACAACCTGGGCGTTCGCGTAGCTAACCTGGAGAAAAAAGCTGACAACGTTAAAATCACCGGCAACATCCGTTACAACTATGCTGACTATGATGAAGATGGTTATGCTACCAAACTGCGTTCCCGTATCTGGGTAAAAGGCCAAGTTAATGATGACTGGACTTACACCGGCATGCTGGAAAACATCCAAGATCTGAAAGACAATGCTGGCAACGAAGATACCAAATTCCAACGTGCTTATGTTGATGGTAAAATCGGTGGCGTAGCTGTTGAAGCTGGTCGTCTGCCTCTGGTTCTGGTTGGCGGCAACCTGTATGATACCCGTGCTGACGGCGTTGTTGCTTCCTATGGCAAAGACGTTAAAGTAACCGGTTTCTATGCAAAACCGACCAATCAAGGTAAAGCTGTTCAACAATATGGCGATTTCATGAAAACCGAATTGGAATATGACAACGTTTACGGTGCAAAAGTTGACGCTAAATTCGGCGTTGTTGCTGCAACTGCTGGCTACACTGTATTCCAAGATGCAACTTCTACTGCATATGCATATGATGCTCAACAGAAGAAATATGTTGTTTCCGGTAGCGCAAATCTGGATGACAACAAAATCTGGAACGTTGGCGTAGCATTCGATCTGGCTAAAGACCTGCGCCTGACTGCTGATTACATGAAATCCAGCGAAGAATATGTAACTAAAGACGACGATGCAATCGTTGTTGGTCTGTCCTATGCTGGCGCTAAAGCTGCTAAAGAAGGTTCCTTCGGCGTTTATGCTAACTACTATGACCAAGCTCGTTCCACCGTTGTTGCTCACACCATGAACGGCGAATACGGCACTCATGGCTTCAAAGGCTACATGGTAGGCGCTAACTACACCTTCGCTAAGAACATCGTTGGTGCTGTTGAATACTATGATCTGGAAGACAAACTGGACGATTCCGACATGAAGACTCTGTGGAGCCAAGTAGTATTTACTTTCTAATCTGACTTTACGTCAATCCGCTGAAAAGCAAAAAAACGCATATGCATAAATTAAAAGAGGACGGTGCGCACCGTCCTCTTTTTGCGTGGCTTGAGGGAGAAATGTTTCTTGACAGATTAAAGACTTAGCTTTATACTATAAATAAAGGCATAGTCCTGTTTGTTGCTGCTTGACATGCAACTAAAATATAGTCAAGTTCAAATGTTTGTTGCTGCTTGACATGCAACTAAAATATAGTCAAGTTCAAATGTTAAAGACTTCATTCGTATTGAGTGAAGTCTTTTTTTCGAGGTGTAAGATGCTAACTGGTCATTTTTATTACATACGAGATGAGTATTTCCGTGATTTTCAAGATGAAAAACTGATGTCTAATAAAGAAATTTCTCAAGGACAGGCTCATGACAGACCATGTTTTTATGCGTTTGAAGACAAAAAACAGGACTCTTTTGGCTTATCCCTATATCGTCACAAGTTGAAAAATATGAAGCTATTTACGATAAGAAAGTAGCCAAGTATAAACGATGTGATACGTTAGTCTTTGCGGAAGTTTTAGGTTATAAAAAGGTCTTCTTGTTGCAAAATATGTGTCCTATATCGCAGCAATATATTAAAAATGAATATTGTAATAAGGCTGGAGAACCTGTAAAAGTAAAATTTTCTGTTGAGAAGGAAATTATTAAAAAAGCTAAACGGATATTAGCTATGCATAGAAAAGGAATAGGTCTTATTTTTCCTGATGTCATTCACCTAGAAAAATTATTACTGCAAATTAAGGAAAATGTTTAATGAGCTGTATTGATCTATACCTGATAGTATTTCCTTGAAAAGCCTAAGGCGAATAAGTTACAGCGAAAGCATGAATAATTTTATTAAAGTAAGAGGACTGTGTGCACCGTCCTCTTTTTGCGTATACAAGATAGTTTTTGATTTTTTTGCTGAAATACAGTACTATGTAAGTAGGATAGTGTGTTTAGAAAGGTTGGTGTCTTATGAGTCAACAAAAATACATTTCTGACGAGCAGGTTGTAAAACGTGCTAATTGTGCTGTAAAAATTGCATTAGAAAAGAAACGTGCTATGGATGTGCCTATTTTTACATATGATAGGGAAACGCAGAGTATTTGTGTAATTGGTAGTGATGGTAGCAAAACTCAGGTATGTGGGAGATATAATCATGGACGCTATAGCGAAAGAGTCAAATAAAAAGCCGGAGATAATTGTTTTTGCTGGTAATAGTACCTTTTTACAGTGATAAAAGAATGGCTCTCTTGCTTTTTGATACACTTTTGTGTACACTTAGACTAAAAGGAGGGGATTACTTTGATGTATCCGTTTTTAACCTTAGACGATAATACAGAAATTGTACATTCTGAGATGCGCAGTGATGGAACTGTAAAAGTTTACATTGAAAAGCCCGATGCCAAGGATTGCTTTCATCATGCTACGTGTTATTTACCAGATTATAAGTGGGAAGATATATTTGGTTTTTCACAAGAAGAAATAGATAAGTATCAGAAAATTATTGAATCAACAGCACATTTAATCATGCAATTCTCTCAAGAGGGTGGGTTCGATAATGCCTCAGGTTTTTAAGATAAGTAAAAGGAGAGGACGGTGCGCACCGTCCTCTTTTTGCTACATTGCAATGTATAAAACATCTTCAAAACACCAACTACATACATTACAATGTATATAGTTGGCAAAAATCAGTACTTTTCTGCATCGCAATGTATGAAGTTCTTGCAAAATCAAAGCATGCTGTAATCAGTATGCTTTTTTTATGATATAATATAAACTAGTATAGAATAATTTTGAGGTGAAGCCAGTGCGGATAATTGAAGGTGCAGAATCATTTCTGCTGGAAGGAAAGAATAATAAGGCAGTTTTGCTCTTGCATGGATACACCGGTGCGCCGTCGGAAATGCGTCCGCTGGGTGATTATCTGCATACACTTGGCTATACTGTGAGCTGTGTGCGCCTTCCCGGCCACGGCACGAGCATCAAAGATCTGGAGGCAACCACCGCGACGGATTGGTATGGTGCAGCCGAAGCGGAATGTCTGGAGCTGCTGGCGCGTTTTGACAGTGTTTATGTGGCAGGCCTTTCCATGGGCGGACTGCTGGCCATCAAGCTGGCAGCAAAGCTGCCGGTGCAGAAGGCTGCCTTTATTTCGGCACCGATTTTTGTGCAGGATAAGCGTGCGCCGCTGTTGGCGTTCTTGCGCTTTTTCATCCACTACTTGCCTAAGCATAAGAAGAATTACCAGGAGCTGCAGAAGTATTGCATATCATATGCCAAAATGCCGACGAAGCCGCTGGTGAGCCTCTTTAAGCTGCTTAATGAGTGCAAAAACAAGCTGCTGGCAGAAATAAAAATCCCCTGTCTGGTTTTGCAGTCGAAAACAGAGCACACCGTACAGCCGCGCAGTGCCGAATATATCTATAATAAATTAGCCGCAGCTGCTAGCAGAAGATTAGTCTGGTTTGAGCACAGCGGGCACATTCTGACACTGGACCGCGAGCATGAGGCAGTTTTTAAGAAAATAGCCGATTTTTTTGCGGAATAAAAGGATATTGAAGGGTAAACGAAGAAATATGGATAAGTCACTGTTGAATAATAACGAATACAGCTGGTGCTTTGCCTGTGGCAAGGATAATCCCAGCGGTTTACATATGCGGTTTGAAATTGACGACGACAAGTGCACAGCGTACTTTACGCCGCGCAGGGAGCACCAAAGCTATCCCGGACGTATGCATGGCGGTTTGGTAGCAGTGCTGCTGGACGAGGTGACAGGCAATTATCTTTTTGCCAAGGAGGGGAAGCCTTCCTATACGGCGAAGATTGAAATCCGCTACCGTCAGCCGCTGGCGATTGGCGAAGAGGTTGTCTGCACCGGGCGTGAGCTGAAGCGCAAGGGGCGCATGGTTGAGATGCAGGGTACAATCTGCAAAAAGGATGGCACGCTGTTGGCAGAATGCCTGTCGAAGATGATGATTGTGGACGAAACACCGCAACCGTCGCGTAAGCTCGCCGCAGGCGAGGGTGAAGAAGAATAGAGGTAAAAATTATGCAGACGAAGGACGTACGTGAAAAAATTTTAAGCCTGATGCGTGATGGCAGTTATGCGCCGATGACCTCGGAGGAGCTGGTGGATGCGCTGGGGCATGATGTTAATCCCAACAAGTTTTGGGACGAGCTGCTGGCGTTGGAGCAGAATGGCGAGATTATCAAAACACGCTTTGAAACATACGGCCTGCCGGAGAAAATGGGCCTGGTTGCAGGACGCTTTCAGCTGACGAGCAAGGGCTTTGGCTTTGTCATTCCGGATAACAAGGGCGACAGACCGGACGTGTTCATTCCGCCGCGCGCTCTGCATGGTGCGATGAACAATGATCGTGTGCTGGCGCGTGTTAATAATGCAGCGCAGGGCAAAAAGCCTGAGGGCGAAATCCTGCGTATCATCACGCATGCTAATAATAAGGTAGTAGGCGTTTTCCACCAGACCGGTGATTTCGCCTTTGTAACGCCTGACGATAAGCGCATCGGTCAGGATGTATATGTTATGCGCAAGCACTTTAACGGTGCGAAGGACGGTCAGAAGGTAGTAGTAGAAATTACCGAATGGCCGCAGGAACATCGCAAGGCCGAGGGCAAGGTTACCGAGGTTTTGGGCAACATCGGTGATGTGGGTTTGGAGATTCTGTCTATAATCAAGCAGAATGACTTGCCGCTGACCTTCCCGGAGGAGGTGCTGGAGGCTTCGCGCAAGGTGCCGAAGTCTATTAAAAAAAGTGAGCTGACCGGACGCCGTGATTTGCGTGAGCGCACTGTCGTAACCGTCGATGGCGAGGATGCCAAGGACTTGGACGATGCTGTTTATGTAGAGCAGATTAACGATAACGAATACCTGCTGGGCGTTTATATTGCGGATGTCAGCTATTATGTTACCGAAGATAGCGTGCTGGATAAGGAAGCAAGAGAGCGCGGTACAAGCGTTTATCTTGTCGACCGCGTACTGCCGATGCTGCCAGAGCGTCTGTCGAACGGTATTTGCAGCCTGAATGCAGGCGAGGACCGTTTGTCCATGGCCTGTGAGATGCATATCGACAAAATGGGCAAGGTGCTCAGCTACGAGATTTTCCCGGCGGTTATCAATGTACGTCACCGCCTGAGCTACAATATTGTGCGTGCAATTTTGGCAGGCGACAAGGAAATGTGCGACAAGTATGAGGACATTCTGCCGATGATTGCCCGCATGGATATTCTGCGCCAGATTTTGCATGACAAGCGTGCGCGTCGCGGTGCTGTGGACTTTGATTTGCCGGAGCAGAAGGTTATTCTGGACGAAAAGCTGCACCCGATTGAGATTGTGCAGCGCATCCACGGTAATGCGGAATCTATTATTGAGGAGTTCATGCTGGCAGCCAACGAAACCGTTGCGCAGCACATGTTTAACCAGCACTGGCCGTTTATCTACCGTGTGCATGATATTCCGAACGAAGAGAAAATGCAGGAGTTCGCCAAGCTGTTAGCAAACTTTAATATTAAGTTTATTCCTAAGGAAGAAACGGAGCCGAAGGATATTCAGCAGGCTGTGAAGGAAATTGCCGGCCGTCCGGAGGAACGCCTGGTAACTACGGTAGCGCTGCGCTCCATGAAGCAGGCAGTTTACCAGACGGATAATATCGGACACTTCGGCTTGGCGGCGAAGTACTACACGCACTTTACCTCGCCAATCCGCCGTTATCCCGACCTTATCGTGCATCGCTTGCTGCGCGCTTGGATGACAAAGCCCACACTGAAGGAAGCAGATGCCGAAAAGCTGGGCGATAAGCTGGACGTTATTGCCGACCATTCTTCTATTCGCGAGCGTGCGGCAGCGGATGCCGAGCGTGCAACCGTTGACCTCAAAATGTGCGAATATATGGCAGACCATATCGGCGAAGAATTTGACGGCGTTATTTCCGGCGTGACGGCTTTCGGTATGTTCGTCGAGCTGGAAAACGGTGTAGAGGGCCTGGTGCATATTTCCAGCCTGATGGATGATTACTACGAATATTACGAGGAGCGTTATGCCCTCGTCGGCACGCACAGCGGTCACACCTATCGCCTGGGCGATAAGGTGCGCATTGAGGTGCTGCAGGTAAATATCAGCGATGTAAGCATCGACTTCATCATGGCAGGGGAGAACGCAGGCGTGCGTGAGCACATCCGCCAGCAGCTGCTGATGAAACAGAAGCCGAGCAGCGGACGCAGCACGCAGAGCATCGCTATTAGTGCGGAAACGCAGAAGAAAAAGCACAAGGGTGCGAAGAATAAAGAGGCCGGACGCCGCAGCGCCAAGCACGGCAAGCCTGCGCCTAAGAGCAGTTCTAAGGGCGGCAGTAAGTCCGGTAAAAAGAGCAGAAAAAAGAATAGGAAAAGCAGATAATTATGGCAGAACAAAAGATTAAAATTATAGCAGAAAATCGTAAGGCACGCCATGACTTTACCATTTACGAAACCTTTGAGGCAGGCATTGCGCTGACCGGTACGGAGGTAAAGTCCCTGCGTGCGGGCAAAGCGAATATGAAGGACAGCTATGCGCAGGTAACACGTCAGGCGGAGGTCTTTGTGTATAATCTGCACATCAGTCCCTATGACCATGGCAACATCTTTAACCATGACCCACTGCGCAGCCGCCGCCTTTTGCTGCACCGTGCGGAGATTAACAAGCTCATCGGCAAGGTGAAGGAAAAGGGCTATGCGCTGGTACCGCTCAAGCTGTACTTTAAGCATGGTCTGGTGAAGATGGAGCTGGCGCTGGCAGTTGGCAAGAAGCTGTACGATAAGCGTCAGGACATGGCCAAGCGTGACGCGAAGCGCGAGATGGAGCGCGCGCTGAAGGACAGAAATCGCTGATAGACGGGTGAATTCACAAATTCTTCATGCACAGTGATTTGACTTTTTGACTAAAGCATAGTAAAATATCATTGTAGCGTATCGGCTCTTTCACCGATATATTCCAATTTGGGGATGTACTGGTTTCGACGGGGGTAGGTGCGGTATGATAAGCGAGCCGTGGTTCCATCTGCACGATAATCGGTGGGCACGTTTAAATATAAACGCTGAACAAGAATACGCTTTAGCAGCTTAATCTGCTAACTGTCTCTGAGCCTCCTCCCGCGGGTGAGGAATGACAGTCAATAGTGGGATACCTTAAGGCTGATTCCTATAGGCTTTAAGGGAAACTCTTTAGGATAGCAATGTGAAGGCCCGTCGTCAGGCAATCGCAGCGCGAAACAAAGTATGACGTCTGCGCTCGGAGAAAGTTGTATGGCAATATTTTCGGACAGGGGTTCGACTCCCCTCATCTCCACCAGAATTAGTCCAATCGTGACAGTTGATTGGTGGAATAAAAAACAGAGGATAGTGTATAACAGCACTATTCTCTGTTTTTGTTTGAAAATGATTTTATATGCAGGTGTGTCGGGATAGAGTAGATAATTTCCAATGCTGTTTATTATATACTGCAGTAGTCCTTTGTGCTATAATTCTATTATAGAAGTAACGTGAAATGCGAGGATGTTAAAGCAGATGGGCAGATTTGTTAATCCTGATAAAAGCGCTTTTCAAAATGCGGTTAACGGAGAAATATATATAGATAAGAGCAGATTGATAAATAAAAATTTTTAAAGCATAAAAAAGCCTACTGGATTATATGGTCAGTAATTCAGTAGGCTTGATTTTTTGGAACATGTCGGTGTTCAACCGATGAACAAAGTATAACATATAATAACGAGGTGATCGTGGAAAAAAGGTGTGTATTGTATTTGGTTAGAGAGGGCAATACAGGCTGACGCTTCGCATTTACGCAAGGCGTCAGCCTTTTTTCGCTTGCAGATGATAATTTGTGCCAAGTGTCCCGAATAATATATAAAATTTAGGACACATGCTGCTCTTGTTGATGCCCATGCTACTCATTACTCTAACCAGTGTAATTGACAATGACGATTAGAATGGTTAGAATATGGGTAGAATAGAACTGGGGAGTGAGCAGAATGAGATTCCGGGAAACAGAATTCGTGTCCATCGGCGGACTGCTTTCCGGTTTGGAACTTGACGATTTGATGATGGGTGTTTCTGTTTGCAGAAATCCGCACCTTGCTAATGTTTTTTACCGCTTGCAGCTGATTGAAGCATATGGCACCGGCATGAAGAAAATCATGGGAGCTTATGCAAATGCCCTGGTGCAACCGAAGATCAAGACAACTAACAACGCTTTCAAAATCATTCTTCCTAATGTGAATTTCACTCCGAAAGCAGCAGAAGTACACAAGGATTTTGAAAAAGCGGCAGATCTGGCCTTGGATTCAAATGAGGAAAAAGTTCTGCAATTTTTAAGGGAGCACCTGATGATTACCAGAAAAGAAACACAGACACTGTTGGAGGTTAGTCAGTCTACGGCTGGTCGTATTCTGAAAGCAATGGTAGATAGTGGTCGAATCAAACAGATTGGTGGAAGTCGTGCCACACGGTATGAACTTAGAAAAGAGTAATTTATAACAGACAAACCTTTAGGTAGCATGCGTATGAAAGGGAATTATTGTTAGTGGTTTGCAAATCTTTACGCATAATCATTTACCTCTGGTTCACCGGTTTGACGCTGTTGATTTCGGTTTTTCGCGACAGGCTTGATGCAGTATTTTTACGCAGGGTGAATATTGTGTGCGGCGGCGTAATAGTTTTTTTACGGCGTGAAGCTGTTGTTAGGCTTTTGGGAATTGGTATGAGGCTGGAATATCAGAATAGGGATGTGGCTGTTAGTTGCCTATAACAGCACGAGGATAATGTACTTTTGCGGTACGTTATCCTCTTTTTTGTTTTTAGGATGAATTTAAGCATAGGTGATGCAAAATTTTTATTCCAAAGCTCTTTTCTTATTATAACAATGACAGTTTCTGTCCATGGCATCATATATAATTAACTTATTAGATTCCTTAAATGAAAAAGAGCTTTGAATATATTAAAAGGAGCGGATAGATTATGACGAAAAAAGCCTTGAAAAAGCAATTAAAGAAGCAACTGAAAAAATCTGTCAAGCAGGCAGCAAAGAATAAAAAAGCTATAAAATTACTTAAAAAGCAGTTATCCGCCTTTGAAGCAAAGTCGATGAGTTATTTGGAGCGTCTTTTTATGAGCAATGTGGATTATCCGATAGATGATTTCGGCGCTATTGCCTATGTTGATGCAAGCTATAGCGATACTGGGCGTTTTGGCTCTATCGGGATAGTAATGCTTACACGCAGCGAGGTTATTCAGTATTCGGAGATTCCGGAGAATTTGGAGGACTGCGCTCTTACCTCCACTAATCATGAGCTGCTTGCTGCTGCTAAGGCAATTCAAATGGCCAAAGAAAGACATATTAAAAATCTCATTATTAAGCATGATAATAATTCTATCGCTGAAGTGGCTAAAAGTCATTCTGTAACTAAGACGAGTATGGAGGAATGGTACAAGCAATTAGTTATGAAGCATAGAGAAAAGATGAGTATAACCTTTAAAAAGGTTAAAGGACATTCCAAGGAGTATTTTAACGAGCTTGCTGATACATTGGCTAATAAAGCGCTGAAGGCGGAGCGTGTGAAGCGTGCTAATACGCCGTTATTCTTTTCCCTGGGCGATAAGTTTCAGGAGGCTTTGGCTAAGGTAAAGATTTGCGGTTAAATGTTATATATGCTGATTTTAGTTTATCTTGAACCGCTTGTGTTGGAAAACACATTTAGAAGAATTATTAACCTCGGAAGCACGTGGCATATAAGCTGTATTTTGTAGTATAATTATATAAACAAAATACGGAGGTTAATACTATGACTAGAGAAATGCATATGGGCGATATTGTGCGCCATTTTAAAAGAGAAACTGTCGAAAACCCTACGACGGAATACTTATATAAAATTCTGGCCTTTGCCGAGCATACGGAAACAGGCGAAAAGCTGGTGGTGTATCAGGCGCTGTATGCTCCGTTCAAGATTTGCGCCAGACCTTACGCTATGTTTATGAGCGAGGTGGACCGCGAAAAATATCCTGCGATTAAGCAAAAGTACCGCTTTGAGGTTGTGACGGAGTTCTGATTGCTTAGGCGATTATACCGGTGGTGCATATAATTTTATTTGCAGGGGAGAACGGAAATGCTTTATCCGATTTTAGAGCAATATGATGTTGATATAAAAAAAGCGCTGGCCTACGGCTTTGTGCGGGAGGGCGCAGGGCTGACACTGCGCAAGCCACTGCCGGAAACGGAGTTTTACGCTGTCGTTACGCTTGCAGGCAAGGCCTTTTCCGTAAATGTTTTTGACAGCGATACGGACGAGGAGTATTTGCCGTTTAATGTGGCGGATAACATCAGCGGTTACGTGATGAGCGTGCGCGAGAAAGCAGAGGCTCTGCTGGAAGAAATAAAGATGCAGTGCCTGATTAAAAGCAATGTTAAGCTGCAGCTGATGGATTACTGCTCGCAGCGCTTCGGCACTGTTCCCGACGCTCCTTGGCCGGAAACACCGGAGAATTTTACCTTTAAGACGGCGCGGAGAAATAAATGGTACGCTTTGTTTATGACGATTCCCTATAAAAGCCTGGGCCTAGCGAAGGCGGGTAAGGTTGATGTTTTGAATATTAAGCTGCCGCCGGCAAAGATTGAGCAGCTGGTGGACAGGCAGCATTTTTATCCTGCATATCATATGAACAAAAAGCATTGGCTGACGGTAATGCTGCAAAAGGATGCAGACATTTCGTTGGTGCAGGAGCTGTTGGCGGAAAGCTATCAGCTGGTGGAAAAATAGCAGTAGAAAATAGCAAAGGAGATTGAAGAAGTGTTACATATAGGTTGTCATTTATCCTCATCGAAGGGCTTTTTGGCGATGGGGAAGACGGCGCTGTCGATTGGTGCCGATACGTTTCAGTTTTTTACGCGCAATCCGCGCGGAGGCAAGGCGAAGGCTGTTAAGCCCGAGGACGCGGCGGCACTGAATGCTTTGATGCAGGAGCACAATTTTGCGCCCATTCTGGCACACGCACCGTATACAATGAACCCCTGTGCAGCGGACGAAAAGCTGCTGGAGTTTGCGCAGATGGTGATGGAGGGCGATTTGGCGATGCTGGAATATGTGCCGGGGAATATGTATAATTTTCATCCCGGCAGCCATGTGAAGCAGGGAGCTGAGATTGGCATAGAAAAAATAGCGGCGCTGCTCAACAGTGTGCTGCACAAGGATTTGCACACCACGGTTCTGCTGGAAACGATGGCAGGCAAGGGCACGGAGGTTGGCCGCAGCTTTGAGGAGCTGGCAGCGATTTTGAGCAAGGTGCAGCTTAACGAGAAGATGGGCGTTTGCCTTGATACCTGCCATATTTTTGACGGTGGTTATGATATAGTTAATGATTTGGACGGCGTACTGGCGCAGTTCGATAAAATTATCGGCTTGGAGCGTTTGAAGGCAGTGCATTTGAACGACAGCCTGAATATCTGCGGCAGTCATAAGGATCGTCATGCATGCATCGGTGCAGGCAATATCGGTCTGGAGGCGCTGACGGCGGTGATTAACCATCCGGCGCTGCGCACACTGCCGTTTTACTTGGAAACGCCGAATGAGCTGCCGGGTTACGCTGCGGAAATCAAGCTGCTGCGTGAGCGCTTTGCAGAGTAATATATCAAGAATTTTTGCAAGAGGTGAAAGATAGAAATGGAAATGGCTTATACTGAGCTGAATGCGAAGCTGTGCGCTTTTTTGGATAAAACGCCCAACAGCTTTTTTGCCGTGAATAATATAAAAGAGGAGCTGGCGGCGGCCGGCTTTACCGAGCTGCAGGAAAACAGCAGATGGCAGCTGCAGGAAGGCGGCAAATATTACGTCAGCCGTAACGGTTCGGCGCTGCTGGCCTTTGTGATTCCCAAAAAGGCTTACCTGGGCTTTCAGGTTTACGCCTGCCACTGCGATTCGCCGGCCTTCAAGCTGAAGAATAATGCAGAAATTGTGGTAGACAAAAAGTATGTGAAGCTGAATGTGGAAAAGTACGGCGGCATGCTACTGAACACATGGCTGGACAGGCCGCTTTCCGTTGCCGGACGCGTGCTGTGCAACGTTGACGGCCGCTTGGAATCGCGTCTGGTTAATGTTGAGCAGGACCTGATGATGATTCCGAATCTGGCAATCCACATGAACAGGGAAGCCAACGATGGCGTAAAGCTGAACGCGCAGACGGATATGCTGCCGCTTATCGGCAGTGCTGCAACTAAGGACGGCTTGCAGAAGCTGTTGGCGGAGGCCTGCGGCGTTACTTCAGAGCAGATTGTAGATACGGAACTTTTCCTGTATAACAGAATGCCTGCGACTACCGTGGGCCTGGAGCAGGAATATGTTGCCGGCGGCAGGCTGGATGATTTGCAGTGCGTGTTTGCCGGTCTGCAGGGCTTTTTGGCGGCAGAAGCAGGCGAAAGTGTGCCGGTGTTCTGCATGCTGGATAACGAAGAGGTTGGCAGCGGGACGAAGCAGGGCGCGGCGGCGACCTTCTTAAAGGATGCGCTGCAGCGCATCAACATGGCACTGGGCAGGGACGAGGAGGATTATCTGGTGTCTTTGGCCAACAGCCTGATGCTTTCGGCGGACAATGCGCATGCTGTGCATCCTAATCATACGGATAAAAATGACCTGACGAACAAGACCTATCCCAATGAGGGCGTGGTTGTCAAATACAGCGCTAACCAAAAATATACTACGGATGCGGTATCCGGCGCGCTGGTGCAGCTGCTGGCTAAAAAGGCGAACGTGCCGCTGCAGCTTTTCTATAACCGTTCGGATATGGCAGGCGGTTCGACCTTAGGCAATATCTCTACCGCTCAGGTAGCAATTAAATCGGTGGATATCGGCCTGGCGCAGCTGGCGATGCATTCCGCCTACGAGATGGCAGGCGTGAAGGATACGGCGTATCTTGCAAAGCTGGCGCAGGCGTTTTTTGCCGCCGGCGTGGCGGAGGCTGCCGACGGAACGTACTGCCTGAAGTAACAATTTAATATGCGTATATCAAAGGGCATAGTAGATGCTGGTGACAGCTCTGCTGTGCCTTTGCTATTAGTTGCGGGCGTTTCGGCGTGGTGCTATACTGAGCTTAGGAAGTTTTATAAGCGAAAGTGGTGATTATATGTTGCAGGCAATACGCAGATTATCTAAAATTCATCTTGTAACGCTGGTAGTCTGCCTGCTGGCGGTGGGCGGCGCTGTCTATTTCTTTTTGGCGCAGCGTGCAAGCCGTCATGCGGCGGAGCTTTTTAACTATTATATGGCTAAGCAGCAGGTGCTGGCAGGAAGCGTGACGGCCGAGGAGCTGCGTGCCGATATCTGGGGCAACGTGTATTTTAAAAACCTGACCTGGGATTCGACGGAGCATGAACGCTTGGTGGCTGTACCGGAGGGACGCATTAAAATCAAGCCTAAGGACATCATCCTGCGTATAGCCGGCATCGACACGGTGCAGGAGGTTGAGCTGAGCGGTGCTTATATTCATCTTGGCTTTGATGATAAAATGCGCCTGGATATCCTGCAAAATAAAAAGACGGCAGAGGAAAGTATCCTGCCGGACGAGGTGCCTATGGAAAAGCGCCATTTGCAGATTAAAGGCAGACTGCCGAATATTAAGCTGATTTTGCATGATACGGTGCTGTCGGCAGAATATAAAAAGCGTCACTTTATTTTGAATGATGTGGACGGCACGGCGCAGATACATGAGCATCAAAGCCTGGAGCTGCACTTGGCTGCGGGACGCTACGGCGGCAGCATTGCAGGCAAGGGACTGAATATTGACGGCACCTGCGACCTGAAGGGGGAGCAGAAGGCGAATATCAATATCTGCCTGTATGATGTTATTCCGGATTCGCTGGGCATGAAAAATGTTAAGGATGCGATGACGGTGACCGGGCAGATGACAGGCAGCCTGAAAAAACCTGTGATTGATGGGGCGCTGGCGCTGAAGGAGCTGCATCTGAACGATTTGTATTTTACGAATATCAACGGTACCTATCATTATGAAAATGCGCTGATAACCTTTCAGGATGTAACAGGCAGCATTTTCGGCGGTACCTTTGATGCGATAGGCTTGTATCATTTTGATAATCGCTATTACAAAATTGATGTTGACGGCAAGAACCTGATGGCTTCGCTGGCTGCTAAAAGCAGGAAGATTAATACGAGCGTAGCTTTGAAGATTAAGTTCCGCAATGAGGGACCTAAGGGCAATAATCTGGTATACGGCAGCTTTTCTACGGGCAAGGGAACATATATGCTGGTGCCGTTTTTGAGCCTGCGCGGCAATTTTAGCGACCAGAGCGGTGAGCTGGCATTTAATAATGTAGAGATTGAAACCAAGGTGGGCACGTTTGAAAGCGATGTCTTTAAGATTGTGGACGGCAGATTGCAGCTGGGCGAGATTTTCCTGGCGAACGGCGAGGGCAGGCGTATACGCGTGAGGTAGAGATTACTTTGTAAAAATATTTTTTAGCAGATAGTAAAAATGCTCCGCTTACTTTTTTAGGGTAGGCGGAGCATTTTACTATTTACTGTTGAGTTCTATTGCCAAAAGTTTAAGTTATTCCTGTGCTTTATGTTTTCTTCGATAATCCCAAGGCTTTTCAACTTTTTCCTGTGACCATAAGCCTTTATGGCAGCGCTTTGCTGCTGCCTCAAATTTATCGTATATTTCGCATTTATCGAAGTTCATGTGGTAATGCAGTGCCATGCCTTCCTTCAGCATTTCGGCGCTCACGTCCTTTCCTTCGCAATATACAAAAGCAACTTCGCGGTTATACTTATCAATACATTTCACTTTCAAGCGGACTGTTCCTTGGCGTAACAGCTCGCTTATTTTTTTGGTTGCTTCCGTGCCAAAAGGCTGCTCCCTTTCCGGTGCGTCTATCATAGCAAGGCGGATGCAGTGTGCTTCGCCTGTTATATCGCGTACATGGATGGTATCACCATCTATAATGCGTACCACATATGCTGTATAGGTGCTGGCAGGCCTCGCCTGTGCGCTGACGATGGAGGCTATGCCGATAAGGCCGAGGGCAAAGAGCAGAAAGAGAGTATAGGTAATTATTTTATAGCGCATATTATTTTCCTTTTCTATAAAGATGGGCTGCCGTACTGCTAGGTACGACAGCCCCTGTGCCATATGATTAGTTCTTAGTATATTTTTGCTTGTATATACTATTTACTGCTGTACATATGGAAATTGCATCACAAGTCTTTCCTGCAGAACACGGGTTAAGGTGTCGATATTGGCACTCAGCTTTTCAATTCTGCCTTCCATACGGACCAGAAGATACGAGCTGACGAGCATGGGGAAACCGTAATCCGCTGCAGCGGAGAGAAATCTGTCAAATTCCATGAGGATCACTCCTTAGTGCTTTTTACGCCAGAACTTGGACGTTGCGATTGACCACACGAGCTTCAACAGCTTGTACCAGGTCACCGCCGACAGTATTGAAAACGTTGGCAGCGACTATTTTTTGCATGGCTGCGTCGGTTTCGGCTTTGGTGAGGTTTTCTTTGGGGTTGGAGATGGTGATGATTTTGCTGCTGCCTGCAGCGTTTTTAAAGACGAGTTGTAAAGATTTTTCCATGGGTGATTGCTCCTTTGTGTCATGATGATTGTTTAAGTTAAATGGTTATGATAAAAAGTTAGGTTAGCAGAGAGCCTCTCCTTGGGGAGAGGTGCCGAGCTTGTCGAGGCGGAGAGGGGATTCGCCGAGCATAACGCTACTTGTAAGCGTGGAAACAGCGGACCTCTCTCAGTCGCCCTAGCGGGCGCCAGCTCTCCCCGAGGAGAGCATCGCCTGCCCAGCCTAACGCTATTCGTAAGCGTAGAAACAGCGGGCGCCTGCTATTTTACTTCCGCGTTTTACTTTTACGCTTCCGCCAGCTCACTCTTCTCAGTCAGCTCAATATCCTTATAAGGCTTCTCCATCAAGCCGCCGATAGCGGTACCTGCCTCGTACACCTTGTCCAGTGCAGCGTCAGTCTTGATGCCGTTGAAGTTTTTCGCCTTATACTTGGTAGTGCCGTCGGCACCGGTGCCATCCTCAACGTTGATTACCAGAGTACGTTTCATAATTTCCTGATTGATTACTGCCATAGATTAAAACTCCTTTCGATGATAAAAAAATGTGGATTGTAGCAAAGAGGCTCCCATTGGGGGGAGCTGTCGCCGTAGGCGACTGAGAGGGGACTTTTACGCCGCCGACAGGTGCGTCAGCATAGGATCTTCAGGAAGATGCAGCAGCTGAGCTGTAAGCATAGCCTTGCTGTACGCTTTAGCCTTTTTACGCAGCACCACACCACCGGGGCACAGGTTCTGGGTGTCCGGCAGGTCGGTGAGTCGGTACAAATCCCAACGCATATCTGATGGATGCTTAGCTGGACCATAGTCGTCCTGATCGGCAACCTCAGCATGGGTTCTTACTGTGTCAAACGAAATTTCAAGCTCCAGCTCCCGGCACAGAATAGCAATAACAATCGCCATCTGTTCAATCTGCAGCGCAGTTGGGGGACATCCCTTATAATCCGGGATACTATGATAATTAAGAACAGCGTCCTTGGCACAGCAGAGGGTGATACCAACGGCACCGGTGTTGCGATGCCAGGTGTGCTCTTTACGATCATGCAGCGTTCTGCAGGTGAGGTAAATTTCGCCATGCTCATCAATGTTGATGTGGTAATCGTCAAAGACCTGACCATATTGGCAGCCGGTCCAGTGCAAAAATAAGTGCTTGATGCTGCCTTTGGCCTCAGCGGCCACAACGCGCAGCTCTTCATGATTAATCTTGCGGGGATTTGTTACTAACATGTAAAAAGCTCCTTTGTTTTTTCTCCCAAGTGCTTACTTGCTTATCCGGAATCAGCTTTTGGCAGGAGGCGGGAGTGGGGTGTTTTTGCCTCTCACTATACTAATGACATTTTTAGCCTAAAAGTCAGACAAGAAAAAATAAAAATTTAAAAAAATTTTGAAATCGATGTCTGACTTTTACATGTTTTTTAGCCATTAGTATAGTGACTTTTCTTTTTTCTCTCTTTCTTTTTTATAATTTTTTCTTTCTGTCTTTATTTCTTTTGGCTGTGATAAAAACTACTAGCGTAAGCTAGTAGTAACCTTGTTCTTTAGAGTACTACCTAGAGGATAGACGTAATATACTGTACCCATAGTACTTGACAGTCAAAAAGAGAGATTTTCCAAAGTCTTGACACTGAAAAAAGGAGGTTTCCT
>ENA-OQHR01000418-OQHR01000418.1-human-gut-metagenome-genome-assembly--contig:-NODE-418-length-32466-cov-4.056315_pt1 | contig 32466 bp, 33 predicted proteins | sample MGYA00242566_ERZ504725 | MGnify/ENA primary metagenome ERZ504725 (study PRJEB26092, sample SAMD00036217) | human gut metagenome | host: Homo sapiens | study: EMG produced TPA metagenomics assembly of... | reverse complement strand
TTCACTTTCCAGGAACGGTAAGACCATTGTTTTGGATGAACCGGAGTACGGTGTAACCGATTACTCCGGCCTGGAAGCCACGGATTACGAACTGGAAAAATCAGTGAATACCAACTATATCGGGGAAAGGCTGAAAAGAAAGAAAGTGCTTTCCCGGCCGATCTCCATCGAAGCGGATTTCCTTGGTGCAGACGATGAGAAATCAGCGAAAAGGCAGGAACTGATTGCATTTTTCTCACCGTTTTCTGGTGGAAAACTTACAGTCAGCTACATGGGAACAGAGCGGTCTATTGATTACGAAGTAGAAGCCTTCCAGATCGATACCGTGAACAGGTACGATGTCATGAGCTTTAAAATCGAGTTGATCTGTATGGATCCAATGTTCCAGGACGTACTACAGACTGGTGACAGTATTGCTACATGGATTCGTGGATGGAAATGGAAATTTACACTTCCGTTCAAGATGAAAGAGCGAGGCGAGCCACAGAAAAATATCATCAATACAGGTCACGTGGAAACCCCTGTGGAGATCTACTTTCACGGTCCTGCCGTCAATCCGAGTATCAAAAATATAACGACTGGCGAAACCATCCGGATCATTCGGGAGCTCACTACAGATGATGTGTTGTATATCAATACAGGATTCCGACAGAAAAAGGTAGAGATCATCCGGAACGGCACAAGGACAGATGCTTTTGATTACATCGACCTGTCGTCCCGTTTTTTTTCTCTGCAGGTAGGCGATAACGTGATTGAATACGCTTCTGAGAATGGGCTTGCCCCACAGAGCGTGGAGATCTATTACAAAAACAGGTATTTAGGAGTGTAACATGGAACATTACGGATTTTTTAACGGCGGTACGGAATACGGCCAGGAGGAATTTAACAGATATTTTGACAATATCTATGAATCCGGTATTGCTGCCAACTCTGATCAGAGTCTGCAGTATCCGCTAAGCATCAGTTCCGGAAAAGTTTGTGTTGGAATTGGTTTCTCCATCATCAGAGGCTTTTTCCACTACAACGATTCTGTGAAAGAGTTGACACTTGCGCCGGATGCGAATCTCCCTAAAATCTACAGGATTATCCTGCAGCTAAACATTGCAACAGCGTCCGTCTCTTTGGTAACGAGAGCTGGATCCGCAGCGAGCACCCCAACAGCTCCGGCCATTACACGGAACGAGACAATCTATGAACTGTCACTGGCTCAGTATAAAGTGGATAAAACTGGTGCGGTTACTCTGGTCAAGGATGAGCGACCGGATGTTAATGTGTGCGGAATCATCCGGCCAAAGACGGTCAGTGAGTACGATGCCGCCATGAAAGAGTACCAGCGCAGATTCGAGGAATGGTTTGCGCGACAGCAGGGGACTGGATGGAGAAATATTTATATTCAGGACACTACACCGGAAAAGGCGGTGAGCGGTAGCATATGGATCGGAGAATAGAGATCAGGTTTTTTGATCAGAATTTAAAGTTTATCGGGGAAGAGGATGCCTATCAGGGACTGGAATTTATCAGCAACTGGACAAAATACGGTACGTTCCAGATCTTTGTGGACAAACTGACCAAACAGATGAAAGTCGGAAACTATATCATGCTTGACAATGACAGGAGAAAGACCGGGATCATCAAGCGGATCGAATGCTCGGACGAGGAAGAATCCGGCGTTCCGATCACGATCAGCGGGTATACGCTTCTTCATCTCTTAACACAGCGGATTACCTACCCGCCTGCAGGTCTGGCATACCATAGCTTCTATGAGCCGGCAGAGGATATCATCTGCAGCCTGGTTACAGCAAATGCTGTGAATGCAGCGGATAAAAAGAGAAACATTCCGTATCTGGAAGTAAAGCCGTCTCGGAAACGTGGCGACAAGGTGTATTTTCAGACCAGGTATGAGAATCTGGATGAAGAAGTCACCTCTCTGTGCGAAGCCTCTGGCTTGGGTGTTTGTATTACGATGAATCCGGAAGAACAGAAGCTGGTATTTGAAGTCCTGGAAGGGACAGACCGGTCAGCAAACCAGACAGAACGTCCGCCGATGATCTTCAATGTGGATTACGACAATGTGATCAGCAGGGAATATGTCTCTGATACGACAGAGTATAAAAATACGGCGATTGTAGGCGGACAGGGTGAGGGTGCAGAACGTAAGGTTACAACAGTAGGCGATGAGAATACCGGTCTGGGACGATATGAGATGTTTGTGGATGCCAGGGATATAGAAGATGAATCAGCACTTCCGGACAGGGGCAAAAACAAACTGTCGGAATATGCCTGCAGCGACACCTATTCGTCTGAAGTGGATTCTGCAGAATATCAGACAAAATGGAACCTGGGCGATGTGGTCGTTACGATTGATCATGAATATGGCGTCAATATGAATGAACGTATTGTAGAGGTTACAGAGACATTCGATGAAAATGGATACGCTGTATCTCCCACATTCGGAACCACACAGAAAACCATTCTGGAAAAAGCTCAGGCGTCTACATCGTCCAGTGGTCAGGCTACCGTAGAGGGCATCCGTGGAGCTGATGGAAAGACTCCACGGATGATGATTAACAGCGACGGGCATCTGATTGCAATATATGAAGATTAAGGAGTTATAAGTTATGAGTGTAGTTGACTTAGGAAAAGTTATTGGCCCGCAGGGACCAACCGGTCCACAGGGACCACAGGGCGTCCAGGGGCCGAAAGGAGAGAAAGGGGCTACCGGGGAACCGTTTCAGATCAAAAAGATTTATAAAAGCGTGCCGGCGATGAATTCCGGATATGCAACAGACGGATTGAGTATCGGTAGCTTCGTTGTGATCGACACAGGAAGCGTGCAGGATGCAGATACCGGAAAACTGTATTGCAAAGGAGAAAAAGCCTACACCTATATTGCAGATCTGTCTGGTGCACAGGGAATCCAGGGACCAAAAGGTGATACGGGACCGCAGGGACCAACAGGCCCCCAGGGTATTCAGGGAATCCAAGGACCAAAAGGCGATACTGGTCCGACGGGACCGCAAGGTCCGAAAGGAGATAAAGGAGAACAGGGCGTCCAGGGACCAGCGGGAAGCACACAGAGTTATATCGTTTTCCAGAAAGAATTTACTGCAACGGAAGGACAGACGGATTTTTCCTGGACAGATTATCAGTTTCCAGTAGGCGTCAATGCTCTGAGTCTGTATATTCTCGGGGTCAGACAGAGCGGAAAAGCATTTACAGAGCATACTGATGGAAAAGGATTTAAGCTGAAAAATGCTCTTTCGGCGGGAGATTATGTGTTTGTCGAAGGCTACCAGATGGTGGTCGACCTGCAGGGACCGAAAGGAGATACCGGAGCGCAGGGGTCAAAGGGGGAAAAGGGCGATACCGGAGCAAAAGGAGCTACAGGAGCCACAGGCCCACAAGGCCCAACGGGAGCTGTCGGTCCGCAAGGCCCCAAGGGTCTCCAAGGAGAAAAAGGAGCCACCGGTGCTACAGGTCCACAGGGAAAGACAGGTCCAACTGGAACACGTGGCAGTCGCTGGAATCAGGGAACTGCGATTACCGGTACATCCACAACTGCAACAGTATTTACAGGAAGTGGAATCACAGATGCATTGGTGAATGATAATTACTTAAACACATCTACCGGAAATACGTATCGCTGTACAGTTTCTGGAAATGCATCCGCGGCAAAGTGGGTGTATACAGGATGTATCAAAGGCTTGACTGGGGCGAAAGGTGCGACGGGAGCGACTGGACCAACAGGTCCCCGAGGGCCACAAGGCGAGAAAGGCGACACTGGCGCCACAGGTCCGCAGGGGAAAACAGGTGCTACGGGTCCTCAGGGCCCACAAGGAGTGAAAGGCGACAGTCCAACGTTCCAGATTGACGACAATGGCCATCTGATTGCTATCTACCCATAGGAGGTGATCTGATGAGCACGAGAGTTGATTTGGGAAGTGTAATCGGACCTAAAGGAGCAACGGGTGCAAGAGGAGCAACGGGAGCGACTGGGCCACAGGGACCAAAAGGCGCTACTGGACCAACAGGACCACAAGGACCGACCGGTCCGAAGGGTGACAGAGGCGCCACCGGAGCAACCGGACCGAAGGGTGCTGATGGAACAAAAATATATGTCCAGAGCAGTGCCCCAGCCGGAGCTGCTTCCGGAACAGTATGGATAGGATAGGAGGACATTATGAGTATAATTAGAAAGGCTTTTAAAATTTTCAATGGATCGGTATGGGACGAGTATCATTTAAAGACAGACAGCAAACAGGTAATACATACAAAAGCAGATGGAACAGATACAACAGTGGCGGAGCAGCTTCTTGCACTAAACTCCACTTTAAAATCTGCAATAAAATATGTTGATTATACGATAACACTGACAGCGAACGGTTATGTGACGCCATTCTCATATTATGCGAATGAATACTTACCAACTTCTGATGTTGAAAAATATGGAACTCCAATTTCTGCAACTTTAATGACATCCAGTGGACAAGCGCATCCAGTAGCTTTGACTCTGAGTAGCAATGGAAAATATCGTTATACTTGTGTTGCTACTGCTGCAAAAGCGGCTATGACTGTAGTTTTTTTAAAAATCTAATTTAATTTCAGAAACGTAATAATAACATCAACCTCTGCCATATTAGAGCACGCTATATATTGCCAAGCTGATCTACCGGTATTCCATCTAAGTGCAGCAGCTCCTGGTGCAGATGATTTTTGAATTGCACAGATTGCAATAGGGGAACCATATTTCTTTATATCTGCATCTGGAATTATACCATCACCAAACATTGTAAACGGTGGCACATAATTGTTTTCTTTTAAAGACATCGAATAAGTTTTTGTAGCAACAGCACCTGCTAAAGTGGAGTTTAGTTTATGAAAAATATGCAGATACCGTCCAGAAAATGTTACGATGATAACAAAAACAGGAGGTATCTGCTATGGACATACGAAATGAAATTGTAAACACGGTGATGTTAAAAATGCAGGAGATTATCGATAGCAAGGCACTGGAAATCCTTCAGAATGCGTTACTTACCGGGCTGAATCAATATGAAATTACAGAACGGTCTACAGAAATCGTGGTGCGGGATGGAACTGCAGAGGGGTTATTGAGAAAGTACCTGGCAACCAAGCGAATTGAAGGAAAATCAGAAAAGACGATTAAGAGGTATGCAGATCTACTCAGCACATTCATAAGCCGACTGGATCGGCGTCTGCATGAAATAACTGCTTTTGATATTCGCTTGTATCTGTCGATGTACAAGGAACAGCGAAAAGTTAAGAATCGCACACTGGATAATATGCGAAAAGTGTTATCTTCCTTTTTCGGCTGGCTCCATGATGAAGAATTCCTACCAAGAAATCCATGTCGGGCGGTTAAAAGCATCAAATACGATAAGGTGCTCCGGTTACCATTCAGTGGAGAAGACATGGAAAAACTTAAAAATGCCTGCAGAAATGCCAGGGACATTGCACTGGTACATTTTCTGCATGCCACCGGATGCAGAGTATCGGAAGTTGTATCTGTGGATATTACAGACATAGATTTTCAGAACAGGCAGCTTGTAGTCTATGGAAAGGGAGGAAAAGAACGGACGGTATATCTGACACCCGTAGCTGCAATGTATCTGGAAAAATATTTGCAGACGAGAAAAGACAATAACAAGGCACTTTTTACAGGAAAAGGAAGTAGCAGATTAAAGAAAAACGGAATAGAAGCAGTAATGAAACAATTGGGAGAACGAGCTGGAGTGAACAACGTGCATCCACATCGGTTCAGGAGAACGTTGGCTACTGAATTGATTGCCAGAGGAGCCGCCCTGCAGGATGTCCAGATGATTCTGGGACATGAGGATATCCGGACAACACAAGTATATGTGTATGTAGACAAGAAAAATGTGAAAAACACATACGATAAATACGCAGCATAATAGAAAAAGCATTTTTGAGACTTGCCAGAGGCAGGTCTTTTTGTGATGCCTGAAAATATCTGGAGAGAATTGCGCCGGCGCAAAACCGAGACTGAACTATACTCCACTATGACGGTAACTACAGGATCATTTCGGAATTTAAGCAGTAAAATAAACAATTACAGCAAAGCAACTAAAATGGGAAATTTGGTCGTTTTACATCTGAATTTTGAACTTAAGAATGCAATAGTCAACGGTGACTGTCTAATTGCAGTTCCTTCCAATATGATACCGTCTGATAATGTCGAAATATCATTCGGTAATGCAAGTATGCGTCTTAATGCTGGCAGTGGGAACATCACTATAAGACATAACATGCCATCCGGATCATGGATTACAGGGGAGTGTGTTTACTTACTTTAGATATAAAGTACATTGACCACAATATCATAACTCTGCGACACGGTAGTCACAAAATATGACTGACTGTATTGTCTGTATATCGACGGAACGAAGGATGATGTGTTGTAACCACGAATGCTGACTGGAACAATACCTACTATCGTTCTACCAGGCCATTCAGAATCTATACTGAAATTCTTCAATAGTACTGGATTTCCTGCTGTGGCGTTCACATCTGTCCAACTAAGTTGTTTTGTCTTTATGCAAGTGGAGTATAGCCCAGAAAGGAGATATATGATCAGAGATAGACCAACACATCAATTAAAGAGTAGTCAATAAATCAAAAAAAAGGAGAAAAATCATGGGAAAAATCAAATTAAGTAACGAACAGGAATTGAGCATCATCGCAGACGGCATTCAGGCAGCAGGAGATAGCCTGACAATCAGCCTGACCGCAGATAAGACCATTGCAGAGTGCGATGAGATTTTCAGCGAAGCGATGAATACAAAGAAAATCACAGTCCTGGATTCTGCCAGAGAACCTTTTATGATCCATTCCGGCTACACCAAGCTGCAGAGTGTGGAAAAACTGTATGATACAACTGTAGACTACAATGAAGACGAAGATGGAAATAAGGTACAAGTAATCGGAACAGCTATCAGAGTATCTCTGATCCGTCCAGACAAGACAGAACAGAGAATTGCATCTTTGGAAGACACTGTTGACACTCTGACCATGGAAATCATGGGACTGTGAGAAAGAGGGTATATGTTTATGTACGAGACTATCAAAAGGCTGTATGCGAAAACAAAAAATAAATCTGTAGTTGAGAAAGCCCTGGCGAAAGGCTGGATCACAGAAGAAGAGAAAAATGCCATTCTGGCAGGGGAGGCGTAAATGAAAGTAATTGATACATACAATGCGATTGTGGGGGCGGCGGTGGCCGTCCTCTCTTATATTCTTGGGGAGCACTGGATACTGTTCGCACTGTTTCTGGGGCTTAATGTTGTCGATTGGCTCACAGGCTGGATGAAGTCCAGAATCAATAATAAAGAGAATTCCAAAGCTGGAATCAAAGGAGCTCTTAAAAAGCTGGGTTACTGGCTGATGATCATGGTTGCATTTGGAACATCTGCGGCTTTCGTAGAAATCGGAAATACGATCGGTGTGAATCTGGGAGTTACAACTCTTTTAGGCTGGTTTGTGCTGGCATCTCTCCTGGTAAATGAAATCAGATCGGTATGCGAGAATTTTACAGAGATGGGGATTAAAGTACCAAGAATCTTAACCGAAGGGCTGGAAGTGGCCAACAAAGTCGTAAATCAGGAAGAAATGGATGATGAGGGTGAGTGATCACCCTCCATTTGAACGGAGGAAAGAATATGGATAAAAAAAATCTGGACATCTTAACAAATATCATCGGTGGTGTTGAAACAGGAGGTCAGACCTACGGAAAACGCAACTACGCATCCTATGTAGCACCTGGAAAGAACACAGCCAATGAAAAGACCTGTACACTCGGTTGGGCAGGAAATTACGGTGAACGTGCAAAAAGACTCTGCAAGATGATCCTGGAGCAGAACCCGGCAGCGTTCCGGAAAGTGGATACAGCCGGGATTGAAAAGAAACTGTCTGCCAACTGGGAGACAACCAAATGGCATCCGACAGTGAAAGAAAAAGCTGCCCTAATTGCGATCATCACAACCCCTACAGGAAAAGAGTGTCAGGATGCATTATTCCAGGAACTGATGCAGGCATACCTGAAGGAGGCAGAAGCGTACGGGGTAACAGATGTTCCGTCTCAGATGATGTGGTGTGAGATCCAGCACCTGGGAGGCATTAAGCCGGTACAGAGAATTTTCAAACGGGCGGCAAAACCATACACGCCGGATATCATCTACGCGTCTCTTCTGCTGGATCAGAAAGATATCAGCAATAACAACCAGGTCGGGGATAAGATCTTCCAGTCCCGGCATGCGTGTTGCGTAAAATGGATCAAGCAGTATGCAACAGATACAAAGGAGAAGAAAAAAGTGACAAACGTTGTATTAGCCGGTCATGGATCCGGAACCCCATCGACTAAAGGAATGAATGCCTACTGTACTACCAGACAGGCAAAAGGGAGAGGGTTGGTAGAAGTCCTCAGAGAAGATCTCACAGAAAAGCAGAGACAGCAGATGCATGACCTGTACAAAACGATTCTGGGACGGAACTTCTACAGCCAGTCATTAAGGCTGTACTGTTACACCAAATATAATGGCAAATATTATTCAGACTGTAGCAGCTCCATCTGTAAAACGGCAGAAAAAGTAGGTGTACCTGACATAGGTTCACTGAATACAGCCGGCATGCACAAAAACTGGAAAAAAGTAACCGATGTAGTTATCAAGAACGGAATCATCCAGAACCCGGAGGTTCTTAAAGTAGGCGATGCGTTGATGTTCAAAGGCAGCGATCCGAGCAGACCATTAGGAATTGGTCACACAGAAATGGTCTATGAGATCAACGGAAAGACTGCAGCATCTGCTACACCTGCAGCGACGAGCAGCAAAAAAGACATCATCAAAGCCGGTCAGATGCACGCCAACAATTTTACTGGAGCAGGTCTTGCCATCGACGGTGTACGCGGAACTCTCACGAAAAAAGCCGGCATCATGGCAGTACAGATCGCCCTGAACCTGGACTTCAAAGCCGGTTTGGTTGTAGATGGTGAATGGGGACCGAAGTCTGATGCTGCATTGAAGAAACGCTCTGTCAGACTGGGAAGCACCAGATACCTGGTTACAGCTGTAGAGATCTTGCTGATGCTGAAAGGTTACAATCCGAATGGCGTAGAGTGCCCAGGACAGTTCGGATCCGGATGCGCTGCGGCTACAGGACGCTACCAGACAGATCACAGCCTGAAAGCTGATAAGATTGCTGGATATAACACAATTAAGAGTCTGATCAAATAAGCAGATAAACAGAAAGAGGACGGTACATTACATATCGTCCTCTTTTCTTCATTTCTGAAATATTCTATCGCAAATAAAGAATATCATACCGATAATAATATGACAAGAAATATCGTGCGACATTCCTTGACATATCAATCCATAAGTGATAAAAATATTGTATCATCTCTAAAAAATCTTAAAAAAGCTCTTAAAATCGAAAGAGTTTCTTCCTATTAAAAGAAAACCTATATAGGCTATTGAACTCCGGTGGCCCGGACGGCGAGATCGGTGCCTCGATGCGCTATCTCTCCCAGCGTTTCACCGCTCCGAACCGTGTCTGCATGGCGGTTCTTACCGATGTAGCGACAGAAGAACTCGGGCATCTCGAAATGGTATCCACGATCGTTCATCAGCTGACTGCCAACCTCACTGTGGAAGAAATTGAAAACCAGGGATTTGCAGATTATTATGTGGATCATGCTGTAGGGATCTGGCCGCAGTCGGCGGGAGGGATTCCGTTTAACTCCTGTGAGTTCCAGTCCAAGGGCGATCCGATCACGGATATGTTTGAGAGCATGGCTGCGGAACAGAAAGCACGGAGCACCTATGACAATATCCTGCGGGTTGTGCGGGATATTCCGGAGATTGCGGACCCGATCCGATTTCTGCGGGCGAGAGAAGTGGTACACTTCCAACGGTTCGGTGAAGCCCTCCAGTCTCTCCAGGATCAGCTGAACAGTAAGAACTTCTACCAGATGAATCCGAGCTTTGATATCGGGCTGACACGGGAATCATGCGATTGTCAGGGAGAATGTGTACAGTAAAAATGTAGAAAATTAAAATAATAATTTATGGAAAATGGACAGAAGTGACAAATATAAAAAACTATAAAATTTTTATTGACAGGATAGAAACTAAGGTGTAAGATACACCCATACAAAGCAAAGGCGCTATGGAAAAACATCCGTAGTGCCTTTTGTCGTATCAAAGAAAATCGCACACTCTGTTTTCGATGATACGGCAGGGCTTGAAAAAAGCGAAACAACGGCGTTTTGCAGCTTCTTATCTTATATTATATATAGAAGCAAAGCGTCGTTGTTTCGCTTTTTTCATTACAAAGAAAGAGGAGGACAAAAGTATGACAGAAGAAATTATGGAAGTTCTGAACGGTCAGGTATTTGGCGTATGGTTCCTGATCGGCGCTGCACTGGTATTCTGGATGCAGGCAGGATTCGCGATGGTAGAGGCAGGTTTCACCAGAGCGAAAAACACTGGTAACATTATCATGAAAAACCTGATGGATTTTTGTATTGGTACCTGTACCTTTATCCTGATAGGTTTCAGCCTGTTACTGGGAGAAGATATGGTAGGGCTGATCGGAAAGCCGGGATTTGATATTTTTACAAGTTATGCAGATTTTGACTGGTCTAACTTCGTATTCAACCTGGTATTCTGTGCAACAACCGCAACTATTGTTTCCGGAGCTATGGCTGAAAGAACAAAATTCTTATCCTATTGTATTTACTCCGGTGTGATCTCCGCACTGATTTATCCGATCGAAGCACACTGGATCTGGGGCGGCGGCTGGCTTGCCCAGATGGGATTCCATGATTTTGCAGGATCCTGTGCGATTCATATGGTAGGTGGTATCTCAGCACTGATCGGTGCCAAGATTCTTGGACCGCGTATCGGAAAATTCACGAAAGATAAATCCGGAAAAATCACAAAAGTCAATGCATTTCCGGGACACAACCTGGCAATCGGTGCACTTGGTGTATTTATCCTGTGGCTTGGCTGGTATGGATTTAACGGCGCAGCTGCAACATCTGTAGAACAGCTTGGTTCTATTTTCGTAACAACAACCATCGCTCCGGCGATCGCAACTGTAACCTGTATGATCTTTACCTGGGTTCGTTACGGAAAACCAGATGTATCTATGTGTCTGAACGCTTCCCTGGCAGGTCTGGTAGCCATCACGGCACCATGTGATGTAACCGATGCACTCGGAGCAATCATTATCGGTATTGTATCCGGTCTGCTGGTAGTATTTGGTGTATGGTTCCTTGACTATGTATTACGTGTAGATGACCCGGTTGGTGCAGTCGCAGTTCACTGCTTAAACGGTATCTGGGGAACGATCGCAGTTGGTCTGTTCGCAACCACATCCGCACCTGGAAATGATGATCTGGTTGGTCTATTCTACGGCGGTGGATTTACTCTTCTTGGAAAACAGCTGATCGGTTTTGCAGCAGTAGCATCATGGACCGTAGTAACCATCACCATCACTTTCCTTGTGATCCGTGCTGTTGTAGGCTTGAGAGTTACCGAGGAAGAGGAAATTGTAGGTCTGGATGCAATGGAACATGGTCTGGCATCTGCTTACTCAGGATTCAGTATCATGGATGTTTCCAACACCATGATGATGGATGTCAATGAAAATACAAACCTTGGTACAGATGATTACAAAGCAGCATCTGATGCACAGAAAAATGCAGCAGTTAAAGTAGTAAAAGCTCCGGCAGCAGCAGATACCGGTATGTATAAAGTAGTTATCATCTCGAAACTGTCAAGATATGACAAACTGAGAAAAGCTATGAACGATCTGGGTGTCACCGGTATGACCGTTACACAGGTTATGGGCTGTGGCGTTCAGAAAGGTGCCGGCGAGAAATACCGTGGTGTTGAAATCGATGCAACCCTGCTTCCAAAAGTAAAAGTAGAAGTGGTAGTCAGCAGCATTCCGGTCGATCAGGTCATCGAAGCTGCAAAGAAAGTTCTGTATACCGGACATATCGGCGATGGCAAGATCTTTGTATACAATGTTGACAGAGTCGTAAAAGTCCGCACCGGTGAAGAAGATACGGATGCACTGCAGGATGTAGAATAAAAAGTAAACATTCTCCTTAGATAAAACAGAACCTCTGGACATCTCAGAAACATAAAAAAAGAGATGTCTGGGGGTTTTTTTCTCTTTTTAATAGTGATATACTGAACAAAGATATCCGGCTGAAACCTCCGGCAGGATACCGGAGCGTGGAAGAGGTATATAGGAAAATCATTTTCAGACACGCTCAAGGGGAGCATGGAAAGAAATGAGGGTATTACATGGAACAAAAAGAGAAAAAAAGAAGAAAAAAGAAAAGCAACCGGGGGGCATATTATGATTATAATCTTCTTGCGATTGTAATTCTGCTGATCTGTTTCGGGCTGATTATGTTATACAGTACCAGTGCGTATGAAGCACAGATGAAATTTCATGGAGATGATATGTATTATTTCCGCAGGCAGGCACTGATCAGTGTGGGAGCGATCGCTGTTGCCATCTTTATTTCAAAATGGGATTATCATCTGATGATTCCATTCGCAGGAACTTTGTACCTGATATCAGTTGTACTGATGGCGATGGTGCGGTTTACTCCATTTGGAGTGGAAGCCTATGGTTCCAGACGATGGTTAAAGCTGGGTATTCAGTTTCAGCCGGCAGAGATAGCCAAGATAGCGATTATTATTTATATGCCTATACTTGTTATCAAGATGGGAAAACAGGTAAAGCAATTGAGGGCAGTAATCTGGCTGCTGATCTTTGGTATGATACAGGCGGGTGCGGCTTTTGTTTTTACGGATAATCTGAGTACCGGTATGATTATCGGAGGAATCGCCGTCGTTATGATTTTTATTGCACATCCGAAAACAAAGCCTTTTGTTGTACTGGCTCTCGGTACCAGCGTGGTGGCAGGAAGTGTCATTGCTTACATGGGTATGACGATGACTACCAGTGATAACTTTCGTATCCGAAGAATCTTATCCTGGCTGCATCCGGAGGCCAATATGTCATCCGGCGGCTACCAGGTGCTGCAGGGACTGTACGCAATCGGAAGCGGCGGATTTTTCGGAAAAGGACTTGGCAACAGTGCGCAGAAGCTGGGAACGATTCCTGAGGCGCAGAATGATATGATCTTTTCGATTGTGTGTGAGGAACTGGGAGTTTTCGGTGCGGCATTATTACTGCTGATGTTTGGGTATCTGTTATACCGGCTGTTTTTTATCGCGCAGAATGCGCCGGACCTTTATGGAACGCTGGTTGTGACAGGAATCTTTGTACATATTGCATTACAGGTAATCCTGAACCTTTGCGTAGTATTGAATCTGATGCCTACAACCGGTATCACGCTTCCATTTGTCAGCTACGGAGGTACGTCGATCCTGTTTTTGATGGCAGAGATGGGAATTGCCCTGAGTGTGTCGGGAAGGATCCAGACGACGGGAGAAGACATCACGGAGGCTGAAACAGCATAAATTCTGTGCACTGCGAAGCGTGTTACTGAGAATAGAGGGAACAGTAACAGAGAAACAAAGTTTTTTGCATATTTTCCTGAATGGGTTGACAAATGATTTTATAATAGATATACTTTCGTTAAACAAAGGCGTAAAGTCGAAAATGCTTTATGAAGGAGATAAAAGATATGCTTGAAAAAATGAGAGAGATTATTGCAGAGCAGTTGAACTGTGATGGTGAGACAATTGGTCTTGACACCTCATTTAAAGATGATCTGGGAGCAGATTCACTGGATTTATTTGAACTGGTTATGGCTCTGGAAGAAGAATACGGACTGGAGATTCCGGCAGAGGAATTGTCAGATGTGGAAACCGTCGGAGACATAATTGAATACTTAAAAAACAAAGGTGTGGAGGATTAATTCCACACCTTTTACCTTGAATAGGATAAGGATCGTGCGTGTGCAAAACACACAGCAATCCGGGACATTTACATTATAAAACAGGAGCGAAATATTATGAGCACAGTAAAAACAAGATTTGCACCAAGCCCTACCGGAAGAATGCACGTAGGAAACTTAAGAACGGCATTATATGCATATCTGATCGCAAAACATGAAGGCGGAAAGTTCATGTTGCGTATCGAGGATACCGACCAGGAACGTTTTATGGAAGGTGCACTTGATATCATCTACCGTACTCTGGCCAAGACGGGTCTGGTACATGATGAAGGTCCGGACAAAGATGGGGGTGTAGGCCCTTATGTACAGAGTGAAAGACAGGCACAGGGTCTGTACATGAAATATGCAAAAAAACTGATTGAGCAGGGAGACGCTTACTATTGTTTCTGTGATAAAGAACGTCTGGAAAGCCTGAAGACAGAAGTAGCAGGAAAAGAGATCACCGTGTATGACAAACACTGTCTGCACCTGTCCAAAGAAGAAATCGAGGCAAATCTGGCAGCAGGAAAACCATACGTTATCCGTATCAACATGCCAACCGAAGGAACCACAACTTTCCATGATGAGCTGTACGGAGATATTACAGTAGAAAATAACGAACTGGATGATATGATCCTGATCAAATCTGACGGATATCCGACCTACAACTTTGCAAATGTTATCGATGATCATCTGATGGGAATTACTCATGTAGTAAGAGGAAACGAATATCTGTCCTCTGCACCGAAGTACAACCGCCTGTATGAAGCATTCGGATGGGAGATCCCAAAATACATCCACTGCCCGCTGATTACAAACGAAGATCATCAGAAACTGTCCAAACGCTGCGGCCATTCTTCTTATGAAGATCTGCTGGATCAGGGATTCCTGACTGAAGCGATCGTAAACTTTGTGGCACTTCTGGGATGGAGTCCGTCTTCCGACAATGAGATCTTCTCTCTGGAAGAACTGGTAAAAGAATTCGATTACCACAGAATCAGCAAATCTCCTGCAGTCTTTGACATGGTAAAACTTCGCTGGATGAATGGCGAATACATGAAGAAGATGGACGATGAAAAATTCTATGAGATGGCATTGCCGTATCTGAAAGAAGTGATCACAAAAGATCTGGACTTCCACAAAATCGCTGCTATGGTAAAAACAAGAATCGAAGTATTTCCGGATATCAAAGATCATGTGGATTTCTTTGAAAAGGTACCGGAATATGAGACATCCATGTATGTGCATAAAAAGATGAAAACTAACGAAGAAACTTCTCTGCAGGTACTCAGGGAAGTACAGCTGTTACTGGAGGCACAGGAAGATTTCAGCAACGATGCACTGTTTGAGATGCTTTCCGCTTACGCAAAAGAGCATGGTTACAAAGTTGGTTATGTGATGTGGCCGATCCGTACCGCTCTTTCCGGAAAACAGATGACACCGGCAGGCGCCACAGAGATTCTGGAAGTACTCGGAAAAGAAGAGAGTCTTGTAAGAATCCAGGCGGCCATTGACAAACTGAACTAACTATGCAGTAGGTAGTATTCCGCGAGGTGTTTTGGCATGGTTTTGCCAAAATCCCTCACGGTTACAAGCTGACAAAAGCAGCAGAATAATTCCCATATGGAGGGAAAGAATGGAGTTTAACAGGGAACAGCAGCAGGCAATGGAACATAAAGATGGTCCGATGCTTGTACTTGCCGGACCGGGATCCGGCAAAACGGAAGTTATTATCCGCCGTACCCGTAAACTGATTCAGAATTATCAGGTCGCTCCTTCATCTATCCTGGTGGTCACCTTTACCAAGGCGGCTGCAGGACAGATGAGGGAGCGATTTTTACACCTGTGCGGAGTGGAAAAAAGTCAGGTGACTTTTGGTACATTCCATGGAATCTTTTACGGTATTCTCCGGCAGGCGTACGGTATCACATCGGCAAATATCGCCGGTGAAGAAATAAAATATCAGATTTTACGACAGATTTTACAGAATTCTTCCCTGCAGATGGAAGACGAAAATGACCTGCTGGAATCGCTGGCAAGAGAGATCAGCACGGTAAAAAACGGTCGGATCCCGTTGAGCCACTATTATTCGGCAAGCTGTCCGGATGAGCAGTTTCGGAAAATCTATGAGACATACGAAAAACGGCTGCACGGGAAACGACTGCTGGATTTTGATGATCTGCTGGTGTACTGCTACCAATTATTTCAGAAACATCCGGATATTTTGCAGGCATGGCAGAAAAAGTTCCGGTATATCCTGATTGATGAGTTTCAGGATGTCAACCAGCTGCAATATGATATTGTCCGACTTCTGGCACTTCCAGAGAATAATCTGTTTCTGGTAGGTGACGATGACCAGTCGATCTATCGGTTCCGTGGAGCCAGACCGGAGATCATGCTGCAGATTCCGAAGGATTTTCCACAATTGAAGCAGGTGATCCTGAAACAGAATTATCGCTGTACCGGAGAAATAGTAGAAAAATCCCAGAATGTGATCCGCTGGAATGATGCGAGATATGAAAAACAGTTGTTTACGGAAAATGATAAGGGAAAACCGCTTGAGATACGGACATTTGAAAATGAGAGCGAGGAGACGACCTGGTTGTTAAAGCAGATTCAGAAGGATCTGGCGGAAGGGTGTCCGCACAAAGAGATTGCGATTCTATTCCGTACCAATCATAATTGCAGAATGACAGTGGAACGGCTGATGGAGTACAACATTCCGTTTACCATGAGGGATGTCCTGCCGAATCTGTATGAACACTGGCTGGCAAAAAATATGGTTGCTTATATGCGTCTGGCAATGGGCGGTCGGGAGAGAAAGGATTTTCTTGCCGTCATGAACCGTCCGAACCGATATCTGTCCAGGGAAGCATTTTATGAGAAAGAAGTGCCATTTGAGATTCTGTATCAGTTTTACGAGGGAAAAGAATGGATGTGTGACCGGATCGAGAAGTTCGAGCATGATCTGAAAATGATGAAAAATATGGCACCGTTTGCAGCTATCAATTATATCCGGTATGGGATCGGCTATGACGAGTTCCTGAAAGAATATGCACAGTACAGGAAGATCAAAGTGGAAGAACTGTATGATCTTCTGCGGGAGATCCAGGAGAGCGCAAAAGGGTATAAAACATTTCAGGAATGGTTTGATTCCATGGATGCGTACAAAGAAAAACTCAAAGAACAGTCGGAGAAAGTGCGCCGGCAGGAGGGAATCGTTGTATCGACCCTGCACAGTGCCAAAGGACTGGAATTTGAGAGGGTGTATATTCTGGATGTTAACGAGGGCTGTATGCCATATCAGAAAGCGGTTCTGGATCCGGAGATCGAAGAAGAACGAAGAATGTTCTATGTCGGCATGACGAGAGCAAAGAAAGAACTGCATCTGTATGCAGTGGAGGAGAGGTTCGGAAAGAAGATGGAACCTTCCCGTTTTCTGGTGGAACTGGAAGAAGCACCGAAGCGTGGCAACGGAGGGCAGAAAAATGGAAAATAATGCAAATGAAGCACATATTTTTTGGAAGTCCCCGGATCAGCAGACAGAAGTCTGGATGAAACAGGTCAGTGGAAAAACACCGGAAGAAAAGAAAGAACAGTCCCGGTCGGGATATCGTCTGTTAGCAGAAATGATAAAAACAAGATATGCGTATGATCTGGAGAAAGAGACCGATTCGGTAATGCGAACAGAGACGGGAAAACCATATCTGCGTCTGCATCCGGAACTTTTTTTCAATATCAGCCATTCGGGAGAATGGATCGCCTGTGTGCTGGGAAATGTCCCTGTGGGGATTGATATCCAGTATCACAGAGAAATAAAACTGGAACAGACAGCCAGAAAAATCTGTACACCGGATGAGTGGAAAACTTTTATGCAGGCGGGTACGGAGAAAGGAAAAAAGGATTTTCTGTTTCAGATCTGGACAAAAAAAGAAAGCTATCTGAAGTTTACCGGGGATGGGATCCGCAGGGAGCTATGTGAGATTTCTTATGAGGGATGCAGGTTTTACCGGTTGGTGATGCCGGAAGGGTATTCGGGGATGGTATGTGTGGAGAACTGAATACCCGAGGAAGAAAGTATGCAAGATAACAAAATATTTTATCCTGGCAACGGGTTCTATTTACAGTCTGTCCACATATAGTAAATGTAAGAGGTGATGTACATGAAACGGGAGGAAGTTATCCGTCTGTTTCCGGAGCGTATCCGAAAAATCTTACAGCAGGCGTACTGGAATCCACAGGGGTTACAGGAGATTCGTCTTCGGGCAGGGAAACCGTTGATCTTATGGCAGGACGGACAGGAATATTTTGTGGCAGAACAGGGATTTCTGACGAGACATAGGGAACAGGCATGTATCGTATCACAGGAAGACATCCGAAGAACCATGGAGACGGTAGGAACATATTCCCTCTATGCTTATGAAGAGGAATTAAAACAGGGATTTTTGACGATACAGGGCGGGCATCGGGTTGGTGTGGCGGGAAAAGCGATCATGGAAGAGCAGAAGGTAAAAGGACTTTCCCAGATTTCCTGCATCAATATCCGGTTCGCACACCAGATTACCGGTTGTGCGGATATGGTGATTCCATATGTGACGGAAGATGGAAAACTGTGCCATACACTCATTATTTCCCCACCGGGCTGTGGGAAAACAACATTGCTGCGGGATCTGGTACGACAGATTTCTGATGGCTGGGAGACCTTTCCGGGCAATACGGTAGGCGTGGTGGATGAACGGTCAGAGATTGGTGGCAGTTATCAGGGAATTCCGCAAAACGATGTGGGAATCCGTACCGATGTGCTGGACTGTTGCAGCAAGGCGGAAGGGATGGTCATGCTGCTTCGCTCAATGGCTCCGCAGGTGATCGCCGTGGATGAGATCGGCAATTATGAAGATATCCGTGCCATCGAGATGACACTAAACAGCGGATGCAAACTTCTGGCAACGGTTCACGGAAGTTCGATCGATGAGATCCGGAAAAAACCGCTGCTGGAACGACTGATAAAAGAACATGTTTTTGAACGCTATATCATCCTGCAAAAAGAAACGGCAGGAAAGATTGGAAAAGTCCGGGAAATCTATGATGAACGGGGAACCTGCCTGTACCAGAGGCAGAGATCTGTGTGTTAAAGGTCAGCGGAGCTCTGCTGGTATTTTTCGCCGGCTGGGGCATGGGAAACTGGAGAAGCAGACAGTATCAGCAGCGGATCAAAGACTTGCAGATATTACAGTTGATCATCAGCTGCCTGATCGGTGAAATTTCCTATGCGAGAAATACACTGCCGGAAGCATTTTCCAGGATCAGCGAGAAAGTGGCGTCCCCCTTTCGGGAATATCTGCAATCTGTTGCGAAACGACTGAAAGAGCAGACCGGCGAAACCTTTGTACGGATCCTGAAAGAGCAGGAGCAGACGGTGCGGGAAAAAACCAGTCTCCGGGAAGAAGACTGGGACCTGTTTTTACAGACCCTCGGGCATCTTGGATATCTGGATGCAAAGATGCAGATACAGCTTCTTGAGAGCGGAAAGACAGAACTTGCAATGCGGGAAGAAAAACTGCGGCATCAGCTGCCGGAACAGAAAAGAGTGTGGCAAAGCCTCGGGATCCTGGGGGGAGCTTTTCTGGTGGTGATCCTTATCTGAGACGGGAGGCGGTTGTGGAAGTCGGGATTATATTTAAAATCGGTGCAGTGGGGATTCTGGTATCCGTCCTGAGCCTTGTGTTAAAACACAGCGGGCGGGAAGATCAGGCATTTTTAACCAGTCTTGCCGGGCTTGTTCTGGTATTGTTTTGGGTACTCCCTTATATTTATGATCTTTTTGAAACCGTAAAAAAATTATTTGCCCTGTAGGCAGGCGGGGAGGATGGCGATATGGAAATTATCCGGATCGGTGCGGCGGGTATCGCCTGTGTACTGGCTGCGATCTTTATGAAAACAGCAAAGCCGGAATACTCGGTTTATCTGACAATGGCGGCCGGACTCTTTATTCTGGCATTTGCGGTGGGAAAGTTCAGTTATCTGTATGAATCCCTGAAAAAAATACAACAATATGTACCTGTAGATACTACATATATGAATATCCTTATGAAAATGATCGGTATCACCTATATCGGTCAGTTCTCGGCAGGAATCTGTAAGGATGCGGGCTATTCCGCAGTAGCGGGACAGATCGAGATCTACGAACGCCTGGCAGTACTGGCGATCAGTATGCCGATTCTTACCGCACTGCTGGAGACGATCCATGGGTTTCTGGGATAGGAAAAAGAGTGGGAAAATACTGAAAATGGCAGTCTTCAGTCTGTTCCTGCTCTTTTTTTGTACCCGGACCTGTGTGTATGCTGCAGAAAATCAGGACTTTTCACGAGAGGAAGAAGCACTGGGAGAACTGGATCTGAAAGAGGTGGAGATGGCGGTGGATCAGCTCCTGGAAGAAAAGCAGAGTATGCGAGGGATGATCCGGGACATCCTGAAAAGCGGACAGGCATTTTCCTCTGAGCAATGGAAAGCAGTGATCCAACAGGGCGTGTGGGATGCCATGGGAATCCAAAAAGAAACCTGCGTGCACATTCTGGTGCTGGTGCTTCTGTCAGCAGTGTTCTGTCATCTGTCAGGGGTTTTTCAGAACAATCAGATCGGAGATATTTCTTTTTATATGATCTATCTGTTGTTATTTTTACTGCTTCTGCAGGCATTTGATGAGATGACCGGTCAGATGGAAAGACTGCTTGAGGGTGTGGCGGTATTTATGAAAGCACTGCTTCCGGCGTATTATATTGCGCTGACCGGGGCATGCGGTGTGGCAACTGCGACAGCATTTTACCAGATGATTCTGATTCTGATTTTTCTCACAGAGAAGATCTTGTTACTTTTTCTTCTTCCGGCGATCCGGATGTATCTGGTGCTGGAACTGATCAATTTCCTCACAAAAGAAGAATTCTTATCAAAAATGACCGAACTTTTAAAGAACGGAATCCTCTGGGCATTGAAATCCATGATCGGCGTGATCGTGGGAATCCAGCTGATCCAGCGTATGATCTCACCGGCGGTTGATACCTTGAAGCAATCAGTGATCGGCAGGACAGCCGGAGCGATTCCCGGAGTGGGGAACCTGTTTTCCGGGGTCACGGAAGTAGTACTCGGATCGGCAGTGCTGATTAAAAACTGTCTTGGTGCAGCGGCGATCGTGATCCTTCTGCTGGCGGGTGCAGCGCCTCTTTGCCGAATGGGAATCAGCGCACTTGCCTATCAGTTTCTGGCTGCTGTGGTGCAGCCGGTGACGGACAAGCGGATGGTAGGGTGCATCCACACGATGGGAGAGAGTCTTGGGCTGTTGGTGAGGCTTCTGCTGACCATGGAGATTCTGTTTTTGCTGACCATAGCGATCCTTGCAGGTTCCCTGCAATAAAAAGGGAATTACAAAAAGACGGAGGGAGGAAGAACATTGGAATGGCTTGCCCGGTGGGTGCGCAATCTGGCGTTTTATTTTATTTTCCTTTCAGTACTGATGAACGTGATCCCACAGGGAGAAGAACGAAAATATATCCGTTTTTTTATGGGACTTTTGCTGATATTGGTATTGATCCAACCGTTATTGACCGTCGGACAACTGGAACAGATACTCTCCTGGGAGACACTTTCGGAAGGAATCCGGCAGGAATATGAGGACTTTTCAATGGAGAAAAAATACCTGGAACAAGAAGGAAAGGATTATGTACAGAAAAACTGCCAGAAAGAGATGGAAAGACAGATAAAAACACTGCTGGAGCAGCTGTCTTACGAGAGCACTGAAGTAAGGGTGGACTTTTTTAACGGGGAGGAACTGGATGTGAAAGAGATCCGTTGTGTGATCCGGCGTGCGGACGGGAATCCCCCCGGAGAAGGTGAGCCTGACCAGGTAAAAAGAAAACTTGCACAAGTCTATAATCTTCCGGAAGGGAATATAAATATAAAGATACAGGAGTAGACTATGAAGGAGAGAGTGTTTGCAGCAGTCAGGGAGATGAAACGGGAGCAGTGGCTGATCTGTGGGCTGGCAGGTCTTTTACTTCTTGTGATTGCCGCTCCTGTAAAACAAAAGGAGCAAAAAAAGACACAGGAAAAGACAACGGTTTCGCAGACACAGGAGCAGACCGACGATCAGATCCGGCAGTCTTATGAAAAACAGCTGGAGAGCGTGCTGTCGCAGGTAGAAGGTGTGGGTGCAGTACAGGTGGCGGTGGCGATGGAATCTACCGGGAAGAAACAGGTGGAAAAAGACAGTCCGGAGGATACCAGTACTTCCAGTGAAAAAGGAGATTCCGGGACGCAGCGGAGCAGTCAGACGGTAACCACGGGGGAAACTACAGTATACGAGGATACCGGAGACGGGGGACAGACACCCTATATATCCTCAAGTACCTATCCGGAGATCCGCGGCGTGATCGTCGTGGCACAGGGAGGCGGCAACCCGGTGATCGTACAACAGATCCAGGAGGCGGTGATAGCATTGTTTCACGTCGAAGCCCACGAAATCAAAGTGTTAAAAATGAAATGAGACCCGTCAAAATGAATAAAAAGGAGAGCAGCAGTGAAAAAAATATTTAAAAAGAATCAGATCATTATCACGGCTCTGGCAGTAATGATTGCTGCAGCAGGCTATATCAGCTATTCCGATGCACAATTAAAAGGGAAAAAAGATAAGACTGCAAAGACCGAGACCTCCAGTGAGACGGAAACTTCGGTCAATATGGATCAGGTTCTGCAGGATATGGAAAATCTGGATCTTGATGTTACGGATGAGACTGGTGCGGCGACTGCCGGCGATGGTACAGATGCCACGGCTTCCGGTGAAGAATCATCCGGCACAGAATCACAGCCCCAGGAGACACCGGGGGAGGCTGTTCTGACAGGTGCTTCTACATATATGGCCCAGGCGCGTATCGAACGGGAACAGATTCGCTCCCAGAATAAAGAATCTCTGTTATCGATCATCAACAACGAAGCCCTTTCCGAGACAGAAAAAGAAAGTGCAATCGCCAGTATGGTAAATATGACTGATCTTGTGGAGAAAGAAGCTGCGGCAGAACTGCTTCTCGAAGCGAAAGGATTTCCTGATGTGGTTGTGAATCTGACCGGAGAGACAGCAGATATTGTAGTACCGGATACCAAGGTGGACGATGCCAGCAGAGCGCAGATCGAGGATATCGTAAAACGGAAAACCGGTATTGCGGCAGAAAATATTGTGATCACGCCGATGAGCAGCCAGCCGGAAGACGGAACACAGGAAAATCAGTAAAAGGATCTGCTTGTAAATTAAAATAAAGGGTGCTACGATGGATAGAGAATACAAAAAACGGTGATGTATACAAATGAATGAACAACAACATCTGGAAGAAGTAATCGGACGTTTTCTGCAAAACACGCGGGAAAACGAAGAAATATCAAAAGAGGAAGCAATCTATCTGAAACGCAGGATCCGCCCCGCCATGGAATATCTGATCGTACAGGAAAATATCGATGGAATGAAAAAAATGGCAGACAGGGGATGGTTTGGAGAGCAGGAACTGAACGGTTTTCTGACCAGGGCGGGAGAACTGAAAAAATGGGATGCCTTCCGTGTATTGCTGGCGTGGAAGAACCATATTTCAACAAAAGAAAAATCTCCGAATACAGCGACGAAACAGGAGCTGCTCACCGGCCTGATGAAACACTGCAAAAATGAGTTATGCTGGCGGTATCCGGAGCTTGGCAGGGCGCTGCTGGAGCTCCGGGTGCAGCCGGATGAGCAGGTAACCGCTATGAGGACAGACGGGGAGAGCCTGTATGTGAATCCGGAGTATCTGATACACCGTTTCGGAGAGAATCCGGAGAACGTATATGAAGAATATCTCCGGTTGATTCGTCAGTGCATCGAGATGCCGGAAAGTTTCGGAAAAGAGACAGAGAAACAGAAAGCAATCTGTAAAAAATGGAAAGAGATCGCAGAAGAACTTGCGATTACCTATGGCGCAGGAGGAAAACGAAGAGGCGAGAATCGTGGTGGTCAGAAAGAAGAACTTTCCGAAATTGAGAAAGGAAAATATGACTACCGACGGTTTTTACGCCGTTTTACTGTTACAAGAGAGGAGATGAAACTGGATCAGGATGCCTTTGACCCGGTTGCTTATTATTATGGGATGGAACGGTATGGAAATCTTCCCATGATAGAGCCTCTCGAAACCCGGGAGGGGAACCGGCTGGAGGAACTGGTAATTGCCATAGATACCTCCGGATCCTGTAAAAAAGAAATGGTAGCCCGTTTCCTTGGAGAGACCAGAAGGATTCTGGAGGAAAAGGAAAATTTTTTCGAGAACTGGAAAGTATGCCTGATCCAGTGTGACAGTTTTATTCAGGAAAAAGTGATGATCCATTCCGCAAAAGAATGGGAAGCGTACCGGGAACAGCTGGTGATCCACGGAAGAGGAGGAACCGATTTTCGCCCGGTGTTCGAGGAAGTAGAACGGATGCGGGAGAAAAGAGAATTCAGCGACCTGAAAGCACTGATTTATTTCACTGACGGTGACGGGATCTATCCGGAGAAGAAGCCGGATTATGAGACGGCATTTGTATTTGTAAAAAAGAGTGAGAAGATGGACCGGGTACCGGGATGGGCAAAAAAACTGCTGGTGACAGAACAATAATACAGGGAAAAGAGAAAACGGATGAATATCAAAGAAGCAAAAGAAACGATACAATATACGCTGCAGGCGTATTTTCAGAAAGATGAAAGCGGGTATCCACTGGTTCCGTTGCGTCAGCAAAGGCCGATTCTGCTGATCGGACCTCCGGGAATCGGAAAGACAGCAATCATGGAACAGATCGCCGGAGAATGTGGGGCAGGGCTGGTAGCATATACGATGACCCATCATACAAGACAGAGCGCCATGGGACTTCCGAAGATCGTGGAGCGTACATTTGATGATGCACAGATCAGCGTGACGGAATATACGATGAGTGAGATCATCGCTTCTATTTATGCCTGCATGGAGAAAACCGGGAAAAAGAGAGGAATTTTATTTCTGGATGAGATCAACTGTGTCTCAGAGACACTTGCTCCGGTGATGCTGCAGCTTCTCCAGGACAAAACGTTTGGAAACCAGAAGCTTCCACCGGACTGGCTCATCGTAGCAGCGGGCAACCCGCCGGAATACAACAAATCTGTGCGTGAATTTGACATCGCGACGCTGGACCGTGTCCGAAAGATCGTGCTGGAGCCGGATCTCGATGTCTGGATGGAATATGCATTGCTCTATCAGGTACATGGCAGTATCCGGTCGTATCTGGAAGCACACAGAGATCGTTTCTATCGGATCCGTCAGGAGGACGGAAAAAAACAGTTTGTGACGGCACGGGGATGGGAAGATCTGTCTGCAGTGTTGAAAAGTTATGAAAAAATGGGATTTCCGGTAGAAAAAATGCTGGTGGAGCAGTATCTTCAGGAAGAAAAGACAGCAGCCGAATTTTTTTCGTATTATCAGATTTATCGGAAGTACGGACAGGATTACCGGATCAGACAGGTTCTGGACGGAAGCCTTTCGGATGCGGAACGGGAGACGATCACCCGGATGGCACAGGAGGGAACACCACAGGAGCGCAGTATGGTACTGGCGTTTCTGCTGGCTGTGCTGGATCAGAACATCGAACAGTTTTTCAGGGAAAGTCAGATACAGAAAGTGCTGACAGAAAGTTGCAGACAGCTCGGTATTTTCCGGGAGAATGATGCCGGAAAGACATTCGGAGACTGGATCGAGAGCAGAGAAAAAAGTTTGCAGATCCGCACAGAACGGGAACTGATCCGAAGAGAAGAGAGGCAGACCGAAGAGGCGGTGTTGAAGATACTGTGGAAGATTGACCAGCAGGCAAAAGCAGACCATGAGAGCGGGCAGGAAGCACTGAACCGACGGCTAAAACAGGTCTGTGAGGAAGAAACAAAGCGGTGTGACGAACAGCAGGAGCGCATCTCGCAGAATCTGGAACGGGGATTTGCATTTCTGGAAGAAAGTTATGGTACAGGGGCAGAGCTGACGTTATTCGCAGCGAATCTTATAAGGAATGACCGGATCCGAAAGTTCCTCGGAAGCTATGGCTGTCCTGCCTATACCGAATATGAACAACAGCTGCTTGGCGGAGAAGAAGTGCTGAAAAACAGATGCTGTGATATAGCAGACAATCATTAAAACAGATAAGATCAGGAAAAACCGGCAGGAAGCGGGAAAAACCTGCCGGTTCTTTTAGATTCACGCGAGCAATGCGCCGAAGTCCGTGCTTGTATGAGACCTAATAAGCATAAAAAGTAGCGTATTATAATGTTTGAAAATTCAGAAAAGATATGTTACTATAAAAATACATATAGAATAATTTCAGCAACATAATATGCATAAGAACAGAAAATATCCGTCCATGCTTATTTTTTTTTGATAAATACTTCTGAAAAAGCAACTAAATACTTCTGAAATATACTTCTAATAAAGTTTCCAAATTACAGGTAAAATAATATCAATATGTAATGACGGAAAAGAGGTGTATTTGCTTGCAGCTAGAGGAGTATATAGCTGACAATATGATAGAATTATGTGAAAAGCGTGGAATCAGCAATACCGGCTGGCGCAGATGACAGGAATTGCCCAGTCTTCACTGGGAAGAATTATGGCAAAAGAAAGTCTGCCATCTTTGCCTACGCTTGAGAAAATCTGTGAAGCTCTGGACGTAACCTTGTCGCAGTTTTTTTGTGAAGGAGATCCGGATGACCTGACACAGCCGCAAAGCGAAGTCCTTGCGATATGGAATGATCTGAGTGTGCAGGAACAGGAAGTGGTACTTGCGATGCTCCGTGGTCTGCAAAAGTGATAGAAACAGTTCGATTGTATATCAGGTGGACTGTTTCTTTTTTTATTACATTTTATTCGAAAGAAGTTGCTGGAGACAGATATTAGAGATCGGGAAATGAGATTGCGGGGGAAACTCTTATGGAGACATCAAAAAAGAAAATCGACATTCTGGAACATATAATAGCTGCGGTTGCAGGCGCGTATTATAATATTAATCTGACCAGGAATCTGGTTCCCGGTCAGATGTATCAGGCAGTGGATGGAAAAGAATATAACGTCAATGAAATGACCGGTCTTCCGGCTGATGCAAAATTCAGTGAAGTAATTGACTACTGGGGAAAACGGTTGTCTGAAAAGGAGAAAGAGGCTTATTATGCATTTTTTGATATTCCGGTGCTTCTGAAACATTATGAAAAAGGAGAGACGCATGTAACACATACATACTGGACACAAACGATCCGGCAAAGACCGATGCTGGCAGAACATCATATTGTGATGTATGAGGATGAAGAAAACGGAGATATCCTGGCGATTTCTTATATACGGGATATAACGGAAGAATTTCATGAAAATGCATTAAAGATCGAAGCGGAAAACCTGAACAAAAGACTGAGAAAGGAAAAGGAACATGCCGTATCTGCCAATGAGACCAAAGGACGTTTCCTGTCATCAATCTCTCATGATATCCGTACGCCGTTAAATGGTATTCAGGGGATGTTACGGATTGCGGATGCTTTTCCGGACAATATGAAAAAGCAGAAAGAGTGCCGGGATAAGATATGGATCGCATCCAATTATCTGGTATCGCTGGTGAATAATGTGTTAAATATGAACCGGCTGGAAAATTCGACGATTGAACTTTCGGAGAAACCATTTAATCTGGTCGATCTTCTGATGGAGATTACCGCGATGACGAATATTCAGATCGATGCACAGGGTTTGCATTCGGTTGTGGACTGGAAACCGGGATATATCAAGCATCGTTATCTGATCGGAAGTGAGGAAGGAATCTCAAGGATCCTGCTGAATCTGAACAGCAATGCGATCAAATATAACAAAAAGGGCGGAACCGTTTACTGTCGTTGTAAAGAACTGAGATGCGACGGTGAGACTGCGTGGTTTGAATTTGTCACCGAAGATACCGGTATTGGAATGGAAGAGGAATTCCTGCGTCATGCATTTGAACCATATACGCAGGAACAGCATATTTCTTTGAACAGTATTAACGGTGTGGGACTGGGACTTACGATCGTCAAGGAAACGGTGGCTCTGATGGGTGGTACGATCCAGGTGGAAAGTAAGATCAACGAAGGAACCCGTTATACGATTGTTCTTCCGTTTAAAGTGGATCATCATCCGAAAATCGATGACGATCCGAAGGAACATCTGTCATTGAAAGGAAAGAAAGCACTTCTGGCAGAGGATAATAATCTGAATATGGAAATTGCAAGATTTCAGCTGGAGCAGAAGGAGATAGAAGTGTTTACCGCATCCAACGGTAAGGAAGCGGTGGAAATGTTTGAGGCATCACAGCCCGGATTCTACGACATTATCCTGATGGACATTATGATGCCGGTGATGGATGGTCTGGAGGCAACGCGTCATATCCGAAGCATGAACCGCAGGGATGCTATGACGATTCCTATTGTTGCCATGAGTGCAAATGCTTTTCAGGAGGATGTTGAGAAAAGTCTTGCAGCCGGTCTGAACGAGCATCTGACAAAACCGCTGGATGAGAAAAAATTGACGGAGACGATGAAAAAATATTTGGGGAAGAAGATGAGGTAGGAAAACTGGGCTGTTACAGAAAATAAAGAATTCTGTGACAGCCCAGAGCGTGTTTGAAAAAAATTCGTTCTCTGTACAGTGCCATTGTTTTGATTTACAATAAACATATCGAACAGAAGGAAGGGATAAGCAGATGTCAATCAGAAAAGCGAAAGAGAAAGATTTATCAAGAATCGCAGAAATATTTATCTGCAATAACAGAATCAACTATTTTCCGATATTCAAAGATGAGAGCTACTCATTCGGTGAGTTGCAGGTTGTTTCCTTTATAGATAATTACCTGAAAAAAGACGAGGTCTTCAAAAATCTCTATATATATGATGACGGACTGATCCGTGGCTTTATCCAGATGGACGGAACAGAAATCTGTAAGCTGTATGTGGATCCATGGTTTCAGGGCAGAAAAATCGGTCATGAACTGATAACATTTGCGGTGGAACAGTTTGGTGCAGATCATCTGTGGGCACTTGAGAAAAATGAGCGGGCACTTGCATTTTACCGGCGTCATGGCTTTGTGCCGACAGGAAAGAGAGAATTCGAAGAAGGGACAACGGAGTATATTGTGGAACTCAAAAAGAAGGAACTGACGGTGATCAGCCCATGATTGAAAACTGTATTCAGCGGCTTTTCATGTGCAGGCGGCTTCCGAATATAATAATGTTATAATGTGGTTGGAAAAGAGAAATGAGGTGAAAGCATATGATGTATCCATATATGATATTGGCAGATGAAACGGAGATTGTTCATTCTCAGATTATTGAAAAAGATGGGATGAAAAAAATTATAGTGAATTTTGAACGTCCGACAGAAAATGGATTTGATTCTGCAAGATGCGAGTTACCTGATTATAAATGGACGGAAAGAACGGGATATTCTGCTGAGAAAATAGGAATGTTCGAGAAACTTTTACACAGTAATGCACATTTGTTGTACAAATATGCTGCGAATGGGGGAATACAGATTGCCTAAATTGTTTATGGTAAGTGGTTATACCGTTTATTTCTGGTCGAATGAAAACGGTGAACCAATTTGTGCAAAATGGAAACAGGCATTTGTAACAGACGAGATAAAATTTTATTGTTAAAGGATACAGCGATAGTGTACAGAGAAAACATATCTGTGCCCTGTCGCTGTTTTGTGTTATGATAAAAATACATGAAAGATAAACGAACAGAGGAGAAAAGCATGATTACGACAATTTTATGGGATGTAGATGCCACGCTGCTGGATTTCCTTGCGGCAGAGAAGGCAGCGATAAAGAAACTGTTTCAGGAGTTTGATCTGGGAGAGTGTACGGATGAGATGATCAGGCGGTATTCGAAGATCAACAGGTCGTACTGGGAACGGCTGGAATGCGGCGAACTTACCAAACCGGAGGTACTGGTCGGAAGATTCCGGGAGTTTTTTGAGACGGAAGGGATCTGCAGTGATGTGGCGGAAGTGTTCAACGAACGCTATCAGCTATGTCTGGGAGATACCATCGTGTTTCGGGATGACAGTTATGAAATCGTGAAGTCCCTGCGGGGAAAAGTGAAACAATATGTGGTTTCAAACGGAACAGTCGTTGCTCAGGAGAAAAAACTGCGTCTTTCCGGTCTGGGAGAATTGATGGACAGCATCTTTTTGTCCGAGGCCCTAGGCGTGGAAAAACCAAACGTGGAGTTTTTTGAAAGGATGTTTGAAACCATCGGTCCTGTAGAAAAAGACCAGGTACTGATCGTGGGAGATTCTCTCACCAGCGATATCCGCGGTGGCAACAACGCCGGAATCAAGACCTGCTGGTACAATCCGAATCATAAAGAGCGGTATGCGGATGTAAAGATTGATTATGAGATCGCAGATCTGCATGAGATTTATGATATTATAGGGACAGGTGAGTGGGAGTAAACGCAGTTTGTTCATAAGGAACAGTAGGCGTTCATGATAGTTTTTGCATTTTGCTTTTCAGCAGGATGCGATGTCGGCGAACGACGAATGGAGATCATGATAGAATCTGAATGAGATACAAGGAGAATATATAATGAAAACAAATACATTATTAAAACAGATCAGACAGGAACATGCGTCTGCCTTTACCCACAGCGGAAAGTTTCATGCAGATGATGTGTTTTCTGCAGCTCTGCTGTTATATCTGAACCCGGAGATTACGATCACAAGGGGGAATAAAGTGCCGGAAGACTTCGAGGGGATTGTTTTTGATATCGGAAGAGGGCAGTACGATCATCACCAGAAAGACAGTCGGATCCGGGAGAACGGAGTTGCGTATGCGGCGCTTGGGCTTTTGTGGGAAGCACTGGGGGCAGAGATCCTGGGAGAAGAACTGGCACAGAAATTTGATGAAGCGTTTGTACAGCCATTAGATAACAACGATAATACCGGTGAGAAGAATGAACTGGCGGCGCTGATCGGAAACTTTAATCCGACCTGGGATGCCAGCGGGAGCAACGACGAAGCATTTTTCCAGGCGGTCAGTGTGGCAGGGATGATTCTGGAGAATAAATTCGAGCGGTATCTGGGAAATGAACGGGCGGACAGACGGGTGGAAGAGATTCTTGAAGCGCATGAGAGAGCGTTACAGTCCGGTGAAAAGACAGAAAACGAGGCGAAGATTCTGATTCTTCCGGAATTTGTACCGTGTCAGAAAAGACTGTCCGAGACGGAGATAGCCTTTGTGATCTTTCCGTCCAACCGGGGCGGATACTGTATCCAGCCACAGAAGAAAGAATATTCACTGAATTACAAATGCAGTTTTCCATCCGAATGGCTTGGTCTGGAAAATGAAGAATTACAGAAAGAAACAGGGCTGGTAAGTGCAGGATTCTGTCATAAAGGAGGCTTTCTGCTGACCACAGGGACGTTGGAAGATGCGGTGAAAGCATGCGAGATCAGCCTTGCAGAGTACAGGGAAGAACCGGTACTTGTGAACTTTGGTGGAGGTGCAGCGGCAGATAAACTGCTTGGGAAACTGCCGGGTCTGCAGACTGCGCGGATCATTCATATGGATTATGCGGAACTTCCGGAGCTGGAACTTCAGGGAATCTACGGAGAAGTTGTGATGGAAAAGCAGGAATGGAAAGTGTTTGTGAAAACACAGGTAAAGCAGATCCTGAAATATAAACCGGAGGCGGTTTATGTGGCAGATCATATGTTTGCAGGGTATCCGGTTGTGCATGCGCTGAGAAAGAAACATATTCCGGTGCTGACGATGGTGGAAAAGGACGGACAGAAACTTCTGGTGAGAATCCCATCGGGATCATAAAAAAAGGCAGCTTAAGCTGCCTTTTGGGTTCCGAGTGGTAATGGTGCATTTATAGAGGATTCTTTGTGAGGCGAAGTTTTTTGATACAGATAGAAGATACCTCCAAAGAATCCGAAAATCAGACCTGTGTAACCCGCAGAACAAAAGAGGACAACTGTTTTGGTAGAAAGGGAAATGGTGCTGATCAGGCAGACAACAGAACCGGCAAGCAGTCCGATCAGTGTCCATCCCGCCAGCAGCGCTGCGAGAAACATTGCTGAAACATGTGAGCTTTTTACATGATGGTTCATAAAATTCCATACAGTCTTATACATAACGATCCCTCATTTCTGTGTTTGATCTTATTCATATTGTTTTCTTTTACTGTCATGATTATAAAAAAACTGTGTAAAATACGCATGCGCAGTAATGAAAAATTTATGTAAAACTTGCATGGAAAGCGTTGCAGGAAATTATGAGAATGCACAGTGTGGAGGGAGTTTCTACAGGATCTCCCCGTGAAATCCTGCAGCTTGGTTATAAAGTTGGATTGTAACTATTCAGTAGCCACTGTCCCGCGAGGTGTTTTGACATGAATATGTCAAAATCCCGAGACATACAAGCCA
>ENA-OQHR01000400-OQHR01000400.1-human-gut-metagenome-genome-assembly--contig:-NODE-400-length-32930-cov-5.232064_pt1 | contig 32930 bp, 23 predicted proteins | sample MGYA00242566_ERZ504725 | MGnify/ENA primary metagenome ERZ504725 (study PRJEB26092, sample SAMD00036217) | human gut metagenome | host: Homo sapiens | study: EMG produced TPA metagenomics assembly of... | reverse complement strand
TTACGGGTTTCTTTACTATTATCTCGTTGTTCAATTTTCAAGGTCCTACGCACTTTCAAGGCTTGTTTGCTTTCTTCATTTGAAGTCGCTAACCTCAGCAGTGCAAGAGCTATTATACTACGTTGTTTTGATTTTGTCAAGCACTTTTTAAAAGTTTTTAAAAAGTTTTTTCAGCTTTTAAAATCAAAACCGAGCAACACTTTCGATTACTTTCTGAATGTTGACTCTCCACTTCCGTGCGTTCCACACTCTCTCACCATTCGTGTTTTCTCTTGTCTGCCTCGCCTCTCATCGCAACAGTTGATATTATATCAGCACTTCTTCCTTTTGTAAACCCCTTTTTGACAATTTTTTTATCTTTTTTACATTATCGGCAATTTCTACATTTTAAACTCATTTGTTGTTTATTTTATCCCAAAATTCACTATATACACCCTTTTTTTAAAAATAAACTTTATTCGACGGATTTTCAAAACAATTTTCTTGACAAAGAATGGGTATATATATATAATAGTATTAACAAATGAATCCCCTTAAAAACATTGACGGGAACAAGATGCAAATGAACCGGCAAAGAGAGCTGACGGTTGGTGTGAGTCAGCATGGAACATTGTATGGATAGCTCATCCCCGAGTTTTTCGTGTGAAGTGTATATACTATATATATGTAATGCGAAACGCAAGACTGCGTTATCGGTCGGGACTTTGTCAGAAGTCTTTAAGGAGAACACAGTGATGTGTTCTTGAATACGGGTGGTACCACGGATTTTATTCGTCCCTTTGTTTAGGGGGGCGATTTTTTTGTGCTATTTAACAGGAGGTTATTATATGAAACCATCATTTGAAAAGTACATTCCCTTTAAGCAGATTAATCTGCCGGACAGACAGTGGCCAAACAATACTATAACAAAAGCACCGATCTGGTGCAGTGTTGACCTTCGTGACGGTAATCAGGCGCTTGTCGATCCTATGAACCTTGAAGAAAAGCTCGAATTTTTCCACGCACTTTGCGATATGGGCTTTAAGGAAATCGAAATCGGTTTTCCGAGTGCGTCAGAAACAGAATACGAAATCTGCCGTGAGCTTATTGAAAACAACCACATTCCCGATGATGTAACAATTCAGGTTCTTGTTCAGGCAAGAGAGCATCTTATCAGAAAAACTTTTGAGGCTGTTAAGGGTGCTAAGAATGTTATCGTTCATTTCTATAACTCAACTTCAACTCTCCAAAGAAAAGTTGTTTTCAAAACAGATATGGACGGCGTAATCAAAATTGCAGTTGACGGTGCAAAGCTTATTAAACAGCTTACGGATGAATATGACGGAGATACAAACTTCAGATTTGAATATTCTCCAGAAAGCTTCAGCGGTACTGAGCCTGAAAACGCTGTTGAAATCTGCGACAGGGTTATCGAGGCGCTCGGTTCGACTGCCGAAAACAAGTTGATTGTCAATCTTCCGAATACTGTTGAGATGTGTACACCGAACACATATGCAGATCAGATTGAATACTTTGCAAGAAATCTTAAACATCGTGACGCCGCTATCATCAGCATCCACCCACACAATGACCGTGGATGCGGTGTTGCCGCAGGCGAACTTGCATTGCTTGCAGGCGCTGAAAGAGTTGAGGGTACACTCTTCGGCAACGGAGAGCGTACAGGTAATATGGATATCGTTACGATGGGACTTAATATGTTCACACAGGGCGTTGATCCTAAGCTTGACTTTTCAAATCTTCCAAAGCTCCGTGAAATCTACGAGCGTTGCACAAACATGAAGATTGATCCTCGTCAACCATATATCGGCGAGCTTGTATTTACAGCATTCTCGGGCTCACATCAGGACGCTATCAACAAGGGTATGAAGTATATGAAAGAAAGCGGAACTGAGTACTGGGAAATTCCCTATCTTCCGATTGACCCTGCCGATGTCGGCAGAGAGTATGAGCCGATTATCAGAATCAACTCACAGTCCGGTAAGGGCGGTGCGGCTTTTGTTATGAACAATAACTTCGGTTATGACCTTCCGAAGAGAATGCATCCCGAATTTTCAAAGCTTGTTCAGGCAAAATGCGAGGAACTTGGCAGAGAGCTTATTCCGAAAGAGCTGTTTGAGGTGTTCGAGAAGAATTATCTTGAGCATAAGCAGAAATATGTTCTCTCAAGCAGAAAGATTTATGAAGAGAGCGAAAACGGCAATGATTATGTTCACTTCAAGGGCAAGATGAAGATTAACGGCAACGAAGAGGTTTCTCTCAGCGGTGTCGGCAACGGTCCTATTGACGCATTCTTCAATGCAATCAAAAAGGTCGGTCTTGACAAGTACGAGTTCATCTCATACAGTCAGCACGCAATTTCTCAGGGTTCCGATTCAAAGGCTGTTTCATATATCGAACTCAAAAAGCCTGACGGAAAGAATATCTTCGGCATCGGCATTGACTCAAATGTCAATGTTGCATCGGTACTCGGTGTTCTCAACGCAATCAACAGAGCCGAGGCTTAATCAATTTAACAATTCAATTTTCAGGGCTGTGCGAATGTGCAGTCCTGTTTTTTATGAAACAAGATGTAAATAATTGACTTTTGAAACGCAGACATATATAATGTAAACATATAATCGCAAATAGAAATTGTAGGGGTTAAAATGAAAAAGAAAGTAATTATAATTATTGCAGTGGTTTGTGTAGCGATTATTGCCGTTGTCGGTACAATCTTCGGCGTAAATGCTTACAACAATTACACCATACAGCAACAGACAGAACAGCAAGTCAAAAGTATTGACGATACATACTCAAAATTTACAAAGGAAACCGACAGAGCCAAAAAGTTAGTTATATTATCCGATTTCATTAAGAACAAGCCATCAACAAGTGATGAAATCAAGGTTGAAGTGTTAAACTCTGTTGAGCCAAAGTACAATGAAACACTTGCAAAAATGCAAAAGTTTTTCACAGATGATTATGATAAGACAATAAAAGATAACACTATTGACAGCAAAACTCTTGAAAAAACTGACGATAAAAAGAAGTTGCAGTCTTGTATTGATAATCTTGAGGCTTTAAAGAAAACAATTGATTCCGAAAAAAGCAATGTATTCTATAAAAACGATATCGGCAACTACGATAAAAAGCCTGACGAATTGATTAGTTCTTATAATGACAGAATAACTGCCATTGAAAAAGCCGAAGCTGAAGCAAAGGCTAAGAAAGAAGCCGAGGCAAAAAAGAAAGCCGAAGAAAAAGCTAAACAGGAAAAAAAGAAGCAAACCGAGAGCAGTAACACAAACAACAACGATAACTCCTACAGTGATAATACAAACAGTTACAGCGACAGCGGAAACAGCTACGACAACGGTGACAATAATTACAGTTCTAACGATAGTAACTACAGCAGTGGAAATAATTATAACTATGACTCAGGTAATTCATCATCTAGTTCAAATTCAGGATCTTCTCATGGAAATTGGGTAAATAGATATGGAGATGATGAAAATGGATATACTTATGATGACGGAAATGGCACAGCATGGGATGAGAACGGTAACACTTGGAATTACAATGACGCAAGAAAAGAATTTGGTATGTAATTTTATAATTTAATTTTAAATTAATATTTTTTATTTCTAATTTTTAATAACCAGTTATAAAACTTTTATCGGTCGGATAATTTTTTAAAATTGTCCGACCGATTTTTTGCGTAAAGTCGGATGTAATTTTCATTTAATACGCAATTCAAGTATTGATTTCAGAAAAATGTTACAAATCACCTTTAAAAATCAAGAATTTCGTTACAAAACATTGAATATTTTCAAGAATAATGTTACACCGCCTTTATTTGTCCTTAAATTGCCCATAATAAGCCTGTGGGCGAAAAATAGGGACATACAGCTAACATAGCTATATGCCCCTGAAAATCGGTTTTAAAGCTTATTTCATGCTGTTTTCGTAAGACTCAATCATCTTTTTAACCATCTGACCGCCTACAGAACCTGCTTCTCTTGCGGAAATGTCGCCGTTATATCCCTGTTTGAGGTTTACGCCTACTTCGTTGGCACATTCCATCTTAAAGCGTTCCATGGCTTCCTTTGCCTGAGGTACATTAATCTGATTGTTATTGCTTGACATAATTTGTTTTCTCCTTTTCAAAACTTTTAAATCTCGTTAAATTTATTAATAAAGCGGCGTTTCGGCATCCCGTTTTCATCGCCGCAATAGTATTGTTTGCGGTGAAATTCGTTTTATTATTTGTAATTTTTTCAAGTTTTGAAATTCACAAAAAACATCATACAAAGCAAAAAGCAGCCATGCCAAACGACATAACTGCTTTTTATATTGTGTATGAAAGGGTTAGGGAAATAAGCCTTTCGTCTTGCTGTTAAAATATATTGAATTACTTTTTCTCGATTGAATCGGTCTTGTAGATGAAGTCAACCTTACCGTCCATATCATCGGAAATACCGCTGTAGTTGTTGTACTTCTTTGATGCTTTCTGGACAGCCTTGAAACGGTCGATGATATCCCGGACATCACCGTTTGCGGCATCAACAATGCTGTCAATGCCCTCCTCTTTGAACTTCTTCATACCCTTGGACAATGTCATTGCACCGTCATTGAGCTGTTTAACGCCGTCAACAAGTGCTGCACTGCCGTCCTTGAGAGTACCAACGCCCTCGAAGAGGCTCTTTGTACCGTCCGAAAGTGAGCTTGTGCCGTTTTTGAGAGTCTTTACACCGCTTTTAAGGCTTGATGTACCGTCCTTGAGGGTTGAAGTACCGCTCTTGAGTTCGCTTGTACCGCTCTTAAGACTTGAAGAACCGTTCTTGAGCTGACCGGCACCGCTTACAAGTGAACCTGTGCCGTCCTTGAGTGTGTATGTGCCGGCGAGAATCTGCTGAGCGCCCTCGTTAGCCTGATCAACACCCGCTGTGTATGAAAGCACACCCTGATAGAATGTGTTGTAGCTGTCAAGCTGAGTTTTGAGAGCCTGAAGTGACTTTCTGCCTGCCTGAGCTTTTGCAACACCTGCCTGAATCTGACTCTGAACCTCTTCGCTGTTCATATTTGTTTCGATAAGGCTCTGAATCTGTGCCTCTGTATTGCTGTCAATTGCAGTCTGAACCGCAGATGAACTCATCTGTGTAGAAACTGCAGTAGAAACCTGAGCCTGAACTTCTTCGCTGACCTGACCTGCGGCAACAGCGGCATCATACTGATCTGCCGTCATACCAAGACCTGCGGCTGCGAGAACCTGTTCCGTAACAGACTTTCTTACTGTTGCCTCAACGGCAGTTCTGACAACATCCTTCTGACTGTTTACAGTTGCCGTTACTGTTTCAAGTGCTGTATTGTAAGCGAGCTTCTGAGCATTTTCATCGCTGAGTGATGAAATAAGTCCTTCAAGAACGCTGTCATAGTTTTTAATTGTAAGCTTATCGGCTGTAAGACCTGCGGCGGCAATCTGAGTGTCGGCAGTTGAAAGAAGTGTGTTAAACACCTGTTCTGCACCGCCGTTTAGAGTTGCACTGTTGGATGAAAGCTTGCCGAGACCGCCCGCAAGTGTTGCAACATAACTGCTGAGACTTGCCGCACCGTTGTCAACCTGTGACGCACCGCCTGCAAGTGTTGCAAGACCGCTGTCAAGCTGTGATGCACCGCCATCAAGCTGTGACGCACCGTTTTTGAGCTTTGCCGCACCGTCATCAAGCGTTTTTGCACCGCTCGAAAGACCGTCTGCACCGCTGTCAAGTTTTTTTGCACCGCTGTTTACCTGTTCTGCACCGTCATAAAGCTTGTCGATACCTTCAATGAGTGTGCCTGACTTGTCAAGAAGTGTGCCGATACCGTCATAAAGCTGTGAAGAACCGTCAACAAGCTGTTCTGCGGCGTCTTCGAGTTCATCAAGAGAATCCTTAAGCTCGTCAACCTTATCGTCAACCTTTGAAAAATCAACATCGTTGAAAATATCGTTCATTGCAACTGTCATTGTTGTTGAAAGCTCAAAATCGGTTGTATCTGCTGTGATTTCAACATAATCAGGGATTTCCATTTCATCCTTGTCAATATCAAGGCTGTCCTGCATACCCGGAAGAGCAAAACCGGCAACGATTGTTCTTGTACCGTCATTGATAGCCTTGCCGTTTGAAACCTCAACATTTTTGAATTTATCATCGTCAAGAATCATACCCGAAAGCATAAGGAACGGAACATTAACTTCTTGTGTCTTGCCGTTAATCTTAACCTTTTCCTTCTGTGTGTTTTCATAGTCAATGCGGATTGTAACCTTACCGCTCTTGCCGGCAATTTCATCGGCAGAAACAGTTTTGCCGTTGAGCTTGTAGCTTAATTTGAGCTTTACGGGAAGTTCGGTTGTGCCTGTTCCCTGATAGTAAATATCATCGCCATTTGCAGCCCACTCATAAGCGTTGTCTTCGTTTACCGTGTATGTTTCGTCACCCTTAACATTTTTAACATCCTTGAGCTTTGAAACATCCTTTACCTTGCCTTTTGTATCTACACCCTTGAGCCAGTCGCTTACAATGATTTTCTTAGCCGCACCGCTTGCGTCGGCAATAACATAAACTGTTTCATTTTTGCTGAGCTTTTTGAGAGCCTCTTTAGTTGTGCTTGCCTTCTTAACAGCCTCAACCGTACTTTCTGTCTGAACACCGAGAGCCTGTGCAGTATTGTCTGCACCGGCGGAATAAGCGGCAACACCTACTCCGCTGCAGAGAATCGTAAGTGCAAGTGCACCCGAAATAGCACCCTTGATATAGTTTTTGCTTAAAAATTTATGATTATTATTTTTGTTAGTCTTTTTCATTATACAGCAGCCTCCGAAATTGATGTTTTTTTCGGCTTAAAACCGAGAGTTGTCTTTGCAATTACCTTGTCGAACAGCATAAACATTGCCGGCAAAATAAGCGTTACGCAGAACATACTGATGACAGCGCCTCTTGCAAGGAGCTTACAGATTGATGAAATAAGGTCAACATCCGAGTAGAATGCGACGCCGATTGTAGCGGCAAAGAGTCCCATTGCACTAACGATAATTGACGGAATTGAAGTTTCAAGAGCCGTAATAACCGAGGTGCGTTTATCGTTTCCGAGATACCTTTCCTTCTTATATCGTGTTGTCATCAAAATTGCGTAGTCAACCGTTGCACCAAGCTGAATTGTACTTATACAGATAGGTGTGATGAACGGGAGCGACTCGCCCATAAGATGCGGAATACCGAGGTTGATAAAGATGGCAAGCTCAATAACCGCAACAAGAATAATCGGAAGTGTGATACTCTTTTCAACAATCGCAATGATAATAAAGATTGCAACAATAGAAATTGCATTTACAACCTGAAAGTCAACTGTCGTGATGTTTACAAGGTCGTTTGTACAAGCGGCTTCACCGATGAGAAGTCCGTCCTTATCATACTTTGTAATGATTTTATTCAACTCGTCAATCTGCTTTGCCATAGGATCTGTGGCTGTTTTGTACTCAGAGTTGATAAGCATAAGCTCCCATTTATCATTTTTGAGAACGCTTGTGATTGAATCGGGAAGAACCTCTTCCGGAACAAGCGAACCTACAACGCTTTCAAGGCCGAGAACATATTTTACGCCGTCAACCTTTTCAAGCTCGTTTGTCATATTTCTTGCGTCCTTTGCAGAAAGCGAAGAATCAACAAGAACCATATGTGTTGTACCGACACCGAATTCATCTTTAAGCTTTGTGTTGGCAATTACATTTGCCATATCTTCGGGAAGACTTTCCGACAAATCGTAGTAAATCTCATTGTTTGTCTGGCTGTATGCCGAATAGAACGGATAAATAAGAGCCGCAAACATTACGAGAAATACGGGGAAAATTTTAACAAGTCCTGTTGCAAGCTTCTTTGTTGACGGAATAAGCGACTTGTGCATTGTCTTTTCAAGAGGCTTGTCAAGAACAAGAATGAGTGACGGAAGAACCGTTACACAGGAGATAACACCGAGGATAACACCCTTTGCCATTACAATACCGAGGTCAAGACCGAGTGTGAATGTCATAAAGCAAAGTGCGATAAAGCCTGCAACCGTTGTGATTGAACTTCCGATTACGGAACGGACAGTTTCGTGAATTGCAACAGCCATTGCCTGCTTGTGGTTTTCACAAATGCCCTTTTGTTCTTCATAGCTGTGCCACAGGAAGATTGAGTAGTCCATTGTTACCGCAAGCTGAAGGACTGCCGCCAACGCTTTGGTAATGAATGAAACCTCACCCATAAAGTAGTTACTGCCCATATTTACGAGGATAGCAACCGCTATACTTGCAAGGAACACAAACGGGATAATCCAGTTATCCATAAATATCATCATTGCAATTACCGCAAGGACAACAGCGATTGCAACATAAGTCATTTCCTGTTCCTCAAACATATCCTTCATATCCGTAATCATTGCCGACATACCCGAAACAAAGCATTGTTTACCGGCAACCGAACGGATTTCTTCGATAGCGTTCATTGTTTCATCAGCTGATGTTGAGGTATCGAAGAATACCGCCATCATTGTTGCATTTCCCGAATTGAACGCATCATAAATTTTGTCGGGCAACATTTCCTTTGGAATTGAGATGTCGGCAAAATCGTCATACCAAAGAACCGTATCAACATGGTCGATTTCTTTGATTTTTTCCTCTGTTGCCGCAACATCCTTATCATCCATATTCTCAAAGATGAGGAATGAAAAAGCACCCTTTCCAAAGTCATCAAGCAGATAATCCTGACCCTTGATTGTGTCAAGGTTATCGGGAAGATAACTAAGAATGTCGTAATTAACCCTTGTAAATGCCATTCCCAAGGCTGACGGAATCATCAGCGCAACGGCAAGTATAAGGATTACGAAACGGCTTTTAACAACCGCTTTCCCTAACTTCATATTTCATACTCCTTCATATATGATTTGCAGACTGCACTCTGCATTCAAAGGAACGATCCGAGAGGTGAACCGTATTTCCTTTGTCCGTAATATATTCTATTACGACTTTGTTAAAATTTAAACAGACACAAAAAATGCCGTGTCAGGAATTTAGACACGGCAATAAATTTGTACGGAAATCAGACATTTTGTTAAATTCGTCTGCATTTCAGACACGCAAGCAAGCGCAAATATTCAATTTTAACCAATAAAACAGCAATCAGGCATTGATTTTGGCACATCTGCCCAATGCAGACTCCATTGAACCCTCAAACAGCTCACAAATGCGTTTCATCTTAATTTTGAGGTCATATTTCATACCTCCGCCGAGCCAGTCGATAATAAAACCGACAAGCTGACACTTGTAATACATAATCATTGCATCAAGGTCATCTTCGGCAATATTTTTTGTAATTTCAAGCTTGTCAAAATAGCTTTTTATAGCGTGAGTACAAATCCTGTTGAGATACACATCAAATGTAGTTCTGTTCGCAGAATTGTAAATGTGCTGAATCACCGACTTGTTTGAAGAAGCATAGTCAATTACAGAAATCAGACTTTCATAAACAGAAGTATTGTTGTCGGTTTCGGTCGCAACAAATCTGTCAGCCTCTTCAACGAGAATTTCCTCAAGAAGCGACGGAATGTCGTCAAAATGGTAGTAGAAAGAATTACGGTTAATTCCGCATTCTTCAACAATTTCCTTGACTGTAATTTTATTCAACGGCTTTTTATTCAAGAGCGAAATAAATGTCGCCTTGATAGCCGCCTTGGTAAATGTCGGCATAGTGTCCCCCCTGAAAATTGCAAAACATCCGTGTGCAGACGGATATTCCCGTTCCGAATTTTTTCATACACAATATATGCAGCCGATTGCTGCACTAATCAAAGTAAATTGTATCACAATTATTAAAAAATAGCAATAACAAGCATATTAACAAAATCAGGGGTTTGTTTTGTATTTTCTATGTAAAAAAGCCCCGAAATGATGTTCCCCCCAAAAAAGTCAGACCAAAAATCTAATGATTTTGGAGGTTGGTTCAAAATCGTGGCTTTATATTTATAAAATTATAAATTCAATATCTTTCGGGAAATCATTTTGCACACTGCAAAGGCTGATTTCGTAGTCCGAAAATTTGTATTGTTTCATATAATATTCGATTTGATTTTCAGAGAATTTTCCGTTGCTGACATCAACACTTTTTGCGCCACGGTGAAATCCGTCACCCATACATTTTAGGAGTGCCTCTTTTTTAGTCCACAATTCAAAAAATGTGCCGAGCCTGTCAAAAGCGTTGCCGAGCAATTTCATCTCGTTGTCGCAGAAAACAATTTTTCCGAGCCTTATACCATTGAGAAATCGAATTTCTTCAATATCACACCCGACTTCGAACCCCGACAACGCAAAAAGCACATAGCTTCCGCTGTGCGAAATATTGAAACAAAGCCCGTTGTCACATTCGGGCTTGCCGAATTCATTCACGGTGATTTTTGCACCGCCAAGAAATTTGTTCATAAACAATCCGCCTGCAATGCAACGCAGTTTATCGTCAGCTCTGCGGCATCTTTGAACACGCTCCGCTCTTTCGGGAGAAAGCTCACCGACTCTGTCAAAAGAAATTTTGCGGATATCGGTTATAAAAAGCCGTGTTTTCATATCAATAGCCACGAAGTGCGTCAAGCGAATCATCGGACATAATCCAATCGTTCACATCAATTTCAGTAAATTCGGTTTTGTTGTTTCTGACAATAACCTTGTCAATACCTGCGTTGATAACCATACGCTTGCACATTGCACACGAAGATGTGTTCTGAACATACTCGCCGTTTGACATCTCCTTGCCGACAAGATAAAGCGTTGCGCCAATCATCTGTTCTCTTGATGCATGAATAATAGCGTTCGCCTCGGCGTGAACGCTTCTGCAAAGTTCGTAACGCTCGCCACGGGGAATGTTGCGTTCCTGACGGATACAAAATCCCAAATCACAGCAATTTTTTCTGCCTCTCGGAGCGCCTGTATAGCCTGTTGAAACAATCTGGTCGTTGTTCACGATAATCGCACCAAAATTTCTGCGCAGGCAAGTTCCCCTTTCAAGCACAGTTTCGGCAATGTCAAGATAATAATTAATTTTGTCAATTCTGTCCATATAAAAACACCGTCCGTTATCATAATTTCAAATTCGGTCAAGTATATTTTAGAGTAGTCGAAAGCAGTATCAGCCTTTGAGCTTTTCAACACAATCTCTGCATACATATTTTCCGCCGAATGCAATCAGATTATCAAGAGTATTGCAAAAAACGCACTTGCTCTCTGCCTTTTTAATCGTAACGCACTCATCGTCAGCCTCAATGTGAAGAATGTCACCCGGCTTAATGTTGAGATGGTTGCGGATATCCTTTGATATTACAATTCTGCCTGCTTTATCAATTTCCCTAAAGTTTGTATAAATCATTTTAATTCACCATAATCCCTATTTTTTAATTCACCATAATCCCTATTTTTACCTATACTACCATTTTTCGGGATTTTTGTCAACGATTTTATTAAATAATTTGATTACAAAAATGACAATATTGTACATTTTGTCGTTAATTGCAGCAAAAGGAGTAAAAATGCTGAATTATATCTGGAGCGGACTCATTGTCGTGAGCGTATTGTGTGCGTTGTTTATGGGCAACACCGCCGACATTTCAAACGCACTCATCGAAAGCGGAGCGTCATCAATACAGCTTATTCTCACAATGGCAGGCATAATCTGCCTTTGGTCGGGAATTATGAAAATCGCAGTCGAAAGCGGTTTGACAAACATTTTTGCAAAAATCTTTGCACCGTTGCTCCGTCCGCTTTTTCCGAGACTTGATAAAAAAAGCGACGCCTTTCAAAGCATCACCATGAATATCAGTGCAAATCTGCTCGGACTCGGCAATGCCGCAACACCTTTCGGACTAAAAGCAATGGAACAGCTGCACACGCTCAATGACCGCCGTGACATTGCGAGCAACGAAATGGTTGTTTTTGTAGTTATGAACACAGCGTCACTCCAGCTGTTACCGACAACGCTTGCCGCACTCCGCCAATCCTACGGAAGCTCTGCGCCTTTTGAAATCATCGTTCCCGTCTGGATAACCTCTGCGTGTGCGTTGACGGTGGCTCTGCTGATTGCCTGTACGCTGAATATCAGACAAGGTAAAATTTGAGAAATGTGGTGAGCAAATGGAATTTGTAATGCCGGCATTTGCGTGTATTGTTGTGGTATTCGGGCTGATAAAAAAAGTTCCCGTATTCGATGTGTTCATCTCGGGAGCAAAAGAGGGAGTAAAACTTCTGTACAACATTGCCCCTACAATTATGGGTCTTGTGTTTGCCGTTGACCTTTTGCAGTCAAGCGGAGCAATTGACGCAATATGCGCACTGATTCAGCCGACAGCGGAATTTTTAGGATTTCCGAAAGAAATTGTTCCGCTCGTACTCCTCCGCCCTGTTTCGGGAAGCGGTTCAACCGCACTCCTCACAGCCCTTTACAAAACCTGCGGTCCCGACAGCTTTGCGGGCAGAACAGCATCCGTACTCGCAGGTTCAAGCGAAACAACCTTCTACGCAATCGCAATGTACTTTGGCTGTATCCGTGTCAAAAAAATTCGCCACACCCTCTTTGCCGCCATAACCGCCGACCTAACCGCCGCAATTATGAGTGTTATAACGGTCAGATTGTGGTTTAATATGTGATTGTAAAGTGTTCCCATTTCGGAACACTTTTCCTTGTTTTTGGATTTTTGCTCCCATTTCGGCACGATTTTATTTTAACATTTTTCAATTTATCATTTTCCTTGCCAAACAAAGTTATTATTCCAAAAATCCGATACTAAATTAAAAAGCCCTTTGAGAAAAGATTTCTCAAAGGGCTTGATAAACTGGAATTTATATTGCAATCATTTTTTCTTTAATTCCAGAATATTCTTCTTGATCTGCTGTATAACCCCCCCTGAAATCATCATCCGTTTTTCCTGTCGGATCTTCAAGTTTTCAGTTGTCATCAAACGCTCTGCCGATAAACGGACAACCTACATCACAACCCATGGAGATGGAGATGTCTGGCTCCGGGATGCTTGATATCAGCTTAGAATACTGCTTTTTCTCCATGTCGATGCCGTAAAGCTCCTTCATGAGATGGACGGCATCATGATTGATCTGGGGCGCAGCAAGTATGATGGAATCCTTCAGGAAATCAATGCCCGTATGATTCTGTATAATTTCTGTGAATTAGTGACTTCTCACACTGTGGTAAAAACATCTAAAAAATACAGTATTTCTTAACTGAACAGTATTTTCAATGCATGACCGCATGTGATATACTGTTTTCATCATAAAAAACCTTATCTAGGAACCGTAATAATTCTATTCAAATTTTCTTCCTGATTCACTTCACTCTGTATGTACGGTCACATCACTTTTCTTTTTTTTCTTCTGTTCAGGCTGTTCCTGTGTACCGTTCTTGTTTTCTTCCATAATCATACTCCTCGTAAAATGGCTTATTCTTATGCTGGAAACACATCCCCTCCAGTATGTACCTGCATGTTTTATATTATACCATATTCTTCTGCACTGTACGTAATCAAATCATTTCTTTTATTTTTTTATCATCTTATCACTTTTGCGAAAAAATGGCTATGAGATTTTCAACAGATATGATAAAATGAATTCATTGTCGTTACTGTACACAGTAACCTATTATCAGTCCAATCGGAGGTATATAATCAATGGCAAAAAAAAATCTTATCGTCGGACAGTCCGGTGGACCGACTGCCGTCATCAATAGCAGTCTCTACGGTGTCGTTTCTGAAGGTCTCTCCCATCCTGACACGATCGAACATGTATATGGTATGGTAAATGGTATCGAAGGCTTTTTAAATGACTGTATTCTTGATTTCGAAGAAGCTCTTCCGGGCGAAGATCTGAACGGACTCAAATCAACTCCGGGCGCCTATCTTGGTTCCTGTCGTTACAAGCTTCCGGAATCTCTGGAGGATCCGGTCTACCCGGCTCTTTTTAAAAAATTTGAAGAATTAAATATCGGCTGGTTCTTCTATATTGGCGGCAATGATTCCATGGATACCGTCAGCAAACTTTCACGCTATGCCGAACACATCGGAAGTTCTATCCGCGTAATTGGAGAGCCCAAAACCATCGACAATGATCTTGTACACACCGATCATACTCCCGGCTTCGGAAGTGCCGCGAAATATGTCGCTTCCACTGTCCGCGAGATCACAACCGATGCCAATGTATATGAAAAGAAATCTGTAACGATCATCGAGATCATGGGACGGCATGCCGGATGGCTGACTGCCGCCAGTGCACTGGCCCGCAAATACGATGGAGACAATCCGCTGTTTATCTATCTTCCGGAAGTTGCTTTTGATCAGGATCTCTTCCTTAAGGATCTGGAGAAAGCATTCGAAAAGAACTGTAATTTGATCGTATGTGTCTCCGAGGGAATCCATGACGCAGATGGTACTTTTATCTGTGAATATGACAGTTCCGTAGGAACCGATACTTTTGGTCACAAAATGCTTGCAGGCTGCGGCAAATATCTCGAAAATCTGGTACGCAGCCGTCTCGGTGTCAAAGCCCGTTCCGTTGAACTGAATGTCAGTCAGCGCTGCTCTGCATCTCTGATTTCTGCCACAGACCAGAAGGAAGCCATAACTGCAGGAAAGTTTGGTGTTCAGGCTGCTCTTAACGGTGAAACAGGCAAAATGGTATCTTTTATCCGCCAGACAGACTCTGAAGGTAATTATCAGATGGTATGCGGACTTGAAGATGTCAACGCAATCTGCAATGAAGAAAAAACAGTTCCACTTACATGGATCACTTCTGACGGACATGATGTCACAGAAGATTTCATCCGTTACGCCCGTCCGCTCATTCAGGGAAATATAGAGGTTCCTCTCGGCGAGGACGGACTGCCAAAATTCGTATACCGAAAATAAAATGCATCCTCTCGGAGCGTTTGGGGCTTTATTGGAATATTACAAAGTAATTTCTTATAAAGTCCAAAATCTCCACTCCCGATTGACAGAGAGTGGAGATTTTATTATTCCTGTTCAAATTCTTCATGATCCTGCTGGATCTTTTCTTTTACTTCTTTCTTTAATTCTTTTTCGTGTTTTTTTTCATCGCGGCTCTTCGGAAGAATAATATTCAGAACAACAGCGATCAGCGTTGCAAGCACCACCGGTGATTTTCCAAAAATAGTAGTTACCCAGTCCGGGAAACTGGCAAGTGCAGCAGATGCCTGAGAGACACCAACTCCAATTGCAGCGGCAAGTCCGACAATGGAAGAATTTCTGTAATCCATTTCTGCTGATGCAACCAGCTTCATTCCTGTCATAGCTATCGAAGCAAACACAGAAACAGTTGCTCCTCCGAGTACACATTGCGGAATAGTGGTAAGAAGTGCCGAAAATTTCGGTACGATTCCGGCAACTCCAAGAATTGCTGCAGCCAGTCCAAGTACCCAGCGATTGATAACTTTAGTCGTTGTTACGATACCAACATTCTGACTGTAAGTCGCTGTCGGAAGTCCTCCGAGCAATGCCCCCAGAATATTTGTCACGCCATACGCCATGATGCCGTTCTGCAGTTCTCTGTCCTCCGGAACTCTGTCCATTGCTCCAATCGTTGTCGCAGAGTAATCTCCGATGGCCTGTACAGAATTAATGGCAAACAGAAGCCCGATCGCAACGCATGCAGAAATCTCAAAATGGATTCCAAAATGCATAAACTGTGGAAGCTGAAATACTTTTGCTTCTCCGACACTTGAAAGATTTACCATTCCAAAAGGAATCGACACCACATATCCTACGAGAATACCGATCAGTATCGAAGCAAGCTTCAGGATTCCCTTTCCAAAATGATTCAGTGCAGTAACAACGGCAAGAGTCAGAAAAGCAACCACCCAGTTCTGCCATGAACCATAATCAGGGTTACTTGTTCCGCCCGCCATATAGTTAATTGCTGTCGGATACAGGGAAAGTCCAATGGTAAAGACAACTGTTCCTGTGATCAGTGGTGGAAAAAATACCCGGATTTTTTTTACCAGGATTCCCATAACAAAAGCAACAATGCCACCTATGATCTGCGCACCAAGAATCGAACTGATTCCATAACCTTCTGCAATTGCCTGCATACTTGGTACATAAGCAAAACTTACCCCCATGATCATCGGCAGTCCTGAACCTAAAGTAAAACCATTCTTCTTTCCAATCGGAAAAAGCTGAATCAGGGTTGACAATGCGGATACAACCAGAGATGCCTGTATCAGGATAACTCTGTCTTTTGCACTCAGGCTATTTCCGCCAACAGCACCTGCCACAATGATTGCCGGTGTTACACATCCTACGATCATGGCAACGACATGCTGTAGTGCCAGCGGAAGTGCTTCCTGAAACTTCGGGATACCATTCAGTTCAAAAATACTACCTCTTTTCATGATTCCTCCTGCCCGGTTTTCAATATTGTTTTCTCATCTGTGTATTGAAAATCCTTTTTCTGACTGTAATTGCTCGAACAGTCTTATTTTTTTAGTAATTATAACAAATTTAAGGCTCAAAAACAATTCGTAAGCCTTAAATATTTTGCTGTCATAGATACTAAAGTTTACTGTCTTTTTTTGTATACTTTTTCTCAATACTCAAATTAGCTAAACAATATTTAACCAATCCTATCTTCTCACGTCAGCAACTCAAACGTATGATACAAGTCTACTCTGCCATATCCCCAGTCCGGGTTGGGATAGACCTCCCCAGCCTCTCGCACTGCACCTCTGCTCAGATAGTGTTTTACACTGTTTCCAGTAAAATATGGCTCATTTCCCCGGACCAGTGCCCACTCAAAAAGGAGTGCTGCGATCCCCGCCGTCTGTGCGGCTGCAAGACTTGTTCCGGTAGCCGGTGCAAACTCCTTTCCCGGACCGATTGAAGCCGTCAGAATTCCTACCCCTGGAGCAGCAAAATCGGGTTTTACGATATTTTCTGCATTGTATCCACGGCCTGCCTGAATGAACAGGCTGTTATCCCGATGCTGATATGCTGTGACGGTCATCGCATCTTCAGTATCTCCAGGAGCAGTGACCGTATAATCCGGTGATGACTGCAAAAAATAGGTTTCATCAGAAATCATCCCTCTTACCGGAAGCCATATATGAAACCTGCTTTTTCCCGGTATTTTCTCTTCCACCAGAAACTTCCAGATTCCCGATGCTGGATGCTGAAATCGAATAAAGATCAGCGTGTTTCCTGTTCTTCTTTCAATTGGCACATAATTCACCAGTACTTTTGTTTCTACAAATACAAAAGACAGTTCCTGCGTTCTGTTCTTTAAAGCTGTGCTGACTGACAGTTTTTCCCCTGTCGGTGACTGAATCGTCATATAATAAGAACCGGGAGAGTCCCCCCAGAATTCTGTCATAAATCCTCTGGTACTCTCCCGGTCACCAACTCGTAGTTCTACAGTATCTTCTGTATCATTCGGTCCAAATTCTCTCAAATAATGGTGTCTGGCCGTTCCTTCATTTCCGGCAGGAACAGATACTGCGTTCTGTGTAAATGCTGCAATACTGTTTATATATTCATTCAACGGTCCCTCTCCCTGATGTGCCCCCATACTTGTTCCAAGACCTATGCAAATGGAAAGTGGCATCTGCTGTTCCTGGGCGATGAACAGCACATAAGAAATTGCCAGCATAATATCATCTTCCTGAAAAATATCGATATCTCGCGGTAAAAGATAAAAATCCCGAAGATAGTTTTTTGCCTGCTTCAGCTTCACAATTACAATTTCTGCCTCTGGCGCTGCCCCGCAAAAATTATCTTTTTCAATCCGATATCCGGCAGCCGTTGCTGCACTTCTCGTCCCATGTCCATTTGTATCACTGGAAGGCACAATTTCCCAGGGATTTTCTGATGCTAGAGCCTGTTCGATCTGTTGTCGGCCGAACTCTCTGCCAAACGGAATTCTGCCATCCGCTCCGCCTTCCAGTGTTTGATCCCAGATACTAAAAATCTTACTTTGCACGCCATTATGAAATGCCGGATGAAGATAATCGATTCCGGAATCAATAACCGCAACCAGAGTTCCCTTTCCCTGTAATTTGAGATATGGATGATTATGCAGCCTTGTCACCCCAGATGTACTCAATGCACCTGTATCCATATATGTATAGCACCGTGGTATGGATGAATAGGAATAACTACTCAGTTCCAGTTCCGGCACCTCCTGCATCGGTACATACAAAATCCCGAACAGATCATTTACGATCTGAAAGGTCTCATCAGACTCATAATCAAAACCACCATGTGTATTCTGTTTATATCGGATAATAAAATTTTCATACTGTTGATTCTGTGCCGGTACAGGCATTATACTCACGCTCCGGTCATTTCGGTCTTCCCTATCAGCCTATGAATACAGATCATTTTTTATGACAATCAAATGCTTTTATAGATCGGTTGCTGTTTTCTTCTTTGATCGGATCACCAGTATCAGTATTCCTGCCACCAGGATAAACAAACTGATAAACTGCGAAGTAGAAAGAATTCCTACACTTCCTCGAATCAGATCACCCCGGAAAAATTCCAGGACAAACCTGCCGATGCTGTAAAAGATCAGATAGCAGGCAGCCACCTGTCCATCCTTTTTTTTATGACGTGCAATATAAAGAAGGATTCCAAAATGCAGAAAATCCAGCACACTGGAATAGATCTGTGTTGGAATCAATGCCACATGGTTCGGTGCAAAATCCGAATTCTGGAATGTAATAGAAAATATGCTATTTGTCTCACGGCCATAGCAACAGCCTGCCAACAGACATCCAATCCTTCCAAATCCCTGTGCAAGTGCCACAGATGGCATCACCAGATCAAAATATTTCCAGAAATCTGTCTTTTTGATATAGCAATACAGACAGCCTGCCAGAATCCCGCCGATAATACCTCCATACACAACAAATCCATCTGAAATCGTATCCAGAATATAATGTGGATCCTGTACAATACTTTTCCATTCCGTGATCCAGAATAAAATCTTTGCACAGAACATTCCTCCCAACAGGCACCAGATCACAAGAGAAAATACATGCTCATGATCCAGTTTCTGTTTCTCTGCACGTCGATTCGTAATAATCCATGCAGCGATCACGCCCACCGCAATCATGAATCCATATCCATATACCGTCAGTGGTCCTATAGTAAACAGTTCATTTCTCATATATCCTGTCTCCTCTCCCGGATCTGCGGAAAGTATTTTTTCCACAATTCAAGAAGTTTCTGATTCGCCCTGTCATTCAATAGATTTCTCTCGCATGCATCAGGATCACATTCTCCACAGATATCCATTCCCAAAATCTGCTGTTGTTGCAGCACGATTTCCAGAAACTTTTGAAGTTTCTCAAGGCTCATATCACCCTGGCTCCATGTTGTTGACGCATCTGCTGTACACAGCACATCTTTATCCACGGAAATATACATTGGAAGATCTGCACGCAGATTCCTGAAAAATGTATTCTTTTCCTCACCTGTCATTGCCAGCAACTTTTCTCTGGACAAAAACTGTACTTTCTGCTGAAATTCCGGTTCAACCTGCGTATAGGCCTCTTCATCCGGTCCAACAAGAATTACCTCTTGCAGCATCGGTACTTCTTCCAAAGATGCCGCAATCCATCCGCCACAGGATAAAAGGCCTCCAAAGGCCGGCAGTTGCATATCCGTATGATTATCAAATACCAGAAGCCGGAATGGATGTTCCATCTTTGACAGCCACAGCCGGCTTACATAATGATAATTTCCTGAGTCAATGAAATGTATGCCATTTCCCGTATAGTTCTTTATATCATCCAGTATCCGGTTTTGCGCTTCCTCATCACAGTAACAGTTACTTCCCGGTAAATCCTGTACCTCCAACCAGGATATATCTTCCTGCATTTCTGCATGGTTCCGGTAAAACTGCTGTTCTTTGTAAATTCCGGAAAAATTCATGATCACAATTTCATTGTTCTCTGTTCTGTTTTGTTCTTTATTAGTAGTCTTATTTTCTGCCATAGAAACATCTTACCATGAAAATGCCAAAAAAGGAACCAGTGTCCGGAGACACTGATCCCTTTATTCTTTTCCACCTTATAAAAAGTGTACTTCTCAGGCTTTGTTAACGGATCCGAAAAGTTCCATTTTTTCTTTAACTGTAGCTTTGATTGCTTCAGTTCCTGGAGCAAGAAGTTTACGTGGGTCAAATCCTTTACCCTGCTCGTCCTTGCCTTCTTCGATATATTTACGTGTAGCTGCTGCGAATGCAAGCTGGCATTCTGTATTAACATTGATCTTGGATACACCAAGGTCGATTGCTTTCTTGATCATGTCTGCCGGGATACCTGTACCACCGTGAAGTACAAGTGGCATATCTCCTGTCAGCTTCTGGATAGCATCCAGTGTCTCAAAGCTCAGACCTTTCCAGTTAGCCGGGTATTTACCGTGGATGTTACCGATACCTGCTGCAAGGAAGTCGATACCAAGATCTGCAACCATCTTGCATTCCTTAGGATCTGCACATTCACCCATACCTACTACACCATCTTCTTCGCCACCGATAGAACCAACTTCTGCTTCCAGAGACATTCCATGCTCTGCAACGATCTTAACCAGTTCTTTTGTTTTTTCTACGTTCTCTTCGATCGGATAATGGGAACCATCAAACATGATAGATGTGAAACCGGCTTCTACGCATTTCAGGCATCCTTCGTAGCTGCCGTGATCCAGGTGAAGTGCAACCGGAACTGTGATATTGAGTTCCTCGAGCATTCCTTTCACCATACCAACAACAGTCTTATAACCTGTCATGTATTTTCCTGCGCCTTCGGATACACCAAGGATAACCGGAGAGTTGAGTTCCTGTGCTGTAAGCAGGATTGCTTTTGTCCACTCAAGGTTGTTGATGTTGAACTGACCTACTGCATAGTGACCAGCTTTTGCTTTTTTCAACATTTCTGAAGCGTTTACTAACATGATAAATTCCTCCTAATCTTTTTGGGTGGTATTACCAAACCCAAATTATAAGTCTAGTTTAACAGATTAAATCTGTTTCGTCTACTATAATCGTGCAAAAAAACTGTATACATTGTTACAATTTTCACGAACCCGTACTTCTGTGATATTCTCGTGTCAGTCTGGTGAGTATTTCGTCCATATTTGTCTTATTCACCACCAGCTCCGGTGTTTTGGAAAACTCCTGAAGTCTCTCTCGGATATTCTGCAGAACTTCCTTCTCTGTCCCTATTGATTTTGCCATTTTTTCATATTCTGAAGATGTTCTTGTCATTCCAAAAGCGATCAGATAAGCTTCCAGTGCCTCCCGGCTCCTGCTTCCCTCGTATGCTTTTCGAAAATACTCTGTAGCTTTTTCCATCTGAAACAGATAACTGTAAGCACAGCCAAGATTGTGGTACACTTTTTCTGTCATCCCCTCACGGATTTCCTCAAGATCTTCCCTTTCCAGAAGATTCTGGTAAACCTGTATCGCATGTACATACATTTCATTCTCCATTAATGCATCTGCCTTCTGTTTCTCACGCATTGCCGGAGTTTCTTCATTCATCTTCTGCAGACGTACATTCAGTTCTTTCAGTTCTTCATATGTCAGATAATTGATTTCTTTAAATACCGGATAAACAATATCTTCCGCACTTGCAAATTTGCTGAGCTTGGAACGAAGTTTGGCTGCCAGTGCCGGAAGTTCCAGTTCCTCCTGTATCCAGCTGCACAATCCTTCATTCATGATCGTCTGGTCGATCAGATACAGATTATGATACAGATAATAGCAGAGTTCTTCAATGGAATACACATTGGTACTGATATTTTCTATGAAATAAGGCAGCTTTGCCCTTTTTGTCTGACACAGTATATATCCGCTCACTTTGTCTCCTCCTGCCATCTGGTCGTTTCTGTCCACTCTTTGCCACTTGATGGAAACATCTCACCAAATCCAAGATCCTTTACTGTAACCCTGCATTCATCCTGTGAAGTATACTGCAGATTCACACCAAGTCTCGTTGTCCGCTCTGGTCTCTCCGGCAGCCCCGGCAATGCCATTGCGATCCGTTTCTTTTTTGCCTCGCCCATTGTATCTACAATAAAAACAAGTTCCTTCGTTCCATCCAGGATCAGCTCGACATATGCATTACTTTCATACCAGTTTCTGCCTGATTCGATCAACGGATAATAAGCCGGTGCTCCCATGACACGCAGCTCCATTCCAACATCAGAAAGTACCAGCGAACTGCTCATATAACGATAGTCTTTCAGGTCATGATTGATCACCCGTTCCGCTCCTGCGCTGCAGGCTCCTCTTGCAAACAGGTTATTTCCATAAAAAACTTTTCTTCTCTGATAACATAACAGCTTCACAGATTTCTGTGCCCATTCCTGGTCAAATCCCTCTCCATTGATCTGAATACTGGAATACAATTCTTTACCAAGTGTGTTCTTGATAAATGTATAGAATTCTGCATCCCGCTCCTCTACCTTCGCACTCAGAGTCGTTGTAACAGGCTCTTCCAGATGTACCAGTACCGGTCGTGTTCCTGAATTCATGGACATGCGTCGAAAACTTACCTTCTGCTGTTCAAAGCTGTACCAGCCTACACTTCTGTTCCAGGTTTCTACCTTCTGTGTCATAACATAATAATAAAAACTCTCTTCATAATCCAGAAGAATCGTACGTTCTTCCGGGATTCCCAGTTCTCTGCATGCCCGCTGAAGATTTTCTACCTGTACAGCATTCAGACTGTCCATGGCAATCGACAGACTCCGGATGTTTTTTTCTACTTCCGCAATCCCTGTAAGTTTCAGCATCTCATGCAGATAATGTGCAAGAATCTCCCATGCTTCTTTTTTTTCACCTCCAACCGCTACCGGTCCGTTCTGTGCTGATATCTCATAAAGGTTTCCAGCGAGAAATCCACCTTTTTCTCTTGCAAAATATTCTGCTTCCAATCCCGCACAATATGTCTTGCGGTCTGGGCGCAGGCAAAGACAGGTCGGCATTTCAAACTGGCTGCTTCCCACTTTTACGGGAAGTGAACGCGGTTCCTCTGCCTTGCGGTCATAATAACAGATCTGAGAATATTCTTTTCCAAAATCAATTCCTATTATCAAGTCTCTTGTTTCATTCATCTTCCGCTTTCCTTCTCTATGCTAAACATGTTTTTCACATACTGTTCCTGTCTGAGATAATCTTTCAGACTGTCTGTCACTTCCTGCATTTTGTCCAGTCTTCTTGCAGACAACATCTGATTCAGCATCTGATACTTGCTTCCAGAGGCACCCTCGACTTTTTTCATTGAAACGCTGCGTTCCGAAGTCTTCTTTGTATTGTCTTTATCGCCCTCATCGATCTGGAAATAATACTGCAGTGTCTCCCCGTAAAACAAAGTAAATGTCCTTACAAATATGCCCTGATACATTTCTTTCAAAGGTTCGCATTTATATGCTGTCTCTGCTCCAAGTCCGGTATCCAGTCTGTAAAACAACGTAACCTTTGCCCCAGGTACTGCACGACATTCCACAAATGTTTTGTCATCCAACTGATATGGACTCAAAAGTTCCGGTGAGAGTTTGCGGAAAAACGCAAATTTCAGATTTTCTTTTGCACACTCTTCCAGTATGCTCTGTGCTATTCCCACATATTCCGGTTTTGGATCTTTTTCTCTGGAAATTTCCTGCAGAAGCGCCAGTCTGCAGATAAGATTAACCGGCCACTTACTGGTAAATGCATATTCCAGCCTGCTTCTGATGAACGTACTCATTGTATATTCTCTGACAAAAACGCCATAAGAAACCAGTGTAAGGTATGCTCCTGTGATTCGTTCTTTTCCGGACTGTTTCACATAAGATTCCAGTACAGCTTCCCCCTCTTTACGGTAATCTTCCGTAAAGATCAGAAGACTTAAGATTCTTTCTTCCAGATCATACGTATCCATTTCGAATCCTCTGGCACTCTTCCATATCGAAATAAGTTCATCCAGTGGTCCAAACCGATACAGCATAAGATAATGCAGAATCACTTCATCATATTTACCCTTCCGGTAAACCTCGGATGCCAGTGCCAGAAGTTCGTCATCTTCTGCCATGTCACTTTTCAGGATCATCCGGCTTGTCATCTTGAGAAGGCAGCTCAGATCCAGTCCTTCATAACCAAATTCTTCTACAATCACCATCGCCTGACGAAACATTCTTCTGGTGATCAATACTTCAAGCAGTGTCGTACGGTCAACCTGTGCATACTGACGGAAATCCATTTTTTCAAGATATTTATCAAGCTTCTGATCCTGAACATTCGCAGCATAGTAATCCAGAATCTGTTTTCTTACAGAATTTCTATACTCTTCTGTACAGTCCTCAAGTTCTGCCAGACTCTGAAAATACTCCAGATTATCCGCATTCAGCGTTGTCGATTCGCAATAATACAGCAGAAGTCCCCGTTCTCTGACTCCCAGTTCCAGAAGTTCCGGTACTGCCTTGCTTTCATCTGTGAGCTTTGTAAGATTGTATGGGATTGTAGAAACATAACGTCTCTGCTTATCATCCTGGAACAGGATCACCGCATCATCTGTATAGATTCTCGGATATGCAATTCCTTTATTGCAAGGATAGATTTCTTCCTCTGCAAGCTGACTGTGCCGCACGATCACCTGCCGGATTTTGCTGTCATCACAGTACAGACGATAGGTAAACATCTTCGGAGCGATTGCTTCTCCATCTTCAGCACTTACCGGATCAAACAGGAATTCCTGATACAGGATTGCATAATTTTCATCCATCTGTCCTTCTCTGAGTTTGCGATAGGCAAACCGTTCCAGATTATCCTTATAATTTTCATATGTTTTCGGATCTTTTTCTTTAAATGCGATCACACTCGCATATACATAAGCCTTGCGTGCATCACCAAGTGAATTGTCATTGTACGCAAAATACATCAGAAGCGGCTTCGGCAGCTGTCTTCTATATGTAATATCCATGGTTTCCACATAATATTCAAATAATCTGGTGATACGTAATCCTCTGCTTACCGCAAGCGAGAACCATTTGAAATATACCGGTCTGCGTGGTTCCCCCTTCATGATATATTTGCAGACAGCCTCCAGCACATCATCTGATGAAAATTTCTCATATCCGGCTGCAAGCGCCTGATACAGACTTCCATAGAATCTTTTTTCATATCCGGAGAGATATGCCATACGCATCACAAGCTCTTCGGTAAGCAGATCATGTTTACCAGCATAGCAGAATACCTGCATCCAGAACGGGGTAAGACGATGAAGCAGAGAAACATCCTCACTGATCATCTTCCAGGCTTCTATATAAAGAAGCGGACTTGTACAGCCTTTTTCATATAGTTCTTCCATCATGAACAGTACTTTCGATGGTGTGGTACGATATGTACTGTCAAGTTGAAGCAACAGCCACAAAAGCTGGAAACTGTCCTCTTTCTGCCTGAAAAAATTCTGCAATTTCCATACTGCCTGTCCCCGATCCTTATACAAACCGGTCACTGTACAGAGATAGAGATAAGTTCCGGCTGTTTCCAGTTCTTCTCTTGTAAATTCTTTACCGTGAAAATTCTTGAGGATTTTTTTTGCCACATCATCTTTTCCGTCCAGATGTGCCATATATGCCTCCAGAAACTGGTACTCCGGATATTCGCAGCCTGCTTCCCTCAGCTGATTTAATTCAAACCCTGCATTTTCTTTCCATGTCTGAAAATTGATCCTGTTTTCCTGATATTCAAGATAATCCTTCACAAGTGCAAGTTTGTGCCTTTTTTCTTCTCTGTGTACATCAATATGAATGCGCGCTCCCCTCGATGCAAGGACATGATACGTCAGTTCCTGATACGGACTTCTTACAATGATCTCGCCTATGTGATTTTCTCTTTTTAACTGATCTGCATGAACAAGATAGTTGATCTGAACACTGCTTCCAATAAAATCCTCATCCGTTATCACATGACGCTCTGGCTCCAGGAACTCCCCCTTTGTCTCGATCTCAAGGCGAAGATGTCCCCATCCGCTTCTGTGTATCTCAAAAGATTCCTGCATATCTTCTTCTACATTATAAAATTCTGCTGCGGTAGTTTTTAAGGATACGGAAACAGGATCTTTTTCCTTCAGACTGATCAGAAATTCCTCCAGATGCTGATAAGTTACTGGCTGTCCGGACAGACCTGCATACAACGCTTTCTGCTTTTTGTCTGCTTTCCTGAACATCATACAAAAATCTTTTTCGGTAAAAAGATGATAAGCTTCTCGAAAATCTTTTCTGGCAATCTCGCAAAATGTCTGCATATCATCAACTTTTCCTACAGAACTTATGATTTCTTCTTTTATTGCCTCAATTGCAAACGGAAGCTTGTACTCTCCTATGCTGGAAGTCACACAGAGCCAGCCTCTGCATATATCACCAGCCTGCATTCCCACTGCGTCAATTCCATAAGGCAGCCGTACGGTTGTACCCGAAAACCGACTGTTTCCCGGAACAAATCTTCGATCTGAGGAAGTAATATATCCCTGTATCTTATCATTGTTCTCCGTTCCAAGATACAGCTCCCCCTGTGTAGTCGTTCCTGCTTTGATCTTTATCTCCAGTTTTTCTTTTGAAAAAAGGAGTTCCGGCTGATCATATTTGAATTTTCCATTGAGTATCTGTTCTATCTTTTTTTTCAAAATAGTTCACCTGATTATCCTTGAAAGTGTATTTTTCTCATATAAAATTTATTATACACTACATCCTGAGGATACGCAAATCATATAATTTTATGGGAAAAGCACGTTGCTCCAGCCTCTGACATATTCTATATAGAAGCCCCTTTTGAGGTGGATATTTGAAAACTTTTCAGAAACCTTTGACCGCAGCAGAGGAACGGCTCTGCCTCAGACGCTGCCAGGAAGGGGATCCGGAAGCAAAACGTATTCTGATCGAACGTAATCTTCGTCTGGTTGCCCATGTTGCAAAAAAATATCAGGGAAACGGAGAAGAACTGGAAGATCTGATCTCTATCGGTACGATCGGACTGATCAAGGCTATTTCCACCTTCAATTCAGAACGTTCTGCCAGGCTATCCACTTATGCCGCCCGCTGTATTGATAACGAACTTCTTATGATGCTGCGTGCAAGAAAAAAATGTTCACGTGAAGTTTCTCTTTATGAACCGATCGGAACAGACAAAGAGGGAAATGAGATCAGTCTGCTGGATATTATCGAAAGTCCGCCGGTGGATATCGTAGAAGAATATTCTACCCGTCAGGATATACGATTTCTTTTTTCTTCTATGAAGGATATCCTGACACCAAAAGAATACCAGGTCATCTGCTGTCGTTATGGACTGTTTGAAAGCACCGAAATGACACAGCGTGAAATCGCCGATCAGCTTCATATCAGTCGTTCCTATGTCTCCAGAATCGAAAAAAACGCATTAAAAAAATTAAAAACTCTCTTCGGTTGATTTTCTGTCAGAAATAATCTAAAATTAGAAACAGACTGAGATGTCTTCAGTCGGAAGGAGGTTTTCTTTTCATATGACAGATACAACTGAACGATCAGGCTTTGTATATATGCACAAACTATTGAAACAACTGCTGATTCTTCTGCTCTGTACTGTTTTGATCGGAACAGGTTTTGCACCCGCTTCGGTCTCTGCAGCCTCACGGCCTGTAACGATCAGCAGCTGTAAGATTTCAGGAAAAAGCAAAGTCCGCGTAACCGCTGTCACGGCAAATCCACGTAAAATATCCGGATCTCGCTGTTACCTTTTTGCACTGACTCCGGGCATGTCGGCCAGGCCAGTAGCATCCTGTAAAAAATCAAAAAAAATGACATTTACCTGTAAATTAAATTCCGGTGGTATCAACCTTCTGAATTCCGGTTTTGCTGTCGCTTCTCGGAATTCCAGTGGGAAATATACCTATATCAGCACACGCAGATTTATTTCCAACCCCGGTGCACTGGCCAAATATCGATATCGTTTTCCAAAGTCAATCTCCAAAAAGGGACTTCAGGTCAATGCTGACATGATGGAAGATGCGGAAGAACTGAATGTACGAAATTCTGTGATCAATATTGATTTCAGTCAGCTGATCGCACCACCGGCACTTCAAAATTCCAGGTACTCTTACTCCTGGAAATACCAGGGACAAACTTACTGGTTTGTAAAAGATTCTGTCTCTTATTACGACAGACAGCTGCTTGCACTGAATTCCACTTCATCTGTAAATTCTGCTGTTCTGCTTTTGAGTTGGCGCAGTGACCTGACCAGCCTGATCTATCCACAGGGACGCCAGCAGGGACATGCTTTTTATGCTTGGAATACCAAAGACCGTTCTGCGAGAAAGCAGCTGCAGGCAACACTGAATTTTCTGGCCAGACGTTACAGTACTTCCACAAAAAAATACGGACAGATTTCCAACTGGATCATCGGAAATGAAGTCAATAATTACAACACTTATAATTACGCTGGTTCCCAGACACTGAGACAGTATTCTCAGATTTATGCAGATCAGTTTCGTCTTGCCTATAATACACTGGTCAGTGTTTATTCTAATGCAAGAGTTTATATTTCACTTGATCATCTGTGGAATACAAATTATGTGAATGGAACCTTTGCTTCACGAAAAATGCTGGATTCTTTTGCTTCAAAGATACGTGCCGGTGGAAATCTGCAATGGAACCTTGCATATCACCCATACAGTTCTCCACTGACAGAGCCTCGTTTCTGGGCGAATACAAACGGGCAGCTCACCAAATCACTTACAACGCCTGTGATCAATATGGGAAATATCCGCCTGCTGACCAGCTATATACGTCAGAAATATGGTTCAAAAACAAGGATCATTCTGTCCGAGACCGGTTATACTTCTGTTCAGAGAAAACACAATGTTGAAAATCTGCAGGCAGCTGCGGTTGCCTACAGTTACCTTCTTGCTGAATCAGATAATATGATCGACTCACTGATCATTCATCGTCAGATCGACCACAAAGAAGAGATCAAACAGGGACTGAATCTTGGATTATGGACAACCGACGCCAGATCTGCTGATTTTGAATCTGCCAACACAAAGAAAAGATCCTGGAGTGTCTTTAAATATATGGACAGCAGTCGTTCTGCTTCCGAAACCGCATTTATTCCATCCACGATCGGTGTCAGCAACTGGAAATCGCTGATCCCTTCATACAGTTCCAAACTCTATAACAAATCAAACTGTACCATCGGAGCACTTGAACAGGTAAATGCATATCGCCGCGGTGCTTCCATATATCAGAGCTGGTCTCCTTATGGTGCTGTTACAACTTCACATAAAACAGGAAATACCTTTACTGCTCTTCATGATATCCGCCGAAACAAAAACAGTTTATGGGGATTCTCACAAAAAATGAAACGCAGTCTTTCCTTTAAATCATATCCAAATTTCTGCACAACGCTCCGCGCAAGTGGTGCACAGAATGGATATGTACAGATCAAATTGCGCTTTTACAGTGGAAAACATATCTTCGAATGTGCCAGAATTGTACCTGCTGATCAAACTGTCCGTTTAAAAACGTCTCTTGCGAAATGGAAATATCGCAGTAAAGTAACTAAAATTCAGGTTATGGCAGCCCCTGTAAATGGTAGTCAGTGGAACGCCAACGCTCAGCTTGTTATGAATGCCCCTGTGCGCAGTCGCTAAATTTTTCATTAAATAAAAAAAGAGCAGATATCACTTCTCATGAGGATATCTGCTCTCTTTTTATTCTAAGTTCTGTTTTACAGATTCGTCTGTATTTTATGCCTCGGCCCTTCGAAGGAGATCATACTTTTCAATCTCTGTTCCAAGGTCTACGGCAAGTTTCTGCTGCGGATGCGGTGCACTTTCTACAGAATTTCCATCTTCATCATAGATTGCACGAACGGTTGCTGTGATATTTCTGCCATCCGGTTTCATGATCTCAATCATCTCACCAACAGTAAACTTATTTCTCTGCGTAATATGTGCGAAACCATTTTCATCAACTTCTTCTGCATATCCCAGATAAGTATATTCTTTTACATACGTATTGTTGTCATAAATCTGCGTATGTTCATCTGGTTTGCCATAAAAGAATCCTGTCGTAAACTGACGGTACGTACAATTGGAAATCTGTTCCTGATACCAGGACATATTTGCCTTATATTTTTCCGGAGCCTCCATATAATCATCAATTGCCTTGCGATAAGTTCTTGCAACAGTTGCCACATAAAGAGCAGTCTTCATGCGTCCTTCAATCTTCAGGCTGTCGATACCACTGTTCAGGATATCATCCATATGCTCTACCATACAAAGATCCTTGGAGTTGAAGATATAAGTTCCTCTCTCATTCTCAAATACCGGCATATATTCACCAGGACGTTTTTCTTCCACAATAGAATATTTCCAACGACACGGATGTGTGCATGCCCCCTGATTCGCATCTCTTCCAACCAGATAATTGCTGAGCAGGCATCTTCCGGAATAAGAAATACACATTGCTCCATGAACAAAAGTCTCGATTTCCATATCATCCGGAATATGTTCACGGATCTCACGGATTTCTTTCAAAGAAAGTTCCCTTGCCGTTACGACACGTTTCGCGCCGAGCTTATACCAGAAACGGTATGTCTCATAGTTTGTATTGTTTGCCTGTGTACTGATATGGCATTCTATTTCCGGACAAATTTCACGGGCATAGGTAAAAATTCCCGGATCTGCAATGATCAGTGCATCCGGTTTCAATTCTTTCAGCTCCTGCAGATATTCTCTGACTCCCGGAAGGTCATCATTATGCGCCAGAATATTTACTGTCACATAAACCTTTACTCCATGTTCATGTGCAAACGCAATTCCCTCTGCCATATCTTCATGTGTAAAATTCTTGGCTTTTGCGCGGAGGCCAAATGCTTCTCCACCTATATATACAGCATCTGCACCAAATACAACGGCTATTTTCAGTACTTCAAGACTGCTTGCAGGTACCAGTAACTCTATATTTCTCATGCTTCCTCCTTAACGCTCAAAGACACGCCGTCTCCCAGCGGAATAATACTTGTCATAAGCTGTGGATGGTGTTTCAGTTCATACAAATACTCTCTCATACGCTTGTAAATCGTACGGTTTCTTCGTTCCACAAGATAATGGGATTCAATCAGCTCGCCCTCCTGAAGTACGTTATCTGACATCAGGACTCCGCCCGGGGCAAGCAGCCGCACCACATCCGGCAACCAGTGAATATACTGTCCCTTGGCCGCATCCATAAAAATCAGATCATATGCTCCCGAAAGTTCTTTCAGAATTTGCCCTGCGTCTCCTTCCAAAAAGGTAATCTGCGACTCACGGCCGGCTCTTCGGAAATTCTCCCTTGCCTTTGGAATTCTCTTTTCATAATTTTCAATCGTTGTGATATGCATTTCAGGCTGACTGTACTCACACATAAGAAGTGTGGAGAAGCCAACGGCTGTCCCCACTTCCAGAATACGCTGCGGCTTCTTAAGTGCCAGCAGTGTCTTTATAAAGCTCTGCATCTCCTTACGAATGATCGGAACTCCCTCAGACAACGCAGAACACTCCAGTTCATCAAGAAATGGAGTGTTCCCTGCATCAAGGGAATTAATAAACGTACGCATTCTCTCTTCTACGATCACGAAGTTGCTCCTTCCTGCTCTGCATCACCTGCAAGAATTCCCATGATTCTGTTTGGTGTATAGGCAGTACTGAGTAGATATGTGCCTGGTTTCATTTTCCCACTGTAATTTGAAAGTTTTTCCTGTACCCAGAACACCAGCGTATCCTCGATCAGTCCTTTACTCTTTAATGTCTTTGCGATATCATAACTTGTTGCATCTTCTTTGATCACAACAGTTACTTCCTGTCCTTCTCCCGGGTTCATCGCCTGCTGGTTAAAAACGTTATACCCAAACTGGTAGGTAACCTTACCGATCCAGATCACGAGGACAGCCACACAAACATACAAAGCTATTTTAAAAAATCCTCCTGCAACGATCACTCCAGCCGCACCTACCCGGTCTTTGGTATCTCCCATATCTGCTCCTTTCTGTGTACTGATCATATCTCATCAAACTGCACTGCTCAGATTTCCGGCACCTTGATCTCAATTCCATCTGTCAATGTCTTACAAATCTGCTGCATCATCCTGCAAAGTGCCAGTTCCGCATCAAGATAAGCATTTACCTCCGGATTTCTTCGAAGTTCTGCTGATTCTCGTGCCAGCTGTTCCGCATCCTGAAGCAAATTTCCTCTTTCTTCATTCTGAAGCCGGAAGTTATCTGACCGGAAATGCTGCACTCTCGAGACCAGTTCCGGATTTTTTTCCAGGATTGCCTCCTGTTTCTTGTAAGTTCTGTACACATCGCTCTTCTGGATAGAATTCAGAAGAAGATGAATGTTTCTGTTTACAGCATCCATGTTATTTATGCCTCCATAATGATCGGCAGGATCATCGGACTTCTCTTTGTTCGCTTCCACAGGAAATCACTGAGTGCATCTTTTACTGTATTCTTGATCTTGCCCCAATCTGTAATGTTACGTTCCAGACAGGAATCTAACGCATTTTCTACGACTTCTTTTGCATCTTCCATCAGATCCTCGGACTCTCTTACATAGACAAATCCTCTGGATACAATATCCGGTCCGGCAAGAACCACATTGCTGTGGCGTTCAAGTGTCATAACAACAATCATGATACCATCCTCTGACAGATGCTGACGGTCACGAAGTACGATATTACCGACATCACCAACCCCCAGACCATCTACAAAGATCGCACCTGTATGAACAGAGCCGGTAACTGCAGCACTGTTTGCATCCAGCTCCAGAACATTACCGGAAGCAAGGATAAAGATATTCTCTTTCGGAATACCAAGATCTTCT
>ENA-OQHR01000392-OQHR01000392.1-human-gut-metagenome-genome-assembly--contig:-NODE-392-length-33487-cov-10.639060_pt1 | contig 33487 bp, 34 predicted proteins | sample MGYA00242566_ERZ504725 | MGnify/ENA primary metagenome ERZ504725 (study PRJEB26092, sample SAMD00036217) | human gut metagenome | host: Homo sapiens | study: EMG produced TPA metagenomics assembly of... | reverse complement strand
TCTACAAATGAAATGCGAGTTGCGAAAAAAGAATTTAAAGCCTTCCCAGTTGAATGTATCAGTAAAGTTCAACTGATTATGAAAGATACAGAAATTATTAAACAGATCAAATCAAACCTAAGAAGAAAGAAACGCTAATCTGTCGATGTTTTTAATATTGCCTTCTCAACCCATAAACAAAATCGGAAATTCTTTAATAGAGTTTCCGATTTTGTTTATTTAAGCCATTTTATTTTTCATGCGTAACTACTACCAAAGGCTCTTCACTTAGAGATGGAAAGAAAATAGATTTTAATGATGTCTTCAAGTGGAAGCATCAACTAACTGCTTTATGTCTGTTATTTAATTATAAATGTCTGTCCGTATCTCTTGCACCATACATCAAGCGTCGTACTTCCATCACATCATCAATCACTACATAATAAACAACGTAATTGCGCACATAAATCCGATAGTAAGGGTAGTCACGTTTTTTTGCGGATGGGTATGGTTCAAAGGCAACAGGATTGTTCATCCTTTCCAGTATAGCAGCTTCCACATCATCAACCAGACGGATTGCTGCGTCCTCGTTCTTTAAAACATTCGTAATGTAACTCGCTGTGCTAATCAAATCCTGTTCAAAAAGCGGTAAGTACCGCAGCTTATAGGATTTATTTTCCATGTATAGCTCTCCTTACATTACTGAATACTGTTTCGTGAGAAAGACGTTCCTCTGTCATAGCTGCCTGTCGGTCAGCTTCATCAAGTTTCATTTCTATACTGTCTGTCAAACTTGCATATTCTTCCAGACTTAAAACAACCATAGCACCGTAACCATTCTTTGTCAGATATACAGGTTTCCCTCCGTTTACGATAGCTTCAATTTCTGGAAATTTATTTCTAAGGTCTGAAACAGGTCGAATTTGTATCATGTTTAGTCGCTCCTTTCATATCGTTTATTCTATCCTAATTTTATCAGAATGTTATCACATAAGCAATATTAACTTGTGCTTCTACCGAAACATATCGCCAAATGCTCCAATAATTGTTTCCCAAAATCCAATAGGTTCTCGAACCCTTTTTTCGACTTTTTTAAGAAGCTTGTCAATTTCTTCAATTAATCTGTCCTTTTCTCCACACAAGCTATTAAACTCCTCAATATTATTGTTAAATCTTTCATAAATATATTCAATATATTCTTCCACACTTACATTCAAACTGTCAGGATAAATTTTGAATGTATATTTCATAGGATTTCCTAGCGAAAATTCCACAGCACATGACGAGGTATCAATCTTTTGCAAAAGTGCTTTGGTGGCTTCTTTGTTATAGAGGATAAAGTAACCTCTAGGGGAAAAAGTTCTACAATTTGTTGGATTTACAGATTCAAAATGTGATTTTTCATCTTCAGACCTATTGTAAGTTTTAAAGGAATATCCGTCTCGGTATACATCAAGATTAGATACTAATTCATTATGCAAATCGGGAATATGACGTTTTAAATTCCATGAATATATCAAAATTCTTTTTTCCAAATCTAATGAACTTTTCGCTATTTTTTTCTTGATAAATAAAATATCTCCTGTGCTTTCAAGTTCTTTTATCAGTGGCAGATATTCATCATTCTTTTTATAATGCTCCCATAATTTGGGACAATCATCTGCCAATGCTTCCTTTAATTCAGAAAAATGTCTATGAATATTTTTATAGAGTTCTTGTAGTTTTGCACGGTCTGCTTGATTTTTCCCAGATTTTAGGCCAAGAATAAAAGTCACCATACTGACAAATAGGCTCGTTGCTAAACTTAATAAAACTGTTTGCATGGTTTGTGACATTATCTACACCCCTTATGCTTTAAGTATCAATAACATTATATCTCGATTTACAAGCACCTACAATATACTTTCAAACCAGTTAATTATTTTTTCTGCTGTGTCGTATTTTGTGAAGTGTTTACATTCTGGTTATTTTTATTCTTCAGAACAATATCATCTGCTTTGATATACCAGTCCACATCCGCACCGTTGAATATAGCAGTCGCCACCGTGTCAGCCACGGGATTGATGATTTCCACCTCTGCGTTGTAATCAAATTCTTTCAGCGGAACAGAAGCAGGAATACTTACCTGTATCATGCGTCCTTGTCCTCTGGACTTCAAATCGTAGGTGCGTTCCTTGATTTCTTCCGAAACCGTCCCATCCTCGTTCTGCACATGAACCTCACGACGCAGTGCTGAGAACTTCAATACGCCAAAAGTCTTTTCTTTATCAAAGATAATACCATTTGCTAATCTCATATTCTTTGTACCTCCTTATGCTTTCACCATGTCGTCAGCAGACAGGATATAGTTTGTGAATCCACGGTTGCCGATTTTGTAACCCTCGGCGGTAATCTTCGGATTGATAAGTTTGATTCTTTCCTCAACCTCAAAATTTTTTCACCAGCAGAAGCAGGAAGTGCCATAACAATATCATCAGCTCGCTGCACATCCGAATAAAGGTTGAAGCTACGGGAAACTACCGCCATGCGTCCGTTGATCCGACGCTGCTTCACTTTATTTTCACCTGCAAATTCCAAATTTCCGAACGTTTTTTCCATGTTTGGGATAACGTGTTTTAATTCCATAAATGTTTTACCTCTTTTCTTTCTTATTTTATTATTTAATAAAGTGCCATTCTACTGGCTGGATAGTATCTGTCTGCCTGTGAATTATCAAGGACGTTGTGTTAAGCTCCGCACCCTTGACAATCCCCATTCAAAAAGATAGTTAGCTGTCAAGCAGAATTTAGTTAAGCTGTCAGCCACAGTCTGACTTTTTAATCGAGCGATGGACGGACAACTGATTTTTTATGCTGATATTTCATAGATTAGTCCGTTTGGAATTTACGGAATTTCTTATAAGTTGCAAAGATAAGACCAGCAGCAGAAATCCCCATCATAGCGAACAATGCGACAAATGGTGTGTTGTCACCTGCCTTTGGTGAATCACTGGTCTTTGTTGGTGTACTAGGTTCATCTGGTGTCGTAGGAGTTTCTGGTGCTTCTTTGACGGTCACCGTCTGTCCCTCGTCTTTGATGTCCTTATGTTCAGCCACTTTGATAGGTTCATCTGGATTTGTCACGTCGTATAATTCCTCAAAGGTAACAAGTGATTTTCCTGCAAGCTCGCTGGCATTGAATGTAAATGCCATCTCAACTTCCATTTTAGAATCGGTTGCAGTGAAAGTAATCTCATTTTCTACGCGCTTACCATTTACAAGAAGTTCTGCATTTTCAGACTTCACCATTTTCCAGCCTTTCAGCAGATACTTTGTACCCACTTCCAGACCATCTAAAGCAACTGTATCAACGATAGTCACTTTGTCAGTAGCTTCGATTGTCTTTTTACCTGTTGCCTTATCCATAGCGGTCGTGTGCATGGTAATCACACGTTCTGTAATGGTTACGGTCTGTCCGTCGTCCTCAATGTCTTTGTGTTCAGCAACCTTGATAGGCTCGTCTGGATTTGTTACGTCGTACAATTCCTCAAAGGTTACAAGGTCTTTTCCAACAAGCTCATTGGTGTTGAATGTGAACGAAATCTGAACCTCCATTTCGGAATCTGTAGCAGTGAAAGTAAGTTCATTTTCCACACGTTCACCATCAATGAAAAGTTCCACATTTTCAGACTTCACCATTTCCCAACCTTTCAGTGTGTACTTCGTACCTTTTACAAGACCATCTAGAGTGACCGTATCAACGATTGTTACCTCTTTTCCAGCCACGATTGATTTTTTACCAGTGGATTTATCCGTAACAGTAGTATGGATAGTGATTTCTTCCTCGTATTCATCTACCAACGTACCTAAATCAATGACCGTATTATTTTTCGATACAATGACTTCAAAAGCTGGAATCAATTTCAATCCCTTGTTAGAATCGCAGCGTAATTCTTCAATCTCGTAAGTGTCATAGAGTAATGCCCCTTTGCTGTCGTCTGGTTCTGATGTTCCAAACCAGATACCGTCCTCACTGGAAGTTCCAGCGTTTGTATTCTGCTTATGAGATACCCAGTCAGCAGAAGTTTAGAACAGACCGTTGTTGTCAATGACAATAATGTGGCTTTCACCTGTCGTTTTGCTGGTAATTTTAAATGGCACATTTGCTAATCGTTCGTGAGTGCCAGCACCGATTTTGATACCCTCAATGTCACCTCGCTTAATCTGGTTGTAGACAGAGTTTTCTTCGTCAGTCAAATCCACGATTTTCCCATTCGCTGTGATTTCAAATTCACGGGAAGTTGCACTTGTTGTCAAGTAACCCTGTGGAGCTTTGCTTTCTTTAATGCGATATTTACCATAAGGTAAGGTATCTGCGTCAGTGGTAGCGATACCATCAACACCTTTATAGATTGTCATTACCACTTCATTCTTGTTGTATAATTTTCCATCACCAAGACTGGATTATCGTTAAGGGTAGTAATAGTAAATGCGGTATCTTTTAAAGTAGCACCGCCCTGTGCTTTGGTACCTTTTGTTTCAAGGTCACGTTTCTGGATTTTTACACCGCCACGAATAACCTTGTCTGATACGGAATACTGATTGCTGCCGCTTAACACTGCAAGTTCCCCATCCTCGGTAATCTGTGCTACATACAGACCAGTGATCTGTTCAGAACTGTGTTTCGTCTGCATGTAAGCCCCCTCTAATAAGTAACCCGTTGGAGCTGTCTGTTCTTCCACAGTGATTGTTCCGAGCGGTAGACAGATTGAACCCTTTCGGAGCTTCGGTTTCTTTTACATAATAAGTACCTGCTTGGATTTCCACGATGTCAGTGTTCCCGTTCTTATCAGTGGTAAGGGAAGTAACAAGGTCGATGCAATCTTTATTAGAATAGATTCCGTAGGTCGCACCTGCCAGAGAATAACAGTCGTTATCTTTTGTGATGGAAGTGTTTGCTGATGTTTTCTGGATAGTTGCGTTGCCAACATCCAGTTTCGCCCAGAACTGTCCTAAGTCCTGCCCCTCACCAGTATAGATATAACCACCACATTCATATCTGTCTTTGTTTTTATTTACAAATTCTTTTGCGTTAGCATAAACTTCCGACTGGATTTTTTCTGATACTTCATCATAAGCAGCTCGTACATTGTTATAGCCCCAGCCTAAATGAACACTTAATCTGCGCTAGACAACACACTGCTCCAGTAGATATACCTGTGTGTTGGAAAGACTTGTGTGCTTTTTTGCATACTCTTTGACATATTCTAAAGATAAGGCAACGTCTGTAATCTGTTCGTCGCTCATTCTATCCTCCGCATTGATACGGTTCTTATATCCAGACTTGAAATCTGTGTTTATATCAATACAGTATGCGGTCTGTCCGTCAGCAATCGTTATGCTTTCTTCAAAACTTTTTATCTCTATACCACCATTGTCAACCTTAACAATCGTCCCTGCTTTCCCTTCTGTTGTGGTATAAACAGAATCCGCAGCATGAACCTGCTGCGTGGCAGGTAGCGTTGTAACCACGGTTGCAAAGGCAAGAATAGCTGTAAGCAATCGCTTCATAATCTTTTTCATAATATTTGTTTCTCCTTTCGTTTTTTGAGTACAAAAAAACCATAGGACACTCCTATGGCAAAAAATAAAGCACCATTTCTCGTACAAAAACAATGCTTTTAGTATCTATATTTGGTTGTAAATTTCATATCGCGTTGAGGCAATTAACACAGTTTTTAAAAAGTAGTAAATTAGTAGTACAAATCTTTGAAACATCCCTGTAAAGCAAGTAAAATCAAGCATTTGAGAGGTTGGTTAGTGTACTGCCGTGTTTTTACCAACAACTCGTGTGTATATATGATAAGGGCGAACTATCTTTCCGTATAATTCGCTTTTTTCATTTTTTACCAATTTATCTCGATATTCCTTTTCCAAGTAAAAAGGTGTTTCAAAGCTATCCTTTATTATAAGCACATCTATTTCATGACTATCTATGGTTATTGTTTGGACTTCAATCCTAGGACGAACTCCTCCTGCAAAAGAAATATTCCTTAAAATATCTACTATATTTTGCTGATTTCGTCTTCTTTCATCATTTTCAACACCTAAGATAGAAAAAGTATTATCTTCAACACCAAAGATTATATATGAATCTCTTCTAGCTCGATTATTTGCCATACATAAAATATCATGAACAAGTTCAGCTTTATCGTTATGATGTTCTCGTTTAAAATCCCACCAATCATCTTCACGATGTGTCGCTATCAATTGTGTGATTTCGTCATAAAACATTTTTTTCACCATCCTTCTTTACTTCGTAAGTTGTAGTATCTTAATCAACCTTACTTAGCGTTGCCTATAGTTCTGGTTACTTAATATTTTTACCAAGAACACCTTTATCTTTAAGTGTATTTATTCATTTTGATTTCAGTTCCACGAACATATCTGTTAAATAAATAGAATCACCCAAATGTGATAATTATTAACATCAACAAAGTTTTTTTGCAGAAATAACATTATCTTTCAACTATTATAGGAAATCTTCTTTCCATTAATTGTTTTTAACAAGATAAGTGCCTTTAGGCTCAATAAATACTTGAAGTTGCTCAAATCTATCAATGTTGTTTTATTATAAGAAAAGAGCATAGCCTGGGGCAAAGCATTCATCACAACCAATAAGCTATTTCTATAATACAGTATCTACAAAGACTTATTTCCACCGCATCTCGTTTCAAGAATGTACACCATACCGAATAAATTCAGAACGTCATAACCTACATTGTCGTAAGCTATGACGTTTATTTCAGAGATTAATAATTGAAGTCACCTAAGGCCCTTCATGTTAGTATTCTGGAGTGTACTCTTCTTCTGTATCCGATGGATAATATCCACCTTCAGGATCATATGTGGTTTGATCTTGTTGAATCTGATCTGTGTACACATTATCATCCTCTACTTCTGGTGTTAAGTAATCTGTTGAGGTAGAAGTAGATTGACTAGGATAATAACTATATTCAGGTTCACCATCCTCGGCAACGGTTGAACTTGATTTACCATTCATAACAGCTTCAATTTTTTCTCGAGCAATTCGTACTGTATTCAAGTCTGGAACCTGAACACTTGCTGCTTGTCCTAAAGAAGCACACATGAGTTCATCACCTAAACCTGAGATTTGATAGGTTTCAAATTTCCAATCTGGCTTTGCCTGTAACTCATATTTGATTAAATCTGTGATTTCATCATATGTCATATTTGTTTCAAAAGCACTCTCTAATGAATTAATGAAACTAGTATAGTTCACTAATGCACTACTACTAATAGCACGATTGATAATGGCCTGCATTACTTTTTGTTGGTTACGAACACGCTGATAGTCCCCATCTACATAGGCTTTTCTTTCACGCGCAAATGCAAGTGCTGTTTCACCATCCACATGATGCATTCCAACTGGAAGACCTGGCTTCATATTCGCCCAGAACAAATCACATTGTTCGCCTTCCTCTACATTTAAATCAATACCATCTAAAGCATCTACTACATCAATTACACTTGTAAAGTTTACGCGGAATGAGTAGTTAACTTTTAAATCATAGAATTTCTCAACCGTTTGACGCGTTGTATTCAATCCATAAATACCCGTATGCGTAACCTTATCCATTTGTCCCTCTGGACAGGTCGTATCACCATCCGCATCGCAAACTGTTTCTACATATGTATCACGAGACATGCTCGTTAACAAAATTGTAGAAGTCTTAGGATTGATTGTCACAAGCATATTTACATCACTACGACTCAATTCACTAACATCCCCTGTCGTATCATTTCCACTAATTAGAATTGTGAATGGATTCTTAGTAATATTCGAAACAACTAAAGAATCATTCTTCTTTGTCGTATAGTAAGAAGTGGAATATACAACACGAGTCTCTGTAGAGAAATGCTCATATTCTTCTACACTTGTAACATTACCACGATACGATTCATTTAAAATCATCGCATCTATTTCACCATTGTATAAAGCTTCAACTTCGCTTAAGGCGCCATCAAATTTCTTAGTCTTAAAATAATTAGAACCTTTCTTTTTCTTAACCGATTTCAATAATTTATTAGTTCCAACCTTATCTACATTATTCAATCGACCCACCTTTTTACCTTTTAAAGAAGATAGATCCTTAATATTGCTGTCATCCATGACAATAATCGAAACCGTATTCTTTACATCCCCAATTTTATGATCCGTAACCTTCTGCATAAAACCATCCGTTTTATATACATAGAAGTTTCCAATTCCCATAGACACCGTATATAATAATACGAAAATCATCGCAAAAACTTTGCTGACAACACCATGTGCCATAAGATTGATCCATAAAATTAGAATTAAAGAAATTAAGACAAAAATTAAAATAACAGGAATAAATAGATTTTGAGGTAAGATATCCATCTTAATCAATTGATACGCAAAAAACGCCATTAAGACAATCATCACAATACTCAATAAAATAGCTATCACTTTATATACTTTATTTTCTTTCATAGGACTCCTTAGTAGGTTGTGTTATCATACCCCTCTTCAGGAGCATAATAATCATAACTTTGGTCATAATAAGACGAATCTTCATATGAATACGAATTATCCGGTACATATGGCTCATAATAGTTAGTAGAATAATCCTGAGTCGGTTGTTCTTCAACAGCTGGTTCTTGTTGAACAACTGTATCCACTGAATCATCCTTTACAGATTTTGAACTTTTGCCCTTTAGTACCGCATTGATCTTTAAACGAGCAATCTTATTCATAGCTTCATTTTGATAAGTTACAGAAGCATATGTCTGTGCAATATAGCAGAACTCATTTCCACCATCCCCAGAAATAGAATACGATTCAAACTTCCAGTCTGGCATGCTCTGTAATTCATACTTCACAAAATCACTGATTTCATCACCCGATAAATTTGTTTCAAACGCAACGGCCAACGCATCCATGAACTTTCCATAGTTTGTAATCATCTTAGGTGAAACAATACGCTTGAAAATAGCCTTAAACACCTTTTGCTGATTCTTAACACGCTGATTATCCCCATCTGCATACGCGTGTCTTTCACGCGCAAAGGCTAGAGCTGTTTCACCATCCACATGATGCTTACCAACACTTAAACCAGGCTGCATATTCGCATATAAAATATCACATTGCTCGCCCTCTTTAACATCCAAATCAATGCCATCCAACGCATCTACTAAATTCACAACACTCGAGAAATTAATACGAACATTATAATTAATCTTAATTCCCAAAGTATCCTCAATTGCCTTTTCCGTACTCTTAATACCATATAAACCTGTATGCGTTAATTTATCCTTGCTTCCTACAGGACAACCACCATCCTCAACACAAGGAAGATCCACATAATAATCACGAGGAACACTTGTCATTAGAATCGTTCCCTTTTTCGGATTTACCGTTAATAATAAGTTGGCATCACTACGCGTATCCCCTGACTGCAAAGTACCATACGAATCATTTCCACTTACTAAAACCGTAAATGCATCCTTCGTAATATCATTGACTGGATCACTATCATTATCCTGAACTTCACGAGGCTCATAATGCGTATTTTGATAAGCAACCTTAGTTTTCGTATTAAACGTAAAATACTCCTCTGTTTCATGCAAAATGTCACGATACTTTTCATTTAAACAAATCGCATCTATGTCACCATCATATAAAGCATCCACCAAATCATCCAAATTCGAATAATCCTCTGTTGAATACTTCACATTCTCTTTAGACAAAGCCTTTAGAGTACGCTTTGTTGCCTTTTTATCCATCTTTAAAACAGTACCAATTGTTTTATTCTTTAATCCCTTCGCCTTTTTAATATTCGAATCCTTCATGACAATAACCGAAGTTGTCGTTGCCTTTTTATCCGCAAGACTTGTTACTACATCAAACGTATCCTTCGTCTTATAAATAAAATAATTGCCATAACCAAGACTGATACACATACAAAGTGCAATCAAACCCATGATAAAACGACCAAAAAATTTCTTTGCCTTGAAATTCATTATTAAAGTAACCAATAAAGCTAAAATTACAAGCAATAAGGATACTACAATAATCAAATTCATAGGCAATAAGTTCAATCTTACAATCTGATAAATTAGTAAGCACGAAGCTATAAATATAAATAAAGTTAAAAACTTACTAATTAACCTTCTATTTTTCCTTTTTTTCTTTTTTACTTTCTTAGAAAGCTCTACATCATTTTTAGGCATAAAAAATAATCTCCTATATCTTTTTTGTAGCTCACAATTTCATATTATATAATAATTTACCATTACTTGGCAAATTCACAAAAAAATGTAGACACAATTGTCTACATAAAATGTTCACAACGATAAGAGAAATTCTCAAAATCATTTGATTTTCCTAAGTACAAATTCTTCTCATAACTCAACATAGAAGCCTTATATTTATAAGATGATGCCTTATTAGAAAATTCATTCAACACATCAAAGAAAAGTAAGAATAAACTTGCCACAACTAAAACAACACTACTCAAAATAAACCATACAATAGGTAAGATCAAGTAAAGTACATTTAATACAATACATCCAAATAAACAACAAAAACACGCAATCTGAATTCCAATATGTGCCTTATGATATTTACGACTCAACCCCTCATATTCACGAATCTTTGTATTAATTCGATGCTCAATGTATTCCTTTGTTTCCATAATAACAACGCCTCACTTTTACTAACAGTATACACCTTACAAAAAATAAAAAAAGTAAGGATCATTGACCCTTACTCTACATCCCCCGCTGATTTACCAGCAAGAACAGCATTAATTTTTTCTTTAGCTTTTGCTACAGTACTTTGATCTGGAACCATTACATATGCTGCATCACCAAGCTCAGCACACATTAATGTATCTCCCGTACCATTTACCATATACTGTTCCATCTTCCATTTTGGATTCTTATTCAATTGATATTTAATTAAATCAGAAATCTCATCATTACTCATTGTAGTTGAGAATGTATTTGCCATACTATCCATAATAGAAGCATAATTAGTTACAATAGCAGGACTTGTAATCTTATCAACAATACCCATTAGAACTTGTTGTTGGTTCTTTGTACGTTGACGGTCTCCTTCACTGTATGCATAACGCTCACGTGCATATCCTAATGCCTGTTCTCCATTTAAGTGATTTACACCTGCATGTACACTTAATCCTGGAGCGTGCAAGAAGTTATCGCATTCATATCCAGGCTCAACATTTACATCAATTCCACCAACCGCATTAACAATATCAGTTACTGTATCAAATCCGACTTTAAATGTATAGTTAATTTCAATTCCTAATAATTTTTCTACCGTACGCTTTGTTGTATTAGTTCCATGAATACCTGTATGTGTAATTTTATCTAAAGCACCTTCTTGACAACCATCACCTGCATCACAAGCTGTAGTTACATAGAAGTCACGAGGAATAGAAGTTAATAAGATTGTTCCTGTCTTAGGATTTACAGTTGCCACCATGATTACATCACTACGACCATTTTCATCAAACCCACCACGAGTATCTGATCCAGAAATCAATACATTAAATGGAGTCGTTGTAATATTTGTAACTGATTTAGCTTTATCTGTGTTTTCAACTTTATATGAAGTTTGATAAACAACACGCGTATTATTGTCAAAATTTGCATAGGCTTCCATATCCGTAATTTGGCTACGACTTGATTCACTAATAACAATCGAATCTACTTCTCCATTATAGAAAGAATCAAGCATTTCTGTTAAACTACCATATTCTTTTTGTTCCATTTGAATTCCAGAATTATTTAATTCCTTAATTACCTTTTTAGAACCCACTGTATTAATATTAGCTAGTGTACCAATACTATGACCTGCAAGATCAGCTTTCTTTTTCAAATCACTTGATTCCTTTACAACAACACTAACAGTATTCTTTGAATGTTTCGCTACATTTGTGATATTTGAAAGTAAGCCACCTGTTTTTGACATATAATATCCACCTAAACAAGATCCCAAAGAAATAGCTAATGCAAAAATAATACAAATCAGTTTAGATACAACACCTTTTGTTGCAAAGCATAACAGCAATATAAAAATTAAATCCAATAACACAAATAAAATAGTTACCAAGAATAATAATTGTGAAGGTAAAATATTCAATTTAATAATGTTAAATAACAAATACATTGTTGTAACAAGTAAAATAATTGAGAATATAATACCAAATACTTTTCCAACTTTATTTTGTTTTTTATCTTTTCTCATAATAAAAATCTCCTCACGCTTTTTTATTTTACTACAAAAAAGGAATAGGTTCTAGCCTATTCCACTTTATTTAATATAGTACCCACAATGGCAGCACCATTTCTTTTTAGACGTTCTATAGACTCTTTCGCTAATTTTTTCTCTGTTTCCGGCAATGAGATAACTAATATTGTGCCATCCACTATATGACTGACTGGAATTGCATCACTTGAATCTTCTAAGCTAGGACAATCAATAATAATAAAATCAAATTCAGATTTCATAACATTCATAAACTCTTTAAAATCTTGCCCGCTCAATAAATCAATTGGATGTTTTAAATTACTACCTGCACTCATTACATACAATACATTATTTGAATACGCATCCTTAAACTGAGATGTATATTTCTCATAATTAACGTAATCTTTTTTATCTAAAATATCAGTAAGACCCACTTTATTTTGAATTTTAAAACACTCATGAACCATTGGCTTATTAATATCACAATCAATCAATAATACCTTTGGTCTATTGGCCGCAAAAGCCGTGGCCAATTCACACGCAACAGTTGTTGTTCCCGCACCATGATTCACACTGGTTAAACAAATACTATGCATATGCGGATGCTTTTCATTATACTCAACATTTGTACGCAGCTTACGATACGCCGAACTACTTGATATATTACATTCCATTATTATTCTCCTATTTCATTTAATTATTTATTTATAGGTATTTCTGCCAAAACGTCCACACCTAAATATGCCTCAACCTCATCTTTATTTTTAAAGTGTTTATCAAACAAGAAACATAATGTTACTACTCCTGCACTGCCTACAAACCCAATAAATAATCCAATTAATATATTCTTCTTAGTATTTGGACTTGCAGGGACATTATTCACTTGTGCTTCATTTACTGTTGTAACACCATTTAAATTTAACTCACTACCCAATTGTGACTTAAATGAATCAACTACTTTACTAGCTACCTTACATGATTTTTCAGGATCATTTGTTGTAACTGTAATATTATAATTGTATGAATTGTTTGAATCTCTTGTTACTACAATTGATTCATTTAAACTTGCACTATCCATTTTTAATTTAGAGCCAACATCATTAAGTACTTTATCCCCAACTAAATAAGAAGTATAATCTAACAATTCTCCTTGAGGATGTATAGTAATGTCAGCGCTTGAAACATAGCTTTTTGGCAAAATGAACGCCGATAATACAAACGCAACTAGACCACACGCAAATGTGCAAATTACAATCTTCTTAATATTTTTTAATAAACATTTCAACAATTCTAATAAATCAATTTCCATTTCATCATTTAAATAATCATTGCTCATATTTCCTATTTCCTTCTATACTGCTCCATGTCCATAAAGAACTTGTTTTACCGTCTTAAATAATAATGTAACATCCAACCAGAATGACCAGTTTCTATAATAGTACTCATCCAATACTAATCGATGTTCGAAATCCACATCACTTCTTCCATGTGTTTGCCACATGCCGGTGATTCCTGGTTTCGATGCAATTACATCATAATAATAATTCCCCATATCTTCTTTTTCTCTTGGTAAATACGGTCTAGGACCAATTAAAGACATTTGTCCTAATAACACATTAATAAACTGTGGAAATTCGTCCAGGCTCTTTTCACGTAAGAATTTACCTGCACTTGTAATACGTGGATCATTTACCAATTTTTTGTTCTTTGTATACTCTTCACGAATGGCAGAATCTGATGCCATTAAATCTTCTAAGATTTTATCAGCATTCGTAACCATGGAACGATATTTATACATTTTAAATTCTTTTCCATTTTTACCAATACGATTTTGCGTAAAGAATATTGGGCCTTTGTCACCTTCTTTACGATTCTTAACAAATACAAATATTGTCAATGGAATTAAAAGGAGCATTCCACATAAACCTGCACAAATATCCAATAATCGTTTTAATACATGAGAACCAAAATGATATAGTCCACGTGAATTAGAAATCATTAGTACTCCATCAAAATCTTCAACCTTTGTATCAAATGTTACTAAACCATTAATTTGAGGTAAGTATTTAATAACATCCACTTTATTTTTGAATGTTTTAAATACAGCATTCAAGTCATCACTATCCAATTCTGGAATCGCAATTAAAACAGTTTCAATATGTTTTGATTGAATAATTGAATCTACTGCATCTAAATCATATGTTTTATTGATATCTACAACTTGTTCCTGATTTACATTTTTAATTCTTTTTGACTTATTACAATTCACATATCCAATTACATCCAATAAAGAATAGCTATTTCCATGACAAACCATACCTAATTTCTCAGCCGTATGGCCAACACCAACAATTAATGTATTATGTTTAAACCATTTACGAAGTAATTTATGTGAATATCTTGAATTCACACCAGCAAATACAAATAAAACAATAGTTAATAAAACAAATCCAAAGAATTTCTTTATGGTCCAAGTACTGATTGGGAAAACAAGAAAGCTTCCAATAAAAAATCCAATATGACTTAAAATAATTAAACGTATTTCATCATATATCAATAAGACTTTTCCTTGATATCTTCCAATCAATACTTGCATCAAAAAATATAATATACATAATTTCCAACAAGTTTCTAAATTATATCCACTAAATTGAATAATAAACATAAAAAAAACAAATTCGATTGTTATTTTTAAACTACCTATTTTTGACATATAAAATCAACTCCATATTGCCCTGTCTATTATACTAAAAAAAAAAGAAAAGGACAAATTTATATGTAAGCGTTTCTATACTGTTAAAATCGAATGATAACTTTTCGGAAGATGTTATAAAGCCGATATGTATAGGAGATTTTACATTAATACGATACAAAAGCTTATTTTACAACATTTGGAATATAACTTTAACTTTATAAAAAAGTTAAAACACACCCTTTGAAGTAAAAAAAATATCCTTTACATATAGTACTTTTCAATATATTCAGTCCAACATTTTTTATTTAGAAAAAGAAAAGACCGTTCGAAACGGTCTGAGAATTGAATTTCACTTATTATGTTCCTAAATCATTCGATTTTAACAGTATAGAATGTAAGCGTAAACATACATATAATCTATCCTTTTCTTAATTTTATAATTATCCTATAATTGATGATAATACCACAAATGATGATGCGTCAACAACTGAAGTATTATTCGTACCTTGGAAGTTAAATGTAACTGTATATTGATTCGTATTTTCATCTAAAACACATTTAATATCAGTAACATCATCATCTCCTAAACCTGCATTTGCCAATGCTGCATTAATTGCTAGTTGTTGGTTTTCATCAAAAGAAGTTTTAGATTGCTCTTCTTCTTTTTTTGTTTCTTCCTTCTTTGATTCTGCCTTAGCTTCAGTTTTTGTTTCTTCTTTTTTAATTTCAACTGAAGTTTCTACTTTCTCTTCTTCATCAGTTAAACGTTTATAATTACGATCTTGTATAATACCATCTTTACCAATCTTATATTCATAAGATCCAGAATTTGTATCAAATGTCACTGTATAATACTTCTTTTCTTCTTGCACATTCACATTTGAACATTCCTTTTTAGTTGTGTTCGCATCATCTCTAGCTACTTCAAGAATATCATTCTTTGTGATTTCTAACTCACTATTTCCACAACCAGAAAGTAATAGAGCAGAAGCTAGAATAAATAGCCCTTTTTTATTAATCATTACCTTCTCCTCCATAACCATATCCATAGCCATAATTACTACTTTCTATAGATTCAACACGGTTTAAAACCACACCAATCACATGACCACCATTTCTTTGTACATCTCCAATTGCAGTTTTAACCTTACGTTTATCTGATGATTTTGCGTTTACAACATAAAGAACACCATCACTTACATTGCATAATGGAATCGCATCCGAAGCAACAGCTACTGGTGGACAGTCAATAATGATATATCCAAATTCTTGTCTAGCTTGATTTAAGAATTTAGCTAATCTTTTAGAACCCAATACCTCACTAGGATTTGGTACTTTATGACCCGCTGTAATGACAGATAGTGCATAACCTCCATCGAATTGTACGTCTTGTACACCTTCATAACTATGAATACTTGCGCCTTCTCTAAATTCAGAAATAATGTTTGTCAATCCACATCTATTTGAAATTCCTAATGACTTATGAACCGAAGCATTTCTTAAGTCACAGTCAATTAATAAAACATTTTTATATTTAGCAGCCATAATACGAGCTAAGTTACAAGCTACTGTACTTTTACCTTCATTCGGAACTGTACTTACAACATTAATCACCTGAATTGCATCATCCATTTGACTAAATTCAATATTAGTACGTAAACTACGATAGATCTCATCTACATCAAATTGATTTCTCTTTCTCTTTGCCATTTTTATCTCCCAAAGAAACCAAACAGTTTCTTTTTCTTCTCTACATCAATATCTAGTATATCCATATCTTTTAAGATTCTCTTTGGATTCTCATAAAATAAGATATCCGCATTCTCAGAGCCAATACGCTTAGAAACAATAGAATATACATCACTCATCTTTTCAATTCTATTTCCACTCGCTCTATGTGTATCAGTACAAATCAAATCACAATATCCATTGTCCAATAATTCTAATGCATTAGCTTGAATTGTCTTTCCATTTACCCCCAAAATGGAAGTACGATTCAATTGAAGAACACAACCCATATCAACCCAACTATCAATGATTGAGTAATCTAACCCCTCATGGAAATATCTTTCAATATGAGCTATTACCGGTATGTATCCCCTTACCTTGATTTCATATAAACAATCATCTCTAAAATCAATGGAATGGATGTCACGAAGAACATTATATTCAACCAACATATACCTACTTCCATTTAAAGTGGGATATAAATCCAAATCAAAGTTTTGAATGAATTCACTATTCATCATCACTTCACCACCAAAATAAATAGGTACTGGACTCATATTTTTTAATTCCAATTGACGCGTAACAATCTCATTATAAATATGAACATCTAACTGACCAGGAATAAAGTGAGGCGTACTACATATTCCTATAATTCCATCACTTTTAGCTAATTTCAATGAACTAGCTGCATCCTCTCTAGAAGGCATACCATCATCAATGCCCCAAGCCACATGAGAATGCAAATCAAAATACTTAGCCATTATAATTCAGGAATCTCGCAGAATACTGGAATACCCAAATATTTTTCTGCCTCTTCCTTCGTACGCAAACGATTGTCAAATAAGAATCTTAATACTGCATAACCAACACCAACAACTAATCCAACTGCACCAGCCATCATAGTATTCTTTTTTACATTTGGTCCACTAGGAACATAAGACAATTTAGCCTTATCCACCACTTCAATATTACTAACATTCAAGTTTTTCTGCATTGTTCTAATAAAAGTACTAACTGTATCATTCGCAATATTCTTACTTAATTTAGGATCTGTAGTCGTAGCTGAAATCGTAATAATTTCTGTATTTGACTCATTCGTTACACTAACACAATTCTGAACACTTGAAGCACTTTCCAATCCAACATCTTTAGCCACCTCTGACATAATGTTGTTCTGAGTTAATAAATTTACTGCATTCGTAACCAATTTACTATTCGCCATCTGTGAATTATAATCCAAAGAACCACTCTCACTAATTTGAGGTGTTAAATAAATTGAAGTACTAGCAGTATAAGTTGGAGCAATCAATAACTTTGTTCCAAAGAAACCACCCATTCCAAATAATATACATAAAACAATAATTAATTTAATATGTTTTAATATAGCTCTAAATAATTCTGATAAATCAATAACGTCTTCACTATCTACATTTGTCTGATTAGAAAAAATTTCATTTTGTTCTTTATATATCATAAACCCTCCTATTTACGTCAATTAAAAAAGTTAAAATTATGTATAATTATTTAATAAATACTAAGTTTCATTTTTAAAAAAAGTTAAATATTATTTTTAATCATGTCATCAATCATTCTGATATATGACTCTTCTAATCCAACTGAAGGATACCATCCTAAATTTTGAAGTTTATCAGAATTTAATTTCATTTTAGTATCATTCGCATATCCAAATATATTTGTTTCAGATATATCATAAACTACTTTTATTTTGTTTTTTGCAATTTTTTTAGCAACCAATTCCGCCATCCCTGCAATATTAGTATGAGTTTCAGGATTTGAAACATTATAAGCTTCGCCATTCTTTCCCTTTAGTAATATAGTTAATAACCCTGTCATACAGTCTCTTGTATAACAATAATTTCCCTCGGATTTACCTTCTGTATGTAAGATAATATCTTTGCCATCTATCACACTTTTAGCAAACTGTGCAAATATTCTATTTTCTCCAGGAAGAATACCAGCACCAAATGTTTGTGCAAGTCGCGCAATTTTTACCGGTACTCCATATTCATAAAAATATGAAATACACATATTCTCACACATACGTTTACATTCTGGATAATTACTGCGAACCTTTAAAGGATTGATAAAACCCATCTCTTCTTCTTTTATAACTTTACTTTCATTAAAAGCCCCATAAACTTCCATTGAAGATATATATACTATTGATTCACATTCTTTTTCCCTTGCAAAATTCAAAACATTTTTTGTTCCTTCCAGACTTGTCATAATTGTTTCGACTGGTTTTTCAATCATAAGTTTCGATGTAGTAATAGAAGCACAGTGAAAAATATAGTCTATTGTATCAACCATCTTTATTTCATCAACAATATTAGAAATATATAGTTTTAAACAATCCCCTAATAAATTACCATATATATTCTTTGCTTTTTCTTGGTTTCTTACTAATGCTATCACTTCTATATCTCCTATAGCAAGCAAAGAGCGTACTATTGACACTCCAATTAATCCAGTAGCTCCAGTCACCAAAACTCTTTTCCCTTTCATTTTATCAAAAGGTAAATCAAAATTTGAAATATATTTAAGATCTTCCTCTAAAATATTACTTACCATTTTCCCTCCATTTTATTTATAATAAAAAATCAATTACTAATATATTTGTTTAAATACATTTGCTCAAAAAATTTAAAAATATATCTATTTATAAAATTTATAATCTTTTCATGTGAAGTCAATTTTCAAGTCCATAAATTTGACCATTTTCTTTTGCCTCTAAAATTGCACGCATTATGAAAAAATCTTCAGGTGTCGTAATCTTTATATTCTCATTCGGACCATCTATTAAATGAAGAGCATATCCATATTTTTGCATCATAGTGCAAGAATCAATACAATTATTCTCTCCTTCAGCAAGCGATTTTTTATGTGCATTTAATATATCATCCAGCCAAAAACTTTGAGGTGCTTTTGCAATACGCGAATTATTACGACTAGGCACATAATCAATTGTAGAATCATTCTCATTTACTACAAGTATTGTCTCTTTTACTTTAGCAGTAGTTATCGCTGAACCATATTTTATTACGCTATTTATATTATCTGTAATTAGTTTTTCATTAATTAAAGGCCTTACACCGTCATGTATCAAGACAATGCTCTTTTTACTACCAGCAATTTTCTTTGCTGCTTCTAATCCTTTAAATATCGATAATTGCCCAGTATCCCCTCCTGGAACAATTAGTTTAACTTTTTCTATTCTATATTTGTATAATAAATCTTTAAGATACTCAATCCATCCATCAACACACACAACAATAATTGCATCAATATCCTCGTGATTTTCAAAATGTTCAAGTGTATGTATTATTATTGGTTTATTATACATTTCTAAAAATTGTTTAGGCATTTCTTTACTATGCATTCGGCTGCCAACACCACCTGCAAATATCACTGCTATATTCATTTTTCTTCTTATAAACATTTATTGTTTATATCCTCCATTTTCATTAAAATTTCATAATTAATACTTATCAAATATACATATGTTTCAAAATCCACTTTGCAGTTTTAACTGATGCGTGACCATCACCATAAAAAGGATATTTGTAATAAAAATTTGAAACATCCTTTTTATATTTTTCAAAATCAAATTTTCTAATAATTTCTATCAACTCTTTGTTACTTTTGGCAACTGGAAATGGAAACTCTTCAAACTCTGGTATAAATCCTCTATTTATTCTGTATTCCTCAAAATCAAGGGCACATACAAATGCAGGTTTATTTAAAGCTGCAAAATCAAAAAGTGTCGACGAATAATCTGAAATAATTACATCTGATATAACAGCCAGATCTTGTATATTTGAATAATCAGTACCATCTAAAATAGTATCTGAAAAAGAAATTTTTGATTTTTGAAATGAACAATTAGGATGTAATCTAATAATTATTTTTGTTGGTTTTTTTGTGACATTTTCAAAAATATTTATAACTTGATCAAAATCAATTTCATATCCTTTTGTGGATAAATCATCTCTAAAAGTAGGTGCATATAGAACAATAAAGTCTGAATCCTCAATAGATAACTTATGTTTTAACTTAGAAATATCAACAAAATTCATTTTTTTATTTCTAATATTATCATTTTGAGGAAAGCCATATCTTAGTATTTCAACATCTTTACTTAACCAAAAAGCTCTTAAATATACTTGCTCTTGTAAACGATTATCCGCGATAATTGCATTTGAAATCATACCATCATATTTAGCTTCTTCAATATATTTTTTATCTAATAAATTTTCAGCATCTCTTTCAACTCTTTTCGCACTCATGGTTCCATGCCATGATTGTAAATATATTTGCTCAGTCTTTTTCTTTATAGGATGCCTATGTCTTATATTATCAACCCATATTTTTGCTGTTGCTCGCATATATAGAGCTTTAATTGAATCTATTTCTACAGGTTTGATAAATTTTGGAAATTCATATTGAGATATCTCATCAACTAACCATATCATTTGAATTGTATTATTTAATTCGTAGAGTGCTTCAGCTATAAATTTGGGATTTCCACCAAATCCTTTTCCTCCAAAATTGTCAAATACAATTCTACTCTTTTTAATTGGAAGATAATAAAAAACATATGATATTGGCTTCTCTAACAACATCCAATATATCTTTTTATATATTTTCTTTATATCATTTCTAAAAAAATTTACCATTATAACTCCTAACATTCAAAATCAATTAATACTTCATGCGTTTATAAAAGCACTATTTTTTAATTGAATTTAAAATATAATAATAAAATGTGTCTTTTTTATATTCCTCTTTATGTCTCGTCAATTTATGAAAACTTGAAATTTTTTTTATCTCATTCCACCTATCCTCATTATATTTGCAGTTTAGTTCAAACATAAGAGTATGTGGTGAACGATTGTTATACATTGGAATGGCATCCCATTCATTAGTATATTTTCTTGCAGCCATTGCAAAAAATAAGTGCACTAAAAAAAAATTATTTAAAAAATTATGAGTTTCCCAATATTTATATAGCAAATCTTTTGTCAATGACAATATGGGGTCATTACTAGTTGCTGACATTAACCAACTAGAAGCCATAATAGCTTCATCATCATTTTGATCTAAATTCATAACTTTATATACAAAAAGTGGATATTTTATAATTTTCTCTGCAAACAAGCCATCTGTACAAAAAACTGTTGAATCCAACCATAAACCTCCGTATTGAGCCAAAATAGCTACTCTTAAAATATCTGAAAAATGTGTTCTTGAAATTTTACCCTCAAAATATTTTTTCATTATATGGTCAGGTAAATTAATATAATCTTTAATATTATTCTCACATAATATTACAATATTAAAATCCAATAAATTATCTTCAACAGATTTAATACAAGCTTTTACTAAATCTGGGGCGTTTTCTCGTCCTTGCATCCAACAAATCCAAACAGTTTTATTGACTGTTCTCAGATTATCTCCGCAATCATAATTCTTTATATATGAATTATATTTTTTTTCTAACTTTTTATAACACTGATCTTCTATAACTAGTTCTTTTAAATATTTATTTTTAATAAAAAATATGTTTTGCCCATATGTTCTCATTAAATAGAATTTTTTTGGTAATTTCCAACTCAAATCTCCATCTTTCCACACTTCAATTAGTTTATTTATTAACATTAAACTTCTCCCTTATTAAATATTTTATCGCATAATATGATTCGTTATTACTAACAAGTGAAATACCCCAATACGAAATAACTCCAACTAATATTTGTAGACACATCATTACAAGATAGTTGATTCTCAAAAATGAAATAGGATACACTAAAACACTCATAATAAAACACATAATTAAAACAGTACCCAAATCTTTAATTTGTTCTTTTAATGAATATTTAATCACCTTCGATAACTGGTATGCATTTACTAATGAACTAAAAACATTATATAAAAGCATTGTAATTGCGATTGCAAATGGACTTATAACTGCTCCTACAATCAATAAAAATACGTAGACAGGTTTTTTTATAAATTCTAGCTTTAAAACAATATCACTTCTTCCAACAGCTTTAATTGTTTGTAAACTAACAGATCCAATAATACCAATTGAACAAGCTATACTCAAAATTTGAATATATGGGACAGACTCAATCCACTTCTCAGTAAAAAGAATAATCGTTAATGGTTTCGATACACATGCAAGTCCAAATAACATTGGCATAATTATATAAGCCATAGTTTTTGTAGATTTTCTTGTTAATTCTTTAACTCTTTTATTGTCATCATTAATATTTGATATTGCAGGAAATAGTACTGTCATAATTGATGCACTTATATTTGTAGTTATAAGATTTGGAAGTTGATTGCCTTTATTATAAAAAGCTAAATCTGATGAAGTGTAAATTTTACCTATAATCAATGCTCTTAGTTGATCAAAAAATGTACCTGATAAATCAGCTAACAAAATTTTGGAGCCATACCCCATCATGCTTTTAGCTGATTGAATAGAAAAAATCAACTTTGGTCTCCATTCAATTGTTAGTAACAACACTAAAATATCTATAATTGTATTAGTAAAATATTGTGCTATTAATGCCCATACTCCAAATCCAGTATACGCTAAAAATATACCCACAACTCCAGAAATCAACGTTCCAAATAATGTAGAAAAGAAATATCTTTTAAATAGCATATGTCGTTCAACATAAGCATGTTGTATAGCACTAATTGCACTTAATGGTATTCTTAATGAAAAAACCTTAATTATTATTATTAATTCAGGCATGTTATAAAAATTTGCTATAAATGGTGAGACAAAAAACATAAACGCATAAACAATAATAGACATAACAAGACTGCAGTAAAAATTTGTTGAAAAATCTATTTCTGTTGCGTTTTTATTCTGCACTAGTGCTGTTGAAAAACCACTAGTAACAAACACATTTGCAATATTTATAAAAATAAGTACTATAGCTACCACGCCATATTCACTCGGTAAAAGTAATCTTGACAATATTACTGAAACTATAAATGATACTCCTTGTGCAAGTATCCTTTCTCCAAATTTCCAAATCAATCCAGAGAAAATTTTATCCTTTAATCCGTTTTTCATATTATCTATTTCCTATTAATATAAAAGCCTTTGGATATCTTGCTAGTCCCTTATAATAAAGATATTTTATCAATGGAATTGAAATATATTTTCTCGACTCTTTTATATCTTGTTCTAAATCTTTACATACTTTTTTTGTTATTTCCTTCGTTTCTTCATTAGATGCCTGTAACATTTTTAGAATATATTTTACTTTATGTAAATGATCATACAAAGCTAATCTCATTAAATTATAATTTTGATTATTTTTGAAAAACTGATACTCTTCACGAGTTGCATCAATCATATCTAACCGTTTAATTGAAAATTTATTTGTCATTATACTACCATTACGAATCCTATAATAATATAGTGGTGCATCTATATAACATATTCTTTTTGATAGATAGATTAATTTGTATGTAGTAAATGCATCTTCATGCAATTTTCCTTTTGGAAAGGTTATATTGTTATTTTTAAATAACTCAATTTTATAAATTTTTGCCCATGATACAAAATCAATACCATGATATCTATCATAATACACTTCTTCAATAGTTTGATTTTTATCAAATATCAACGGTTTCAATATATCACTGTTGCTATTTTTGATATCATTTAACTTTGAATTTTCTGATACTTTTTTAAAATCACACATGCATATATCTGCATTATTTTCAATAATTGATAAATAAAGTTTTTCAATATAATCTTTAGCAATATAATCATCAGAGTCAATAAATGTTATAAATTGACCATTCGAAATATTAATACCTGTATTTCTTGCATCAGATAATCCTCCATTTTTTTGGTGGATAACCTTTACTCGTTCATCAATCTTACTGTAATAATCACAAATTGATCCAGATTCATCGGTTGATCCATCATCTACCAAAATTAATTCAAAATCATCATACGACTGATCCAGTATAGTTTTTATACATTCATCCAAGAAATTTGCAACATTATAAACAGGAACAACAATTGAAATATTATATTTGTTATGCATATCTTTACTTCCTTTCACAATAAATATTGATAAACCTATTAAAAAAAATTACATAGATAGGAAAAGTTATGTAATGTAAAATAGAATTATCCACAAAATTCCCAACTATCATAATAATTATTAAAATTAATAAATAGGGATTCTCACTTTTTTTTGTGTATTGTATTATCATAAATAATATAATCACAAAAATAACTCCTATTAATAAACCGCGTGTAACAAATAATGCTAAATATCCATTATCCATTACTAGATATTCTATTGAATTATCTATAATAATTTCTCCATATCCCCATAAAGTGATAGGATATCTTCCCAATACATTTCTCATTATTGATATTCTTGCTGTTAACAATTTATCAAGTACGGTCACAACCGGCATGTGATACCATGATGAAACTGGCAATACAATACTACATAATAAACATGTCACAAAGATAAGATGAGTTCCAGGCACAAATATTTTTATAAAATTATTTTTATTTAATTTAACCAACCATCTTAATACTACAGCTAAAAATAATAATAATATACATACACGTGAACCACAAAAAAGAAATACAATGTAATTAATTAAAATAGCTAAAATATCATACTTCAATTTAAAATTATTTTTCTTAATTAACAATAAATATAAATATAAATATAAACATGTTATTGGAATAATATTTGAATTAACAAAACCAAAGGCATATCGTATATTATCACGTTTGAATAAAAAACCAGTAACATTATCAAATTGTTTATAAACCCCCAACTTGTCTAATATACCTATTAAACTACTTAAAATCACAATGATTTGACCACATATAAGGGCTAATACGTGACTTTTTAAAAATAGATTCAAATTTGTTTTATATGAACTAATTACTATGACAAAAAGAATTATTAATAATAACTTTCCATTAAAAAAAATCATCTCTGTTACTGATAACAATGCAAAAATCAACCAAAATAATCCTTTTTTATTATTTGGATATATATTTTTTTTTAAAATTAAAAACAAAAAATAAATTATTAAAAACCACCGAGTAATTTTTAAAATAATTGATGGAGTATTCATTTCATTATATTGTGATTGAGCTAATACTTGATTTATGATTAAGAAAAAATATCCAACTTGAAAAAGTGAATCATTATTTAATTTCAATTTTTTTATTTTGATATGCCTTATCATATAACCTCATCCTCTACACTTTTATTTTTCATCTATTACATTTAAGAACTTTTTAGTTGCTATTTTCCAATCAAATACGCTTAATGATTCTCTACCTTGTTTAGATATTTTATATCTTAATTCATCATCTTCGAATAATCTTTCTATATTTTTTGCCATAGCTTTAGAATTCTTTACTGGTGATAATAAACAATTTTCATTATTTTTCCCATATTCAAGTATACCTTCGTAATTTGTTGATGCCACTGCAGCACCACATGCCATTGCCTCCATCGCCGTTAAACCATAACCTTCATTTATTGATGAACACATAAATACAGATACCTCATTATAAAGTTCAATAGTCTGTTTTTGGGAAGCATCCTTAATAAATCTAACTAAACCAGGTATTTTTTCTTTTGGTTTACTTGTACCAAACATATATACTTTTAAATCAGGATATTTTTCTTTTAATATTCTTATGGTTTCTATAGAATATTTCAATCCTTTGCATTCAGCTGTATGATATAACAAGCCTAATGTATAATTAGTCCTATTTTCTATAGGTTTATTTGGTAAATAAACACTTAAGTCTATTGGATTTTTAATTAGTATTGAATTTTCTTTACAATGACTATCAACAATACTCTTTAACCATGAAGAAACCACAATATTTTTAAACCCCGCATTAAATGTTTTATAAAGTTCATCCTCTTTCATTACCCATGTTTCAAATCCTTGAATTAGATATACTTTTCTTGATTTTGGAAAATATCTTTCACAAACACTAACAGTTTCAGCCCCTGTTGCAATAACTACATCTACATTTTCGTTGATTTTTACAATTTGATTAAGTCCTGAAATTTTCTTTACATTTTCATTTAATGAAAACCATCTTGGTTCTATTTGTGTCATGATATTTGAACATATGCCTTTTAAAAAATTTGGGATTTTGTATTCTACAAATACATCCTCATTTGCAAATAACAATAAAACTTCATTTCCATATTCACTTAATCTATTAGCATACTCAAATACAATTTTAAAACCACCTATTGGTCTTCTGCTAAATCTTGGTAACACAAAGCAAACCTTCATTTTTTTCCTCCTAGCACTTTTATACAACACCCAAAATTGTCCTTATTTTAAATGATCTTTCTGCTCTTTTATTATCTGACTTTGTATTTTTGTTAAAAACAATTCGAACTCTACAAAATAAATTATATTTACTTTTAATCAAATTGGTTATATAACTACTTGTCTCAAAATCCAAACAATCCTTATTGTCTTTCATAAAAACTTTAGCAAATTCACTAAGTTCATTTCTATGAGAATTAGAAAACCATCTTTTTAAAGAATCCTTTATATGGGTTAATTTGTTTTTCCCTCCACTTGCAATCACATTTGCGTCATGTACTCTATAGCTAAAGGAAGGATTGCTGTCATAGATTACATTTCCTTTTGCAATTGCATAAGTCATTACTACAAAATCATGCATTGGAAATTTCTTAATATTTTTCTGAGCTATATAATTTCTAAGAATATTATTTAGCATCATAGAACATCCTTGCGTTGTACCACAAACCATTTGAGAAACTATTGAAAAATCTGGAACTTTCATATTCATTTTATCTAGTATAACTTTATTATTATTATTAATTATTCTGCAATTTGAGCACCACAAAGCCTCTTTTTTTTCATTTCTTAAAGCCTCTACTCCTTTTTCTAATTTGTCGTAATCCCAAATATCATCTTGATCGCAAAAAGCATAATAATCAGCTTGTATATCCATATTCATGAAAAGTTTCCAAAAGCTCTGAGCTGGACCAATATTTTCCTCTTTATATAAAACTATATCAAGATACTCACTCCATCTTTCTATAATTTTTATTGTATCATCATTGCTACCATCATCTCTAATATAAATTGTTGTTTTATCCTTTAGAGTCTGTTTCTGTAAACTTTTCATCTGTTCTTCCAAATATTTTTGTCCATTATAAGTAGACATTAATATAGCTATTTTCATATAAAATAAATCCTTTCCGTAAATTTAATTAAATATGTGTAATCATATTAAATCTTGATAAATACTCATGAAACATATAGATTATCAAATAATTATCTTTTCAAAAGCAATTTATAATTGATAATCAATACTAATTCATTATTTTATATATATTTGTTTTAATCTATCTACATTCTTGTTTAAATTGTATTTTGAAGCAATTAATTTTTCATAAGAAATATTTGAAGTTTTTTCTCTATCATTCGATTTACACATATCAATTATATGTTGAGCCCAAATTTTTGGAGAACAATCCAAAGAATAACTTTCAACATTATTTGTTAAAATACATTCTTTTGTGATTGCATCAGAAAAAATACATGGTAATCCATTGATTTGCCATTCAATAGCTACCAATGGTAATCCCTCGAATAATGAAGGTAACAACATACCGTCCATAGCATTTAAATAATCTGCTACATTATCAATAGCACCTGTAAATATAACATTTAAACCTTCACATTCTGTTTCAATTTCATTTTTTAAAGGACCGTCACCAATCATAAACAATTTACATGTTGGTTCAATTTTTCTAATTTCTTTATAAATTTCAGTTAAAAACTTATGATTTTTTTGTTCAAAAAAACCACCAACATGCCCAATAACAATCTCTTTATCAATGTTATATAAAGAACGTATGTAATTTCTTTTATTTACATTAAATCTATACACATCAATATCACGTCCATTTGTTAAAACTTCGAACTTTTTATTTCCAAATAACCATTTACCCGCATTTTCTCCACATGCCAAGCCAACTGTGTAAAACATATTAAATATGGGTCTTAAAATTTTATCTGCTTTTACCTGGTTACATTTAGTGTTATGTGAATGAGCGATTCGCTTTTTAGATCCACCCAACCATGCTGCAACCATTTCAACAGCTAATGTTCCACTATTACCATGCGCATGTACTACATCAATGTTATTTTTACGTATAAACGCTATAAGAGACAAAAAATATTTGATTGTATTTTCTTTTCTAGATGGCATATAAACTACTTTACAACCCATGCGATTCAACTTTTCTTCTATTTTAGCTTCAGAGTTAATAGTAGAAACAACATATATATCCAATCCAGATTTATCCATTGCTTCAAGGTAAGATGTAATCACACTGGTTATTCCATCATATATTAATCCAACTGTACTAATAATTAGTATTTTTTTCATATTCTTTTTCAATATATCCCTCTAAAACATACTATCTACTATTTTTTTTAAATTCTCACAAAACAATTCATTGTTATTAAAAATACTGTTCCCCATGTTTTCACAAATTTCATCATAATTCTTAATTATTCCACCCAATTCATTAATATCTTCTACTGGAATAATAGTTCCCATTCTTTGAGCCACATTTCTAGCAAATTCAACTTGATGATCATTAACATGTTCATCAAATTTTTTTTGTCTAGGTACAACAATTGGGGTTTTACCAATTTGTAATGGCATTATAAAACTGGCTGGACCACCGTGAGTTATCACTATTCGCGCATCTTCTACATTTTTAATCATTTGTTTATAAGGAATTAATTTATCCCATTGACAATACTTTGGCTCATATGTACTATATCCCGTTTGTATAATAATATCCTCAGTAATAATACCATCTCTTTTTAAATTATCTATTTCTTGCACAAGTCTATTAAATGGTTGCTCATGCGTTCCTACTGTTACAAATATCATTTTTTTACCTTTCTAGAAAATACTTCCAAGATTTATTGCTTTTGGATATACCTTCTTTTGTTCATCCCATTGAACAATAAATTTATCAACAATTGGATATACCATCTTACCTGTCATTGTTGGTTTATCAATTCTATCGAATACTTCAATATAAATTAGCTTAGCTCCCATCAATTTACCTAGATAAAAAAACGGTACGGCTACAGCTGCACCAGAAGAAATAATTAAATCTGGTTTTTCTTTACGCAATACCTTCCATGCAATACGAGTATTTTTTATCAAAGCTTTTAGACTTCTATTTGTTGGATAATAACAAGGATACATTTTTTCACCTTCAAGTACACTTCTTGCATCCTCTTTATCAAAAGTTACCCAAAATCGATTTTTATTTTTCCAAAATGGCTTTAACATATACAAATGAGTCAAGTGACCACCCGAAGATCCAACAAGACAAATTTTCATTTCTTTATTTTCCATTTCAAATCCCTCCCTATAAAATTACTAAACTGCACCTTTTTTACATACTACAACTAATACAGTTTTTAACAGAATCTTAATATCTAAACCAAGATTCCAGTTCTCAATATAATATTTATCTAATTCAACAACTTCATCAAAATCTATAATTTCACTTCTTCCACTTACTTGCCACATTCCTGTTATTCCAGGTTTAATGGCTAGTCGTGCAAAGTGTTGATACTCATATAGATTTGTTTCTGAAATCAAAGGAGGTCTTGTTCCTACAATAGACATATCTCCTTTTAAGACATTAAAAAACTGTGGAAACTCATCGATACTTGTCTTTCGAATGAATTCACCAATACCTGTTTTATGTGATCCATCCGGCATTACTTTATTTCCAATAACTCGAGGATCAAAATCAAGCTTAAACATCTTACCATCCCCAAGCTTGTTATCTTTCATTAATTCCTTTTTTCTTTCTTCCGCATCTAAATACATACTGCGGAATTTATACATCTTAAACTTCTTACCATTCTTACCAACACGCTCTTGAGAGAAGAAGATGGGTCCTGGACTTGCGATATAAATGGCAGGCCCAACAAAGATACATAGAATTAATGTGAAAGCACATCCAATTATACCACATATAATATCGAACACCCTTTTTAAAAACAATTCATTTAAAGAAGCATAGTTGATACTAGTAGTAAGCACTGCATAATCTCCAATTCTTTCAACAAATTGTTTCTTACCAGGTGTATTCACAACCTTAGCTAAATTCATATGTACGGTAATACCAGTCAAAGTTAATTGTTCAATCAATTGATTAGGATACTCAATTTCATTTGGCAAAACAATCAATACTTCGTCTACCCATTCTTTACATGCATACATTCCAACTGTTTCATTATTCGCAACAACCGCAACGTCATGTACTTGTTTACCCACACAATCCTGATCTAATAATGCAACACCAACAATGTCATAACGAGAAAAATTACTCTTCTCTACATTATCAATTACACTATCCGCAACACGACTCGAAGTAACTACTAATAGCTTTCTTCTTTTACCAGCATTAACACCCTTTTTTATATAGCCCTTCCATACTTCTCTAACTATATAAGTTAATATTAGGTAAACAATTAAAGTAAGGAATAATACGAATCTAGAGAATAAAATTCCCTTTTGAACTGTAAATAAATATAGAGTTGCTAATAATCCAACAATAAATACATGCTTTACAGTTTTAACAAACTCAAGATAATGACCTCTTTTCAATACATTCTTTAATGTACCAAAAACAAGCAACACCATTAAATCAGCTAATTCTATAATAATAGCCATGTTTCTATATAAGAAATCATTATACAAATGAGCATTTCCATTTTTAATTAAATACGCTAATAAAAATGCTAGCTGCAAACAAACCATATCCAACAATATAAAATCGATATGCTTTAACCAACCCTTACTATTCTTTCTATACATACATAACCCCTACTCCCAAGTCATAAAAAAAGCTTATTCAGACTTAAAAAAAACTCCAAATAAGCAATAAATAAAAATTTTAGATACACTTTCCCCTACCCATAACAAGTTAGAAGATGAACGATTCAATCAAAAATGCGGCAATCCAGCTATTTTTAATATCCTCTAGATGTATCATTTTTAATTCCTATTAACTTATTTATACCAAAAAAGTTCACGATATAACTATCGCTCATATATTCTATGCTTTTTCAACATATATGTCAATGTCACCCACACCCCCAAACCATTATTAAATGTTATAGAAGGTATAATATTTACCTTATATAAAACAAATATTTAAATCCTTATTCAAAACGTTAATTTTCCTTTATATAAAGCACACATTAACAAAAGATAATCATAGTTTTATAACCAGGATAATGTAAACGATTTCACAAAAATAGTAGAACCCCCTCGTATTACACAAGGAGGTTCTGAACAACCATATTTACTGTTTCTTATTCTTTAATGCAAAATAGCCAAGACCAGCAACACTTAGAGATAACAATGCTAGATTCACATTCTTATTAACTGATATACCAGTTGGAACCTTTGATTTCTTCGGTTCTTCTTTTTTAGGTTCTTCCGGCTTCTTAGGCTCTTCCTTCTTCTCTTCCTTTGGTTCCTCTTTAATATATGGCTTCTTAAGCGTTTCATTCTCTCTTCTATCAAGAATTGTGAATACATCACCACTTAATAGTTCATACTTATAATTCTTTGACTTACTCTCTACAGTAAGTTTATAATCCCCTGCCTCTTCTCCAGACTCTCTTGTTAGAATATAATCTTCATTTTCAAATACTGGATCTTTTTCACCAACAAACTTCAATTGAACTGTTCTAGGAAGAATGGTTACCTTAAATGGTACTGACTCATAATATGTTTCATTCAAATCAAATGATACAGTGTATTCTCCTGCATCAGTCAATTTAATTGGTTCTACCCCATGAATCGTACTATAAATATATGTACCTTCTTCATTATAAACGTATTCAACATCTGGATGTGTAACACGAGTCTTTTCTACCTTAACATCCGTTGCTTTAGATGGACTAAACACAAAACGATAGTTTCCATTATATTCATTTTCAGCTTCAAACTCATCATTCATATTAATCATAAGTTTAAAGTTTAAATCTTCTTTGCACTCAAAAAGATACTTCTCTATTTCTGGATCACCAAATCTCCAGTCCTTATTATAAGATACACGCACTTCAACATCCTTCGGTTTGATCTCATAATACTTTGAACCACTCGAAGTAATCGCAATATAAATACCACAATCACTTGGAACTTCATCCAACAATTCAAAATCCGTTGAATAATACTTCGTTGCATCTTCAACCTCTATCTTTTGACCCGTATATTCAAAAGACAATGAAACATCCTGTGCCTGTATACGCATAGGTATACACGCAACAATTAACGCAAATAAAACACCTATTAATCTTTTCATACCCTCTTTTCCTTTCTATAGGCGAATCTCTAATTCCACTATATCAAAGAAAGGATTGTATTACCATTTAATAACCAATTAGCACAAAAACATTATTAATAAGTATAAATATAAATTGTTACTCCAATTAATTTATAACTCAACCTAAAAAAGAGTCCAAATTTCTGAACCCTTCGTTAATTTTGCCCTATTTCCATAATTTTTCAGGATATACCCCATCCGCAATCAACTGTTTGAATGCATTCTGAACATATTCCTTATCTTCAGCATATGTAACTCCAAACCATTTATCATGTGTCTCAAGCACCTTCACATTGATACG
>ENA-OQHR01000361-OQHR01000361.1-human-gut-metagenome-genome-assembly--contig:-NODE-361-length-35001-cov-4.422947_pt1 | contig 35001 bp, 25 predicted proteins | sample MGYA00242566_ERZ504725 | MGnify/ENA primary metagenome ERZ504725 (study PRJEB26092, sample SAMD00036217) | human gut metagenome | host: Homo sapiens | study: EMG produced TPA metagenomics assembly of... | reverse complement strand
AGCCTGCTGCGCCTTATTCATATGGTTGTAATAATATTGCTCCATTGTTATCTTATCTCCAAGTTCTTCGTCACTTATAATCCCTTCCGGTACATTTCACTGATCACTGCCTGCGCATGTTCAGATTCCTTTTTCTCTATTATCTGTGCCCGGTCACTTAAAATCGCCAGCATCTCATCTACCAGATCTTCGATTTTAGGATTTGTATACCGATATAAATAACCCAGCATTCTGGTTGCGGTATAATCTGTATTCATGTTTTTATATGCGATTTCAGCACAAAGCTCCTTCGGATAGCCCTTGCTGAGCAAAACCCTGTATAGTTCTTCTGTTCTTTCTGATGCCATGTTTTTTGCCTTTCTTATCATGTTTCTGTGTCACCAGCCATCTGATTTACTTCGTCAAAAATCATATGATATAGCTATGTTTTTTCTCATAGTAACATACTTCAACTGATATTCGCAATCAGAACATGGAGCTTATTTAATATGGAAAAAGATTGTTAGTTACTGTTCACACATCACTATCCCGCGAGGTGTTTTGGCATGAATATGCCAAAATCCCGAGACATGCAAGCCAAAATTCCATTGCCGCTGGCAATCTGGAATTTTGGCTACGTTACTGTGAACGGAGTGAACAGTAACGATTGTTACAAGGCACTGAGTAAACAGTAACACAGTAACTCCAAGACTTACAAGGTTATCAACGTGACAGTAGAATGTGCGCAATAACTATGTTATACTGATAATATCTAAATGCTTTAGATAACAAGCAATCAATAGAGTGTGTTTGAAAAATGCTTTCTGTAAAATGTGCGTCACAATTTGTTGGTACACTCGTTACTATCTGAAGCATTCAATCCACATTCTCAGGAGGAAAAAATGTCGAAAAAAGAAATAAGTTTTACAGAAGGACCTGTGTTCCAATCTTTGCTTCGGTTTGCCATTCCCGTGCTTGGCGCATTGATCCTGCAGGCTGCGTATGGCGCAGTTGATTTGCTGATTGTTGGAAAATTCGGAAATGCCTCGAGTATTTCCGCAGTAGGAACAGGAAGTTCCTTTATGCAGATGGCTACTTTTATCATTACAAGTCTTGCAATGGGCTCCACCGTAATAATCGGGCATCACATCGGAGAACAAAAACCAAAAGAAGCAGGAAATGCGGTCGGAACTACGATCATTCTTTTTCTGATCATTGCTGTCATCATGACATTTGTACTGGAATTTGCCGCCGGAGGAATTGCGCATCTTTTACAGGCACCGGCTGAATCCTTTGACAAAACAATTCTTTATATCAGAATCTGTTCTGCCGGTATCGTTATTATCATTGCATACAATGTAATCAGCGGTGTGCTGCGAGGTGTGGGAAATGCAAACCTTCCACTTCTATTCGTAGGAATTGCCTGTGTCATAAATATTCTGGGAGATTTGCTTCTGGTTGGAGTATTTCACATGGATGTTGCAGGTGCCGCCATTGCCACTGTATTTGCACAGTTTGTCTCTGTCGTCTGTTCTGTCGTTGTATTAAGAAAGCAGGATATGCCTATAGAATTTTCCAGAGAACAATGTCGGATTTATAAGGAAGAGTTAGGGAAAATATTGAACGTAGGTGTGCCGATTGCACTTCAGGAGACAACGGTTCAGATTTCATTTCTTGTCGTAAATTCTGTTATCAATCAGATGGGTCTGATGCCATCTGCCGGATATGGAATTGCACAGAAAATCGTTTCCTTTATTATGCTGGTTCCGTCCTCTATCATGCAGAGTGTATCAGCATTTGTTGCGCAGAATATCGGTGCCGGAAAGAAAAGCCGGGCATGGAAGGGTTTTTACACTGCAATTATTACCGGATGTTCCGTTGGAATCATCATCTTTATGGTAGGATTCTTCGGAGGCGGAGTATTATCCTCTTTCTTTACCAATGATTCCGAGGTAATCGCGCAGAGCGCCGCTTACCTGAAAGGTTTCTCTGCCGACTGTATACTGACTTGTGTACTTTTCAGCAGTATCGGATATTTTAATGGCTGTGGAAAAAGTATTCCTGTTATGATCCAGGGAATCACTTCCGCATTCTGCATCCGAATTCCGGTATCTATCATTATGTCGAGATTACCGGAAACATCTCTGACTTATGTTGGAATGGCGACACCTATCACAACTGTATATGGAATTATCTTTTTTGTAATCTGTTTCCGGCTGTTAAATAAAAACTCAGCCAAATAATAAAAATGGTTTCCTGTTATCAGTTCTCTTAGTAGAGATGCTGATAACAGAAAACCATTTCCATTATTTGATTATCCTCCGATACATGAATCGCATAGAAAATTTCATTAAGATACGAATCACGTACAACTGTCAGATACCATGCCTGAATCCATAAACTTCATAATCTTATCTAAATACATTTCCATCGTCCTGTCATCGCTGCGGTAGGTCTCATGTCTGGTTCCCGGCAGGTAAACATATTCGCAGGAAGTAATTCCTCTGTGATTGATTTTCTCTGCAAATTTTCTCAATGCGTTTACAGATACAAAATCATCTCTTTCTGCCTGAAATAGCAACACAGGTGCTGTCAGTTTCTTCCATCCACAATATTTTATGTACCAACTCATTTTTACAGACGCCAGAAGCCACCCATAAGAAGCTGCACTAACCTGGAATTTTTTATTCTCTTTACGCATCTCATTATATTTTTCGAATCTTGGTCTGGAAGTACATCCACTGGTTTCGAAAGTCTCACCACCATCATAAGGCTTCTGACCAGCTACATAGTCTCCCTCTTTTCCCAAAAGGCACTTCGTCTGTGCAATAGCAATCACCAATGGCCAGGGAACATTTCCGGTAAGCGGGCGGAGCATAGGAGAATTCAATATAATCTTCTGAAACAGTTGCGGCTCCCATGCAGCTGCAATTGTGCCAATCGCCCCACCCATAGAATGCGCAAAAAGAACTAACGGCAGTTCAGGATATGTTTTTTTAATTACATGGCATATTTTCAAAAAATCTCTCACATATCGCTTCCAGGTATCTATATGTACAAGAGATGAATCTGCTGTCAGACGATAACTTTGTCCATGTCCCATATGTTCCGGCATATACACATGATATCCAGCCTTCAGAAAATAATAAATCATCTCATCATATTTCGGCGCTGCTTCTGTAAAGCCATGACTGATTATAATAACGCCTTTCGGCTTCTCTGCCAGGTAACGCTGTACATGAATTTTCCCCACTATCCCCATATCTTTTCGGTGCAGATGATCCTCTGCACCAGGAATGTATCCCTCCTGACGGTGCGTTGCAAGATATGGCTCTATTTCATCATTCATTTTATACACATATTCATTCTCATGTATTATTTCCATTGTATATACTCCTGTTACTTTTTCATAATTCTATTGCTATCTGCTTTTCACCATTCGATACATACCTGTATTATAATCTTTACTGGTGCCTGTTAATAATCCCATTAATCTTTTTCTCATTATAAAATACCAGTATAATTCCGCCTATACAACAGAATACTGCTGCCCCAAAAGCAGCAACTCTATAACCAGTTCCCTCTGCTGCCCCTATCGTCGAGACTGCTGTAAATATCAACATAGAAATACTCTGCCCAAGTTTAAACGCAAATGTTCTCGCCGCATAAAACATTCCTTCACGATTGCTTCCTGATGTAATCGAGTCGCTCTGCGAAATATCTGCCACAACAGCCTGCGGAAGAATTCCGAAAATCGCCATAGGAAGGGCCGCCACGACTGTCAGGATCAGTCCCTGCACCGATGCCGGAATAAAACTCATTTTTCCCATAAATCCGGTATAAAAATAAGCAAGGCTAAATACTGCAAATGCAAACAAGATCATCTTTTTCTTTCCAAGTTTAGGAGTAAGCTTATTTACCGGAATATAAAATACAAGAGACAACGCTGTCATTCCCACAAAATACAAAGTTGTCATTGTTTCCGGAAGTTTCAAAAGACTGGTGACAAAAAATGGAAGACCTGTCTGAAACATGGTAAGTGCAATCCAGTAGAAAATATCAGATGCCACAAACTTGCGAAATTCTCCATTCTTAAAAGTAGCTGCAAGAGATCCAAAAGCTGACTCTTTTGCAGGAACCGTATCTACATAGTCTTTTTCACGGATACAAAATACCGGCACAAGCATACAGATAAACGCTATAGCCGCCATCAAAGTAAAGGTCATACGGATAGCACCAACTCTGCCAAAAGCAGGAATAAACATCCCCCATATCGTAGGTGCCAGATACGCCACTGCAGTTCCGGCAATAAATGTAAAGGAAATGACTGTGGAAATATTAAGTCTTTCCTGCTGGGTATGTCCAAGTTCCGGAATCAGCGCATTATATGGTGTACAGTACGCAGTAATGGAAAGATAGTACGCCAGAATCATAATCAGCAAAAACACTCCATTGATCCAGCTGTTTTTATTAACCGGTGACCAGAAAACCAGTACTGTAGAAAGCGCCAGCGGTAAAGATGCCCATTTCAGGAACGGAATTCTTCGCCCATTCTTTGACGTACATCTGTCAGATAAAGATGCGATCATTGGATCTGTAAAAGCATCAAAAATTCTTCCGAAAGCTGTAATTCCGCCAATAATAGTAAATATGCCAAAGACCACCAGCCCCTGTGGAATGAACACTGTCTGTCCCTGACTGATGGCTGTCTTATCCGGCTGATAAAAATATACAAGCCAGTTAGAAATAATCCCGGACAACATCGCCCATCCAAACTGTCCGGCTGCAAACTGCCATATTTTCCCTGTTGTTAACTTTTTCACCGTGCACCTCCAGATTTCAGAACTACTACTTATTTCTTGCAAGAATCGAACTCTTTTCCAGGCATGGAAGTTCTTCTCCTTCAACAGTCGTCACAATTCCGCCTGCTTCTTCAACAATAAGTGCACCTGCCGCAAAATCCCATGGAGATAAAATAAGCTCGAAATAAATTTCCGCTCTTCCTGATGCTATGGCACATAAATCAAGTGCCGCAGATCCGCTTCGTCGGATATCAAGGCACTTTTGAAAATATTCGTAAGCTAATTCAAAGGATGCCTTCGCAAGCTCCGTATTATACGGTGATGAACCAAACAAAACAATGCTGTTTGCCAGATCATCCTTCGATACATGAATCGCATTTCCATTCATGTATGCACCTTCACCGGAAATCGCATAGACAGTTTCATTAAGATATGGATTATGCACGACTCCCATATATCTCTTTCCATTTCGAATCAATCCAATAGATACACAGCTCATATGATAATCTTTAATAAAATTGGTAGTTCCATCAATCGGATCCACCACAAAAATATATTCTGCATTTCTGTTAATCTGGCAATCCTCTTCTTCCCCCAAAAACTCCGCTTCCGGAAGAATCTCAGACAACTTTTTCTCCAGCATTTTCTGAATTTTGCAATCATACTTCGTAACAAAATTTGCTTTTCCTGCCTTATCCTTAATGCCAAAATTTTCCCTGTCCGCCTGAAGCATAACCTGTCCGCATTCTTTTGCCGCTTCAATTATTTCATTTAATATCGTATGTGGAGTTTTCTCCTTTAGTTCCATATTATCTGTCACCTCTCAATAGAAAATGGTTTCCGTTTTATCAATACTTTTATAATTTCTCATACTTTTCAATCAGACACTGATGTTCTTTTGTCTTCTTGTCATAGTTTATCCCAACCAGCAAAATGTCTCCGGTATAATCCAGAACTGAGTCCGGATATTGTTTTTCCTTAATCTGCTGCAATGCTGTCTGAGCCTTCTGATTCCATTTCAATTCTGCAATAAGAGCCGGATAATCAGACCTGTATTCCGGTTTTGGAATATAAACAAAATCCGCAAACCCACGTCCTGTCGGCAGTTCACGAACTGGTTTAAAATAATATTCCATTGAACTCAGATATGCAATTGCAAGTACACTGCTCAAAGAATTCTCATTATTATACTGAATATTCGAAACATACTCTGTATGGATTTTCTCAATTTCCTCTACAACTGCTTCTTCATCCATGTCCAGCGTAGCCTCCAGTAAATGTTCTGATTCCTGCTGAAAAGTAATCATCTCATTCCATTTTCTACTCTCAACCGCCGTAGTCAGCTCCTGCCGGATTTCTTCATTTGGAACAAATGCAGTTCTTCTATTCTGGTTATATCCCAAATAACCAAGATGGATCAAATACGTAAGTACATCATCTTTGCTTTGTATATTCACCGTATCATTTTTGAAAGCAGCTGTATTCACTTTAATCGAAGCACCGGAAAGTATTTCAATTATAGCGTTTTTCAAACCATCATAATTCATATTGATAAAAGGAACAATTGCTTCATAAGAAGCAGTCTCAGACCAGTAACTTCTAAACCTGCCCCGCACACAAACACTTACTACTGCTTTAGGATTATATACCTGATAGTCCTCCAGCAAATAACCATCATACCAATATTTTACTTTCTCAAAATCTCTGTGATATCTTTCGCAAAGATCCTTCACTTCAGCTTCTGTAAATCCAATATATGGCGCCATCACTCCTGCATCAAGCATTGTAAACTCATCAAAATTATTTAATGCAGACTGCGTTTTTTCTTTCTTTATCGGCAAAATACCTGTAAGATACGCCAACTGAATATATTTTGTCGGTTCCGTTCCCTTAAACATTGCCCTCAAAAAATTAATGTACTTTTCCTGTACTTTTTTATTTGCCGCTTCATCTCTGATCAGAACATCCCACTCATCAATAATTATAATAAATTTCTGTCCAACAATATTTTTAATACGCGAAAGACTTTCCGACAAACTTATCTCTTCTTCAGGCAGAACACCAGGGTAAATCTCTCTCAATTCAGCCTGTACGGATTTCGTAATAAACGCTACAACATTATCCACATTATCACAATTTGCCAGAAACCACTGAATATCAAGATGAATCACATCATACTTATTAAGATGCGTCTTAAAATCGGATTCCCTGCTTATATCCAGCCCCGAAAACATTTCTTCGGAATTACAGCCTTTACTATAATAAGCGGCCAGCATATTTGCAGCATATGATTTTCCAAACCTGCGTGGTCTGCTGTTACAGATATAAGCTTCTGTTGTATTAAGTACGCTGTTTGTATATTCCAACAATCCGGTTTTATCCACATATATCGGAGAATTCAGTGCCACCTGAAATGCACTGTTATCAGGATTTACAAATCTACCCATTCCTTACACCCCACAATCAAAAAACAGCTTCACGTTATCAAAATTTTTAATAAAATAATGATAGCATGAAACTATTTTAACGTAAAGCTGAAAAAAGCTGTTATATATCCAGACACCCGGGCTATATCGGGATTCTATAAAATAATCTCAGTTATTTTGCGTAAATAGAACCAACAATCTTTCCCCGTAATGTACATGGCAGAATTTTACATAAGAATCTCAGAATCTTATACTTCACACCCGCCACACAAATTGGTGCGCAGTTCTTTTTTTGTGCAATCCGCGCAATATATGTACCAATAACCTCCGGCGACATCCCACTCAGTTCATCTTTCTCCATCTGACTGACACTGTGTGAAATACGGCCGCCGTATTCATCATCACCCAAAACTGTCTTTTGTCTGGCCTGGGTAAAACCGGTATGAATATCTCCAAGTTCTACTGCTGTTACCCTGACACCATAAGGACTTACCTCATTGTCAAGCGCGCAGGAATAAGAAGACACTGCTGCTTTACTGGCAGAATAAAATGCCTGAAACGGAATGTGTGCCACCGCTGCCACAGAACTGATATTGACAATATGTCCACTGTGCTGTCTGCGCATAGATGGAAGAACAGCTCTGCTTACATTGACAGTTCCAAAAAAATTTACATCAAATTGTGCTTTCGCCTGTTTTAACTCTGTAAATTCCACCGCCCCTGAGATACCAAAACCTGCGCAATTTACAAGAATCTCAATACTTCCTCTTTCCAAAAGGATCTGCCCAACGGCTTCCTGCACAGAAGCCTCATCTGTCACATCTACGCACATATGCTTCACGCCTTCTACAGGAACATCCCGGCGACTGAACTCATAGACTATATAGCCAGCCTTACTCAATGCTGCTGCAGTACATCGTCCGATTCCGGAACTTCCGCCGGTGACAAGAGCTGTCCTTTTCTGTTTTGATTCCATATTGTTACTTACCTCATTCCATTTTTTCTTCTTACCACACGGGTAAGTTCCTGTTGTATTTCCTGATTCCTGAATAACTGCCTGCACCATTCGTCCTGTGCCATAACATCACCACAAATCATATTGTTTCATAGTTTCTGCGTTTCGATATTCATGTTTTTCATAATATCCTATCAGTCTTCCCTCTTCTCTGAGTGCCACCATATAAACATCTTTATTTTGCTTCTCATTATGGAAAGTATAGACAAGGTTATGGCTCTCATCTGCCGCAAACCAGTCCACTACCTTCTGTATTTTATCCCTGGATTCCTGATTATGACAATCTAACAGACTTCTTCCAATAAGTTTATCACCGCCTCGCTTCGCATAGCTGTTAACAGCTGCCGGATTCATGTAGATAATCTCATGCTTAAGATTACATATAACAATCGAAGCCCTGTCCTGGTCAACAATACTCTTATAAAAACTAATCATATATTTTTTTATGTCCTTTCATTTTTTTCTTTCGTCTAATAGTTTACTATCCGCTATAATAATATGGTTCTCTTTTAAATCTTTCAGTTTATATGCAGAATGGCTGTAAATTTCATTATCTTTCTTATTATTCTCCGGACACAAATTGTCCAATTCTTCTGATATTTTAGAAGGAGCTTTATACAAATTATGGAAAATGACTTGTTCCTTATTTTCTCTTCGAATTTCAAGATATTTTGCAAAATTATAGCTATGTGTAACCAGAAAAATCTGTACTCCATGAATAATCCGGTGCCCGTGGTTCTTCCGCAATTATCCGTTATTATTGTTATATCCCATGTACCTCAACTTTGCTTCAAGCAACTGCCTGCCACATCTTCCATACATTGTACGTTTTATCATTTTTAATCTGCTATTAGTTCCTTCCACAAATCCATTACTGTAATCATATGCTACAGCATTTTCAACTGCATCTATATCTCTTTTTAATCCCTCAGCAAAACTTCTTAAGGGTTTAAGAAGACTTTTACTATATTTTTCAACAAATAAATAGAGCATTGGCACATTATGATTTTTAAAAATATTTCTAAACTCTCTTATGCAGCATTGAAGTTCCCAAATATTTGGATACTTTTCATAAATATATTCCTTATGATTATCTGAAAGTTCAGTATTCATCCACATGTACCTAAACACACCTTCTCGTGTAATATAATCTTTATCTTTTCCCTTACTGCCGGTTTTGTATTTTAAACACTCTGTCATTGTTCTGACATATGGCTGTGGCTCAAAACATTTATTTTCTTTTTGCTCTATTTTGCACAAATAATCAAAAGCATTGCTTTTGGATCCAGAATATCCTTTTTCGTATACTGCTTTTACAGTTTTGCTTTTACTCCATCCTTCTTTAAGACAATCTATAATAAAATCATGAAATGGATCCAGTTTGCTTTGATGAATTCCATATATACTTAATTCTTTTGGATCACCTTTACGATATTTTGCAATTGTGTTGCGACCTATTCCCATACGTTTGGCAATTTCACGGTAACTACAGCCTTCTTTTAAAAAATTTTGTATTTGGCAGATCATTTGATAACGTTTTTCTGAAAAAGCAGCATAATTATCCACATCAGATGCAATTTTTTTTACAATGTTCTTCTGCATCGATAGATGTATCATTGTGTGGGATACTTATTGTTGCAGGGATTTCTTGATTCAGAGCTTTTTTTATTGTTTCCAGTAGATTCTGATGTAAATGAAATCGGTCTGCCACCTGCATTGCATCGGGTAATTCTTCTGATATTACTTTCGCATATGCACTTGCCCTATCTCTTGTAACCACTTTAACATTTTTATTATTCTTAAGCCATTCCCGCAATGTATCCCCATTTCTTCCATTCAACAATGTTATAGGCTCGTGCGTTTTTTCATTTATTATGATAATCCCATATGTATGGCGCTTTTTATATGCAAAATCATCCACACCTATTACATCACTAACTTCCGGTTTTGGAAGAGATTCATATCTTTTTAAAAGTAATCGTATTACGGTATCACCACTAGTTTTTATCCCTAATGTGCGACAGACACGGGCACAGCCTTCACAACTGGTTTCAAGAGCCAATGTACAGATAAAATCAACACATCTTTCTGTCATACGACTATAATTATTAAGGAATCCATCAAAAGTTTCAGCAATAGAAAAAGCCTCGCATTCGTCATTCAAACATGCATACTCATGTGAACAAATTTCAAGTTGAACCTGTTTGAATAATCCGGTGCCCGTGTCCCTGCTGTCCGGTGACAGGAAACCGCAAATCCGTTTTTTAGGAAACCACCATTCCGGTAGTGGAAACCTTTATCATAAATCTTTTAGAATGTAATCATGCACCAGCTGGTGTAAATTCATTCAAAGGAGGTCATGACCATGACCAAGTATCGAGAGATTCTCAGGCTAAAAAGTCTGGGACTCAGTCAGCAGAGTATTGCCGACAGCTGCAATGTCTCCAAGAAAACGGTTAATCGCGTTTTGAAGCGTGCAAGGGAATTAAATATTTCCTGGCCGCTTGATAAAAGCGATACCGATGCTGTTCTTGCAGAAATGTTTTTTCCTTCTACAAAGCAAGTCAGATCCAATAAACGGATGCCTGACTACGATTATGTCCACAAAGAATTACTCCGTAACGGAGTCAGTAAGAAACTCTTGTGGACAGAATACATGGAGGATTGTCATGCAAATGGCGAAGAACCACTTATGTATTCCCAGTTCTGCTATCACATCCAGCAGGATGAGCAGAAACGACGTGCTACCATGCATATCAACCGGAAACCTGGTGAGCAGGTTGAGGTCGATTGGGCAGGAGATCCTGCAACAATCATTGATCCGGATACCGGTGAGATCACCAAAGCCTATATATTTGTCGGCGTGATGACTTATAGTCAGTACGCATACGTGGAAGCATTTCTGGATATGAAGCAGAAATCATGGATTAATGCCCATGTTCATATGTACGAATATTTTGGTGGTGTTGCCAGAATTCTCGTACCGGATAACTGTAAAACAGCAGTTGTCCACAATGGTGGCTTTAAAGACCAGCAGGTCAATGAAACTTATCAGGAAATGGCCGAATACTACGGCACCGCTATTATCCCGGCGCGTGTCAGAGCTCCAAAAGATAAGCCGAATGCTGAAGGGACAGTAGGAAATATTTCTACCTGGATCACAGCAGCTCTTCGGGATGAACAGTTCTTCTCCCTTGCTGAATTGAATTTGGCAATCAAAGATAAGCTGGAACTGTTCAACCAAAGGCTCTTTCAGAAGAAAGAGGGTAGTCGGCGAAGCTTATTTCTTGGGGAAGAAAAACCATTGCTGGCACCATTACCTGCTACCCGTTTTGAACTGAGTGACTGGAAAACAGCCACTGTCCAGTTCAATTATCACATATCTGTGGACGGAATGCTATACTCCGTTCCGTACGAATACATTAAAAAGAAAGTTGATATAAGGGTAACAGACACCACGATTGAAATTTTCTACAACCATAACCGCATTGCTTCCCATCGTCGTCTAAAAGGACGCCCTGGGCAGTACAGCACCATTACTGAACATATGCCGGCAGACCACCAGAAGTATCTGGAATGGAACGGTGACCGCTTCCGTAAATGGGCTGAGCGGATTGGCATAAATACGTACACTGCAGTCAATGCAATATTGACCTCCAAAAGTGTGGAACAACAAACCTACCGAAGCTGTATGGGGCTTCTTAAGCTTGCTGAGAAGTACTCAGATGCGTTACTGGAAGCTGCCTGTAAAAAGGCATTATCCTATACAGCATCACCCAGTTACAAGAGTATTAAAAACCTACTTGTAACCGGTTCAGAAAAACTGGCATCGGAAGCAATCGATACCAAGACCACACATAAAGCACATGGCATCACACGAGGTGCCGATTACTATCGGAGGTAAACACATATGACCAATCAGAGTACAATGGATAAGTTAATAGAAATGCGCCTTACCACAATGGCAGATGCATTCCGCAACCAACTCAATGACCCAAAATTCAAGGAGGTTCCCTTTGAGGATCAATTCGGTATGCTGGTGGATATCGAATACAGCAGTCGCAAAAACAACCGTCTCAAAAGACTGATCAAGAATGCCGGTTTCGATCAGCCGGAAGCGAATATCATGGATATCAACTATACTTCCGGACGCAAGCTAAACAAGGAACTGATTCGCAGACTTGCTACCTGCGAATATATATCTGAACATCGGAATCTTTTTATTACCGGTGCTACAGGCTGCGGTAAAACTTACATGGCCTGTGCCTTTGGCATGGAAGCCTGTAAGCAGTATTACAATACCAAATATATCCGTCTGCCTGATCTGCTTATTGATCTGGAGGTGGCACGGACAGATGGCAACTACAAAAAGGTGATGGCTAAGTATGCCAATCCCGTTGTCCTGATTTTGGACGAATGGCTTCTATTGAAACCAACGGAATCTGAACAAAGAGATATCTTCGAACTACTCCATCGGAGACGCAAGAAATCTTCAACGATTTTTTGCTCCCAGTATGAGTTCGAGGAATGGTACGACCAACTGGGTGGTGATGATAGTCCTCTGGCAGATGCAATCATTGACCGCATTGCTCATGACAGTTATCGTATCAACATTACAAGCATTGATGCCGAACATGATATCTCGATGCGAGAGGTTTATGGCTTGGACAAAACATTACGTGAATAAACTCGCATAAGCGGTTCCCGCTAGCCCGGACAGACGGTTTCCCGTCTGCCGGACTTGCGGTGTTACCGCACAAGAATATTCACCTGTTTTCCTAAAATAGGTAAATCCTGTACTTTACGAGTATATGTTCCATGATATTTTTGCGTTATATGATTACACTTTGGACATTTACAACTACTTGAAGTTGATTTCATCCGAATTATAATTTTATCACTTTGCTGAGCAATATCTGTTATCATCAAATCCCTTTCCGGGTAAAATTTATCTAAGCATAATGTATTATTAGACTTTGCCATAAATAACTCTCCTCATACATCCTAATATATATATATCTGATTATACTAAAAGGGTTAAAACGGATAATTGCGGAAGCACCTCAAAATCCGGACAGGTAGCTCAGAGAGCACCGGAATAATCAGGTTGATGATTAATCCTGCATTTTTACAGTAAACCATAGTATATAATTAGGATAAAATCTGACGATTTTCCTTAAGTTGACGATAAATTGACCACATTGCTGTCAGACCCTAATGCTACCACCAAAGATTTAAGTGCTTACTCTTAATCTATTTTTGTTCTCTCCAACTAATTCCTTTACCATTAGGTAATGTTAAAAAACATGAACTATAGTATTCATCACTTAATTTTCTTTGTAAAATCCGCAGTACTTTCTCATCATGCGTAGACATCACAATTTGACACTTTGAACTTTCAATAAGGCTTCTCATTAAATCTGCAAATCCTAATACATTCATATCATCAAAATGGCCAATTGGATCGTCTATAAATATAGTTTTCAGCGGAAGATCCTTTCCTTTTTCTAAAGCACGACTAAAAAATGAACTAAAAGCTACTGTATTAAGTTGGGCAGTACTGAAATATATTTCTGGTCTATAGTCAGAAACTTCATTCTCATTATCATCCTCTTTTAATAAAGTAATAAACAATTCACCTTTCTGTGAATCATTAAAAGAAAGATGATATTCTAAGCACTTCATTATGTCATGCGGATCAATTTTTCTATAAATATCATTCATAATAGATTTACTAAAATACATACTAAGTTTATCTTCTAAATCTTCCCTGACTTTTTCTAATTCCGCTCTCCTCTTTTCTTGTTCTAATGTCAATTCTTTAACCTTTTGATTTCTTTTTGATATGGTACTTTTTATTTGCTTATATTCTGTAAAATATAGTCTTACATTATTTTCTTCATAGATTTGTTGAAGAATTTCTAATAACTTTTTTATTTTATCCACTTCCGAATAATTTTCTCGCTTAGTTCTTTCTATGTCCTCATCTGTACAATTTTTATACGGTGCAAAATTTTGAATAAATTTTTCTTCTTTATGATACAAATTTTCTTTTTGGGACAATTCCTTCTCTAATTGCTTATTATTTAAATGCCTAATATCCGAATATTGCTCAAGCTCTTCCTTTAACTCTCTCATATTTTTTGATATTTCTTCTTTTTCTTGTAATAAATTTTTATGATTAGTATCAAACTCCATATTAATTTCAAGAAGAAAACTAATTAACAAATACTCTAACTGATTATCAGTAATCTTTTGTTTTTCTTTTCGGCAACTCTCTATTTTCTCATGCATTTCTTGGCATATATTTTTATATTTGTCAATATCTCCTATTTTCTCTTTTAACTGTAATTGTAAACTAAACGTTCGTTGCTGAATAGAAGAATAATATTCTACCATTGATTGCTTTTCAACAGTACTCAAAATATCATTTGTCTTAAACCATTCATTCTCAACATTTATTTGTTCATTTGTATCATCAAGTTTTTGTTCAATTCCCAAAACTTTTTTTTGAATTAAATTTTTTTCTTCAACGACTTTTCGTAAACCATCTGATTTTTTATTTATTTCTTCTATAAACAAACTCTCTAAAACACTATAGATACTATTATATTTTTTATTTATATCCTCTCGTATTTTAAGAAGATTTTCTAAAGATTTTTTATAACCTTGGAAATCATAAACATTATCTGTAATTTCTTTATATAAATCATCACAAGATTTAAATTTACTATGACATAGAGGACATTCACAATTTTCTTTATGTAATTCTTGATATTTTATTCCATTTTCTTTAATAGCTAAAAGTATTTTTTCCACTTTTGTACTATTTTGATTTTCAAAAAGAATTCTTCTTTCTACATCTTGATATTCTCTATTTAAATCATCTACCTTCTCAAATAATTCCTTTTTAAGAAAACTTCCTAATTCCATAATTACAGCCGAATTCCAATCCTGTATCTGTCTCGGAATCGACTTCAATTGCAATTCTTCAATCTTATTTTTATATTTTAATATTTTTTCATCACAGTTAACTATATCTCTTTTATTTTTCTCTAACTCTTTTTCTTCCTCTTTTTTTATTGATTTCAACTTATCTAGTTTATCTGCTCTATTCAGTGCTTCTTCTTTGATTTTAAGCAAATTATTATTTTTTTGTATCTCTTTTTCTATACAAAAAATCTCTTTATGTAATTTTTCTAATGTCTCCTGAACATTTTTTAAATATTTACTTAAATAATCCACTTCATCATCTACTTTTTTACATTTCTGAGCTTCAACAATCAAGCGATCTTTTCCAATCTCCACAATAGAATTATATGGAGCGATTTTTTCTAGCACTCCTTTATATATTTTTTCTTCATTTAAATATTTTTTTTGAATTTCTAATAACTTCTCCTTCTTTTCTATATTTCTTTTCAGTTGCTGTATTTGATGTAACATCATTTCATTATTATAAAAACGTTCTTTACAATTTTTTAGACCTTCATTCTCAAAACTTTCAATTAGCAAAACTTCCTCTGACATTCGATTCAGTTTATTTTCATATTGTCTTTTAGTTTTTTGTATATCATTCAACAATTCATTATAATCATATTCTGTCGACAAATTTGTATTAATATTTATTACCGAAGATTTATTAAATTTTTCAATTAATTTCTGGACAGTTTTAAAACTTTCACTTGTAGATTCTAACCTTTTCTTTTTCTTCTCTAACTCGCAAATTTCCTTATGTGTATCTTCAATCTTTCTCCTTCCATCAGCTACTTCCCTATTAATTTTCTCAAACTTATTTCTTTCTTCCCTTAATTCTGGCGCACTTTGAAACCATTCTTCATACCTCTCATCAGGCTTCTTTGCCGAAATAAAATTATCTATTTTTGCATGTGGTAAAATAATACAATCCCATTTTGTTTTTGCATCGCTTAATCCAACCAAATCTTTCCCGCTATCAGCTACCCTTATACCCAAGTCTGTACCATTTTCTTTTACTTTGCTAACTTTTCTACTAATTTCAGAGCCATCACTAAGTATAAGATCAGCATATGCCTCTTCTTTAAAATACTTCTTATTATGATAAACAGGTCCTTTAAATTTTGAAATCTTCTGTATTTCTTTTAAATATGTGACTTCTCCTTTCAACGCATATTCCACTCCATCAAATAAGCTAGTCTTCCCTACCCCATTAGGAGCATATATCACGTTAAACAAAGCGGGGCTATTATTTCTGTCGATTAAGTCGACCTCAACACATCCTTCATAGCCCCTAAAATTCTTTAATCTTATCTTCTTAACATATAACTTATCTTCTTCATATTCTTCCTTAGTAAGCTCCAAATAAAAAATTCTCTTCTCAATATAGTCACAAGCTTCCTGTAATCCAACTTGAATACCATCATAAATATATTTTTTTGCACAAAAAGGATCTTGTTCAATTTCTCTTTTAATCTTCTTTTGAACAACTGTAGATACAAAATGGCAAATATAAAAATTACTTCTCTCAATAAGTAATTCTATTTTACTCTGAATATTCAAGGCAATAAATGAATCAATATACTCCCATGATTCTGCTAAATCTTCTTCTTTTTTCCAGAACACAATAATTATATGCGCATCATATCTATTCATCCTTCGTTTAAAGTAATGTATTTCAATATCATTTCTAGGATTATATTGTTTTAAATCTATTTCTTTACACCAAGTATGCATTAAAATACCTCCCACGCCTTTTTAATCAATTTAGAAAAATTATTTTTCATTTCCTGTATCGTCCCATCACTGTCAAAAATCACTTCATTAAATAATGCCCCCATACCAATTACCGCAACATTACTTTCTTCTGTTCCTTGATCTGTAATATTGAACCAATAACTATTTTCTGATAATTTCTTTCTTTTCCTAGTGGTATCTGCAATACTAGTCATGATATTTCGAATATTTTTTCTCTTAATAATTCTCGAATAATAAGATGATTCTTCATCATTCCAAAGAAAAATAATCCCTTTCTCATCTCTTATAGATTTTGTTAATGGTGATTTTAATAACAATCGAAAACTTTTCTCTATTTCTTCCTCTGTACATAAAAATTCAACTCTAATCTTATCATTTTCCTTTTGAAATTCAAGAACAGCTAATTCTTCTGGATTTTTATCCAATACCCCACAAAAACAAACCGCCTTAGTAAGTTGCCCTTTCCAATACTTAGAACACCTGTTTCTATCTTCATTACAAAGTAGCTCATTTGATTCAACTGAGTTTCCTTTAATGCAATCTGCCGGCACTAATTTTTTATCTTCAATCAATTCATCTATCATATCGTGTAAAGCTTCCCTTATTTCTTTAGAAAATTTATCTACTTGTTGAAGTGTAAACTCTTTATATGGAAGGAAGGAATCAGGAATAGATGGCGACATATCAAACTTGCTAATTTCATCCCAAAATAAGCTATATGATGTCACCCATACCCTACTTCCTGCTGTTCTATCTCCTGCTTCGCATGACAGACATCCTGTAAAATATCTATTTCCATTTTCATTTTCAAAAAGAGCTGTTCCAGAATATCCTGGCATTTCATTATCCCTAGAAACTTGTGGTTCCCTTGTTGGCGCCTGATAAGTTAAGGAATATCTGTTCTTTCCTGAATGTACAACCGTTCCTTTTATATCCGCACATCCCTCCTCCAAATGTTTCTCTGCTATCATTGATAGGGGATATCCCCAACCATAAACCTCTGTATTAGTTAATGGCTTTCTCAATTCATATATTGGCAAACTTTTCATCCATTCCTCCCATGGTATAGAAATAAATGCCATATCATATTCTTTTTCAAAATGATTATAATTTTATGGCCAATACACTTTATATGGCTCCAGCTTTTCCCCTACACTAATTTTTTCAAACGCAGCATTAATTAAGTGATTATTTCCATTTTTGTCATAAAAATCAATAAAAATCACATTATTTTTATCTTTCTCAAAACTGTCATAAAGCACATGAGCAACAGTAAAAACAAGAACTATTTCTCCCCAATTTTTAATGTATAACACTCCTGTTCCCTTTAATTTTTTCCTCTCGCCAATTGCAATTCGTGCTATTAACGCCTTGTAATCTTCATCTGTTGTGCCAATCCCCATATATTTTCAGTCCTTCTTTAACTATATATCCATTCTCATATACATTATACAAGCATAACTTACCCGTATTAATATAATTGTTTTTGTCCTCTTTTGTGAAAAATTTACCATTATAGCAAATATCCCACCAATTATAATTATTTAACAAATGTACTTTTTCCTCTATTTTATCTTTCAAAATTTTAGAAATTGTAATCTTCCAAGGCAACGATTTTTTCTTCTTTAATGCATTTCCATTAGTACTTAACATATATACATTTGTTTTTAATAGTGATAATAAATTTTTTGATATATTTCTTCCACTCCCATGATGGGATAACTTAACAGCATCTACTTCTATCGGATTATTTATTCCACATCGTTTAAGTCCCCTACACAATACTGGCGCCGATGCATCACCTAAAAATGCAATTTGAGTATCATCATACGTAAATAGAAATCCGATTGAGGCTCTATTAAAAATACTACTATCTGCTCTAGGGAACCTCACATTCATCAATTCATCTATATCAATTTGCTCCGGATTTTCTGTTGCATATCCTGTTATTATTTTATCTTCTTTCTTCAATTCACTTTCCCACTCGATTGCAAGTTTTTTGAGTTCTTTCTCTGATGGACTGATTATATTTAAAATTGCTCCTGCAATTTCTATATTTCTTCCCATTGTAACAAAACCATCTATTTTATCCCCTACCCCCTTATCCCTTAAAATTTCTAACAGAGATTTTGCCTCTGAAACAGAATAGCCATTACTACTATAGACAACAGTCTTAATAGAATCTTCTGCTCCCTTATCTGACATTCCTGATAACTTCAAACTTTTAACAATATCTCTATGATTATTAAAATATATCGTAGATAAGCATGCCTGCAGTTTTTCACTCGAAACCATATTTAATCCACTAATAAGTCCCTGTATATGGTCTCCATCAATGTGTGTGATTACAATATCTATTCTTTCCTCATTTGAATACACAAACTCTATGATTTCTGCAATATCCCTAGCATTAACATCTACACCACCATCTACTAAAATATTATGTTTAATTCCATTCGGTTCTCCATATCGTATTAATATACAATCCCCTTCATATGCTGGAAACATAAATATATCTACCATATAATTCTCCTTTAAGAAATACATCCAACAATATTGGTCCTATGTCAAGATTTAGTACAAGCTAAAATGAGAAATTTCTCCCCATTTTAACCTGCCAGAAGCTCAGCCTCAGTGTGCGTTCTTTCATACACTCGTTCGAATTCGTTTGGCGACATATAGTTGCAATGGCTATGAATTCGTTTCGTATTGTAGAAAGCTTTTTTAGCATTTCTGGAAACCTAACATTCAAGTCATTCAGATGTTGTTCCGTTTGTTCATATTTGTCTAAGAATGGGGCGATCTCTTTTATCTTGGCAACAATTCTGTGTTGTTCTTGTAACGGAGGTAGTGGGAAAAGCAAAGAATGTAAGGCATTTGAGGAAAGACCTTGAATACCAATTCCTTTACCACCGATCCAACCTACGTGTTTATAAAGGAAAAAGATATAGTAATAGTATTCTACACATATCTCAGAATAGGCACGTAATCTATGAATGTGATTTTGTATCCTAATATCTGTACCATATGACCATATTGCAGCTCGTCCAATATCACCGCCTTCACAAACAAGTAAATCTCCCTTAGTAGCAGTACATTTTTGAATTTCTGCCTCAGAAAAATACATTTCTCTAAGATTATCAATTTCAAATCTATTCCAGTAAAGATTAGATGTTGTAATATACGTGAGTAATTCACCTGAATGATTAGAAGAATTTAAAGCCTTACCTGTATTGTGTTGAAAAAGTGCTCCTAATCGTACCCACTCCCAGTTCTCCGGAATCTCAAACGGCACCTCGTCCGCAATGCAAACAGACTCATTTTTCCCGATCTTCTCATAAGGCAAGCTATAGGTTGCGAATGAGCAGGCATTAAACTCTTGGTAAGATAATAAAATAGTGGTCAGAAAATGCTATAATGCCGGAAAAGTGTAATTTATATATGAAGTTAAGTCGGGAAAAATGTTGATTTTATATTGAATTAAGTTGGGAAAAATGTTAAATTATGGTAAGAATAACACGGGAAAAATGTGAAATAATAAAAAAGAGAAATGGAGGAAGGTCAGCATGCGTCGATTTGCAATGGATAAACTATTAGACTGGAAGAAAAAAAGTAACAGAAAACCACTGATTTTAATGGGAGCCCGGCAGGTTGGTAAAACGTGGTTAATGAAAGAATTTGGTAAGACATATTATGAAAAAACCGCCTACATTTCTTTTTACAATAATCAGAGAATGCAGGCGGTTTTCGATACGGATTTCGATATAAAACGTATTATTATGAACCTCAATATTGAATCAGGCGTAACGATCACCCCAGAGAATACATTGATTGTTCTGGATGAAATTCAAAATGCACCGAAAGCGTTGGAATCTTTGAAATATTTTTGCGAAGAAGCACCGGAATATCATGTAATAGCAGCAGGTTCACTTCTTGGCGTGGCGCTTCATGAGGGAATATCCTATCCGGTGGGAAAAGTAGATTTACTGGATTTATATCCATTCAATTTTAGAGAATTCCTGTGCGCTATGGACGAAGAAGGGCTGGAAAGTGCATTGGAAACAAAGGATTACAATTTAATTGACAATTTTGCGGATAAATATTTGTTCTGGCTGAAAAATTATTATTATACAGGCGGCATGCCAGCAGTTGTAGATGCATTTCGCTTGAATAAAGATTATGCAGAAGTACGACAGATACAGAGTGATATTGTACGGCAGTATGAGGGTGATTTTGGAAAGCATATTGAAGCAAAAGTTCTCCCAAGAATACGAATGGTATGGGATTCTATTCCGATGCAGCTGGCGAAGGAGAATAAAAAATTTTTCTTTGGACAGATAAAGAAAGGAGCCAGAAGCAGCGAATTTGAAATAGCAATTCAGTGGCTTCTGGATTGTGGATTAGTATATAAAGTCAACCGGGTAAATGAGCCTCATATGCCGCTGAAGGCGTATAAAAATATGAATGCATATAAATTATTCGTACTGGATGTAGGACTGCTCGGAGCAATGAGTGAACTGCCAGCAGAATCCATATTGGAGGGGAACGATATTTTTGTTGAATTTAAAGGCGCGCTTACAGAACAGTACGTTCTGCAGCAGTTGATTTCAGATACCCCTTATACGCCATATTATTATGGAAATGAAAAAGCAACTTTCGAGCAGGATTTTCTGATTCAGAAGGCAAAGAGTATTGTGCCGATTGAAGTAAAGGCGGAACAGAACATTCGATCCCATAGTCTTAAAACATATTGCGAAAAGTTCCAGCCGGAAGAAGCAGTTCGATTTTCAACATTGAAGTATAAAGAGCAGGAGCGGATGGTAAATATACCATTATACGCTGTTTGCAACTTATAAATTAAAACAGCTATAAATCCCACGAAAGAAGGTGATCCCCATGCCATTTAAAATCATCCGAAACGACATCACAAAAGTTCATGCCGATGCGATCGTCAACACAGCCAACCCTTAGCCAATTTACGTGAAAACGTATCAGAGGGGCGGTTACTTTAATCAAAGCCAGACATTCCACCCGTTTTACCAGCCGGAGCAGATCAAAAAGGAAGAACTGGACAAAATTCTCGAAGCCGACAGCATCGCTGATGACAGCACAATCCAGAATGCTTTTTACGATGCCCCGACAGTTGTCTATCTGTTTGCACCGTATACCTACCCAAACGACGCACAGGACTGCTGCGTTGCAAAATCATTTACGATCAGGCAGAATAAACCGAAAAATCCCGGGAAATATGTGAACTTCCTGGGTGCTTTTTGGATGGAAATATTCTTGCAATTTTACAGCACAGTTATTATAATAAAGACAAGTTCTGCAGTAAACTCGTTTTTCGCAGAAAACGCCAGAAGCGGAGGATGACGTTCAAAAAACAAAAAAGGAGCGTAAGAGAAATGGCAAAAATTTTAATCAGCCCTTCCAAATATTTACAGGGCGCAGGGGAAATGAAAAACATCGGAACATATGCTGCAAAATGCGGAAAGAAAGCACTGGTTCTGATCAGCCAGGGAGGCTACAGACGGATCGGAACAATGATCGAAGAAAGCTTTGCGGGAAGCGACTGCGACGTTGTTTTTGATTATTTCAACGGCGAGTGCTGTGAGAGTGAGATCAACCGTCTGGTTGCTATCGTGAAAGAAAAAGGCTGTGATCTGGTTATCGGTGTCGGCGGAGGCAAAATTTTTGATACCGCAAAAGCAGTTGCCTACTACGCAGAAAAACCAGTATTCATCTGCCCGACCATCGCATCGACCGATGCACCGTGCAGCGCACTGTCTGTTGTATACACAGAAGAGGGTGTATTCGAGAAATACCTCTTCCTTCCGGCAAACCCGAACCTGGTTCTGATGGACACCGACATCATCGTAAAATCTCCAGTCCGCCTGACCGTAGCCGGAATGGGTGATGCACTTGCCACCTATTTTGAAGCAAGAGCCTGCCAGAGAAGCGGAGCTACTTCCTGCGCCGGTGGAAAAACAACCGAGGCAGCGATGGCACTCGCGAAACTCTGCTTTGACACTCTGATGGAAGAAGGTGTAAAAGCCAAAATCGCTCTTGAAGCCGGCGTATGCACCCCGGCAGTCGAGAAAGTCATCGAGGCCAACACCCTCCTTTCCGGAATCGGTTTTGAAAGCGCAGGCCTCGCAGGAGCCCACGCCATCCACAACGGCTTCACCGTACTCGAAGAGTGCCATCACATGTACCACGGTGAAAAAGTAGCCTTCGGAACCCTGACTCAGCTCGTCCTGGAAAACGTACCGCTCGATGAACTCGAAGACATCATCTTATGGTGCATCGAAGTCGGTCTCCCAGTCACCTTGGCTGAACTCGGTGCCGGAAACGTAACCGACGACCAGCTCATGGAAGTAGCCAAAACCGCATGCGCAGAGACCGACACCCTCCACAACATGCCATTCGAAGTAACCCCGGAGACCGTCTTCGCCGCCATTAAAGCAGCCGACGCCTACGGTAGATACTATCTCGACGAAGAAGAATAACCCGTATGAAAAAAGATCTCCTGCCAACCCCAGGAGATCTTTTTTTATACCCAAATTTAATCAATACAAAAAATAGAAGTTTCCAACTCCCTTTCTATATGTTAAAATAAACTCACCCCATTTCACAGAAAAAACATAAACCCATGTTAAAGTAAAATGGTAAAAATATCAAACATAAAAACACAACGAGATTAGGAAAAAGCACGAGCGGGCGGGCAGCCGTTTTTTTTCCGTCCGTCAAATAAAGGAGACTTTCAATCATGGACAAATTAAAAATCCTAGTAGTAGACGACGAAAGCCGTATGCGCAAACTCGTCAAAGATTTCTTAGTAAAAGCCGGATACGACGTCATCGAAGCCGGTGACGGCGAACAGGCCGTAGACACCTTCTACGCCCAGAAAGACATCGCCCTCATCATCCTCGACGTCATGATGCCCAAAATGGACGGCTGGCAGGTCTGCCGCGAAATCCGCCAGAACTCCAAAGTCCCGATCATCATGCTCACCGCCAAAAGCGAAGAACGCGATGAACTCCTCGGCTTTGACCTCGGCGTAGACGAATACATCTCAAAACCATTCTCCCCGAAAATCCTCGTCGCCCGCGTCGAAGCCATCCTGCGCCGCAGCGGCAAAACCGGCGAAGACGACGTATTAGAAGCCGGCGGCATCCGCATCGACAAAGCCGCCCACATGGCATCCATTGACGGAAAACCAATGGAGTTAAGCTATAAAGAATTCGAACTCCTCACCTACTTCCTCGAAAACCAGGGAATCGCCCTCTCCAGAGAAAAAATCCTGAACAACGTCTGGAACTACGACTACTACGGCGACGCCCGCACCATCGACACCCACGTCAAAAAACTTCGCAGCAAAATGGGCGACAAAGGCGATTTAATCAAGACCATCTGGGGCATGGGCTATAAATTCGAGGCGGACGAATCATGAACGGAACAGAAAAACAAAATGAGACTTCCATGGAGATACCTGCAGAAGATTCTCGTGTGACAATGGGAAACCAGACGGAGAAAAAGCACCGGTTTCACTTGAAAATGCCACAAAAGGGAAGAAAACACTCCGTCAAAAAACGAATTGCCTACACTTTTATTGCGACCATGGCGGCTACCCTGCTTATCATCGGCCTGATCAATTACTTCTTTCTCGGGTCCTTTTATATCCGGGATAAAGAACACATTCTGGCAGAGAGCTTTCAGAAACTGAATGCGACAGGCGGAGACAGCGACGATATCCCTGATACCTTCGAGCAGTTCTGCGTTACCAACAACCTGAAAGTCATTATCACCGGACCGGAGCTCAGCAGCTTCGTCTATTCCAACGCAACCGACCGCCAGAGCCTCCAGACCCTGATCTTCGGCCTGATCAGCGGAAACGAGCAGGCAAATACCAAAGTCGTTGACAGCAAAGACAACTATCAGATCCAGAAATTCTACGACAGCCACGCCGATGCCGAGTATCTGCAGATCATCGGCTGGTTTGACAATGGAAACTGCTACTTTGCAAGATGCCCGCTGGAGAGCATCACGGATGCGGTCGGCCTTTCCAACCAGTTTTACCTCTTTATCGGCATTCCGATCATCATCATCGGTGCCATTGTGATCTGGATCATCACCCGCCAGATCGTCCGTCCGGTGCAGGAGCTGACCGAAATTTCGAAAAAAATGGCAGCCCTTGACTTCGATGCCCGCTACGTGAGCGGCGGAAAAGACGAGATCGGCGAGCTTGGAAACAACTTCAATGTCATGTCCGAACAGCTTGAGCAGGCGATTTCCGAGCTGAAAAGTGCGAACGTTGAGCTGCAGAAAGATATTGACAAAAAAACGCAGATTGATGAAATGCGCCGCGAGTTTCTCGCAAATGTCACACATGAGCTGAAAACCCCGATCGCTCTGATTCAGGGTTATGCGGAAGGCCTGAAAGACAACATCAACGACGATGAGGAAAGCCGCGAGTTCTACTGCGATGTCATCATCGACGAGGCGGCAAAGATGAACGAGATGGTCAAAAAACTCCTGAACCTGAACCAACTCGAGTTCGGTGAGGATCAGGTCAATATGGAACGGTTCGATCTGAACGCCGTGATTAAAGGCGTGCTGCAGTCCTCCGACATCCTGATCCGCCAGAAAGAGGCAAAAGTGCTCTTTACCGGCGGCGACCCGCTCTATGTCTGGGGCGATGAATTCAAAGTCGAGGAGGTTATCACCAACTATCTGACGAATGCCCTCAACCATCTGGACTACGACCACACGATTGAGATCAGCTGCAAAAAAGAAGGGAATGTCGTAAAGACAACCGTTTTCAATACCGGGGACCCGATCCCGGAGGAGGATCTCGACAAGGTATGGGTGAAATTCTTCAAGGTGGACAAAGCGAGAACAAGGGAATACGGCGGAAGCGGCATCGGCCTTTCCATCGTAAAAGCCATTATGGATTCCTTCCAGCAGCAGTGCGGCTGCCAGAATTACGACAACGGTGTGGCATTCTGGTTCACACTGGAGGCAGATGGAAAAACGGAAGAAGCATGATTGCAAAAAGCGTGCCAGAAAAAGGAAATACAGCCTTTTCCTGGTGCGCTTTTCTTGCATAAAGGAAAAAGATGGTGTAGAATAATAGCACAAACGGTCGAAAAGAGAGGGAGAGAAGAGATGGCGGATTCCAACAGTACAAAGAGTGCGCTTGCAGATGCAATGAAAAAATTGATGGTATGCAAGTCTTTTGCGAAAATCAGTATTTCAGATCTCTGCGAGGAATGCGGTCTGAACCGGAAAAGCTTTTATTATCATTTTAAAGATAAATACGATCTGGTAAACTGGATCTTTTATGTGGACTTTCTGACAAACATGGGCGGAAAGAACTTTGAGAATGAATGGGATGTGCTGGTGGCGGTCTGCAATATTTTCTATCAGAATAAAGCATTTTACCAGAGTGCCCTGAGGATCGAAGGGCAGAACAGTTTTAAGGATTACTTTTACGAGATGCTCGAGCCGGTCATGGCGTTTTTTGTACAGGATCTCTTTCAGGTACAGAATCAGAAACTGTTTGTAACGTTCTTCTGTGATGCCTTCCTGACCGCGGTTCTGCGCTGGTTTTCCATGGAAAGCGAGCTGGAACCGGAAACGTTTGTCGAAGAACTGAAAGAAGTGATATGCAGATCATCAGAAAAAATAGCAGCCAAAGCGGAACCAAAGAAATAAAATTCCGCTTTGGCTGTACTTTTATGCATCTGCGAGCAGTTCACGGTAAAATATATTCCGAAGAGACAACTCTTCAAAGGAAACGGTGGGCGTATCGAGTGTGCGGGCCATGTGATCCGGCAGAAGCAGCAGATACGCCGGATTGGCGGTGATAATCTGCTCAATTTTGCGGGAGTCTTCCTGCACTTCGATCGGGAAGAATGGCTGTATGGGGGTGAAGCGGTACTGTTGAACAACATCGGAAACAGCCCGGATACTTTCTTTTGAGCACGAATCATCTGCGACCAGAAAGAAAAAGACACTCTGTTCCATCTGGGAATACAGGTGGTCAAAAGAGAGCAGATAAGCGGCAGCATCTGCATCCTGATAGACTTTGTGCATACCGAACAGCGTTTTCTGACGGCGCAGGGCTTTTGCCATGGAAGCCGTTGAGGGGGCATCAATTGGAAGAGAAACCATCAGGTTCGGGCAGGATAAAAGCAGTTTCTGCTGTTTTTCGGTAAGCGGCGTATCGGAAAGAAACCAGAGAAACGCGCATTCCGGATGCGACTGGATAACGGCAAGGTAGGATTCCATATCCTCATGATGATCCATGGAGCGGAGCTGATAAGAGTAGATGCCGTATGTCAGACCGGTTCTGACCACGGATGCAAAAAACGAGGAATCGTAAGTGTCCGGGATGCGGCTGTCGAGACGGAGCTTGACAACCCAGGGAACAGCAAAGGAAAGTTCTTTCTGCTTCTGGCGCAGAATCTGCGCACCGTAGGTAAAACTGTTGTAGCCGATGTTGATGCCGAACTGACGAAGCGCTTCCGGATCGTTGCTGCGCAGCAGAAAGTCGATCGCCTGATAATACGGGCTTTCATCGTTGCGCAGAAGATCCTGAAAAATGGCAAAAATCTGATTCTGAAAGCGGCCGCGGGAAAATTGGCGGCCAAGATCGCAGAGCTTGCGGACGCTGCGTTTCGGATCTGCGTCCATCTCCACCATCGCGCGTGCAACTGTTGTGTCGATCAGTGCGCGGGTGATGTCCTGTGAATTCATAATGTGTTCCTCCGATCAAGTAAAATAAGCTGTTTTTATCATAGCAAAAAGAACACGGTAAAAACAGGGACAAAGAACAGGAATTGTCTAAAAACTCCATTCTTTAAGGAAAATTTACCAGATCTTCAGAAGAAATTTCTTTTTCTTTTGTGGAAAAAGTGGTAAAATAAAGTTAGATGGTACAAACTATCGATTCTGCCGCGCCAAAAACGCGGCGGAACCATCCGAAACGATTCCAGAAAAATAGGAAAAACGAAATGGTTTTCGAACATGGAAGATAAAAGGAGGCGTTTTGCATGAAATTTGATATGCACTGCCACACAAAAGAGGGTTCGATGGATGGAAAAGTCATGATTGAGGAGTACATCCGAACACTGAAACGAAAAGGATTTGGAGGAATGTTGGTATCCGACCACGATTCCTATGACGGATACCGCGAGTGGAAGAATGCCATCAAGGGAAGAGCACACCAGGATTTTGTGGTATTAAAAGGTGTTGAGTACGATACGTGCGACTGCGGCCACATTCTTGTGATTATGCCGTTCGGCGTAAAATTAAAAATTCTGGAGCTGCGCGGCCTGCCGGGATCAATCCTTGTCAAGATCGTCCATGCGTACGGCGGAATTTTAGGACCGGCGCATCCGTACGGCGAAAAATTTATGAGCATGATCAGCACGAATGAACGGAAGAAAAAGTATCAGCAGCGGATTGCCCAGCTTCTCCCGCAGTTCGATTTTGTTGAAATTTTCAATGCGTGTGAAAGCGCGGAGACGAACGCAAAAGCGAAACGGCTGGCGGAGAAATTCAATAAGCCCGGCTTTGGTGGAAGCGATGCGCACCGGCTGGACTGCATCGGAAAAGCGTACACCGAGCTGCCGGATACCATCAGAAGTGAGGATGATCTGATCGCCTACGTAAAAACGTGCCCGCAGATCGAATGCGGCGGCGAACATTACAACGGAACGACGAAAGACCGGATCGGCCGCCTGAACATGGTGCTTGTGGATTCGTTCTATTTCTACAACAAACTTGCAAATGGCTGGCGCTGGCGGAAGCGGAGACGTGAGCTGTTTGATATCATAGAGAAAAAACTCTGATGAATGCCTGGCAAAAAGCGTGCCGGAAACGTTTCGTTCGGCACGCTTTTTCCTGCCCTGTATTTGAATCGAAAAAGAGAGGAAACATACGTATGCTTGCAATATTTCTTGCGCCGGTCTACATACTGGCAAATGTATTTACCGCCTACTGGCTGCTGCGGTGGATGAAGGAGGTGCATCCTCTGTTCCGCCATCCGGCCGTGCTGGGTGTCATTTTGGTGCTGTATGCATTTTTTGCACTTTCCCTGCTGACGAGCTTTCTGATCAAAAGAGATCCCGTTCACCGGATTTTAAAGGTCATCAGCAACTGCTGGCTCGGCATGTATCTGTATTTTCTTGGCTTCACCGCGATTCTGGTGCTGCTGCGCTTCATTTTTGCGCATACGGTACTGACGAAAACTTGGCTGTATTCTCCGATGGGATTGAAAGCGGTCGGCCTTGGCGCGATCCTTTTTGTGACGGGAATGTGCATCTACGGAATGGTGCATGCAGTCCATATTTACACGACACGATATGAGGTTCCATCGAAAAAGGATGCACATCTGAAAATTGCGCTCGTCGCAGATCTTCATCTGGGGTACAGCATCGGCAGTCATCAGATGGAAGAGATGGTGGAAAAAATCAATGCTGAGGAGCCGGATGTCGTTGTGATTGCCGGGGATATTTTTGATAATGAGTACGATGCCATCTATGAGCCGGACCGCGTGGCGGATCTTCTGGCGGGCTTAAAGAGCCGGTACGGCACGTACGCCTGCTACGGCAACCACGATCTCGATGAGAAGATTCTCGCGGGCTTTACGTTTGAGACGAAGGAGGAGCGCATCGCCGACCGCCGGTTCGGTGAGTTTCTGGACCGCGCGAAGATTCATCTGCTGGAGGATGATGTGGTCTGTATCGATGATGCCTTTTATCTGGCGGGCCGAAAAGATCCCGACCGGATCCGCAAAACGCAGGAGACACGCGACACGCCGTCCGAACTGCTTACCGGACTGGACCAGTCGCTTCCAGTTTTTGTGATTGACCACCAGCCGTCGGAGCTGACCGAGCTGGCAGAGGCAGGCGCAGACCTTGATCTTGGCGGCCATACGCATGACGGACAGCTCTTCCCAGGAAATATCCTTACCGGCCTGATGTGGGAGAATGCCTGCGGGATGAAGAAAGTCGGAGACATGTACAGCATCGTCACATCCGGCGTGGGTCTCTGGGGACCGCCGATGCGGATCGGGACGAAAGCGGAAGTGGTGATCATCAATTACGGAAAATAAGGGTTGACAAAACCGGAACGCAGAATTATAATACAACAAAACTACGAAACAGAGGTTATCAACGATGAACGAGATGCACAGCGTACAAATGCACAGGGACGACGATTGATAGCGCTTGTATCAAAGTGAAGACTACTATACTTCACAGGTACAGGCGCTGATTGTGTTGTACCTGTGTGGAAGATAAGGCAAAGGGAAACCACACTGGGAGAAAAAGAAATACCCCGTGTGGTTTTTCTTTGCCATTTTTTATCCATGCGGGAATGACTTGAAATTTACATCAGAGAAGGGTTGTGATCGTATGGGACATACAGATTATGTCCATATGGATTTTCTGCTGATTTTGCGGCGATAAAGAAAAATCAGAACAGAAAGGCAGAAAAGACTATGAAGACAGAAATGAATACCGTAAAAGTAAGAAAAACAGAGGAACTCGAAGCAGAGCAGTTAGGAGCACACATCGGCGAAATCGTGCGGCTGCATGGAAGCATTTACAAAATCCGAAAAATGAGCTCATTTGCATTTGTGCTGCTTCGGACGAAACGGCAGATGGTACAGTGCGTGTACGAGCCGGCGTATGCCCGGTTTGCATTGGAGGAATTAAAAGAAGAGGCGTGTGTCCGGTTTACCGCGGAGGTGATCCGTGAAGAGCGTTCCAGAAGCGGGTATGACCTGCATCTGTTAGAAGTGGAAATCCTCTCCGAGCCGGAAGAAGTACCGCCGGTTGTCATCAACCAGAAGCGGGTCAACACTTCCATCGAGAACCTGCTGGACTATCGCCCAATTACGCTGCGCAACGAAAAAGAGCGCGCGATTTTCCAGATCCAGGCAAAGATCTGTCAGGCGTTCCGCGAATTTCTGGATGGACAGCACTTCACCGAAATCCACACACCGAAGCTCGTAGCGGCGGGAGCCGAGGGCGGAGCTAATATCTTCTCTTTGTCGTATTTCGGCGAACAGGCATATCTGGCGCAGAGCCCGCAGTTTTACAAGCAGATGATGGTCGGCGTCTTCGAGCGTGTCTACGAGATCGCACCGGTCTTCCGGGCGGAGAAGCACGACACGGCGCGTCATCTGAACGAATATACAAGCGTGGACTTTGAGATGGGCTATATCGAGAATTTTGAGGACATCATGGCGATGGAGCAGGAAATGCTGCGGTACACATTTGGACGGCTGCAGGAGACATGCGGAGCGGAGCTTTCGCTTTTAAAAGCAGAGGTGCCGGTGATCACGGAGATTCCGAGAATCCGTTTTTCGGAGGCGAAAGAGCTGGTGAGCCGTGTATACAAAAGAGCCTTTTCGGAGAAACTGGACTTTGAACCGGAGGAGGAAAAACTGCTGTGCGAATACGTGAAGAAAACGACAGGCAGTGACTTCGTATTTGTGACACATTATCCAAGCGCCAAGCGCCCGTTCTACGCGATGGACAGCAGAGAAAACCCGGCAGAGACGGAAAGCTTTGACCTTCTGTTCCGCGGCCTTGAAGTGACGACCGGCGGCCAGCGCATCCACAATTACCGGGAGCAGGTGGAAAAGATCGAAAGCCGCGGCATGCATGTGGAAGCGTTTGAGAGCTATCTAATGATGCACCGCTGCGGCATGCCTCCGCACGGCGGTCTCGGTCTTGGGCTGGAGCGGTTTACGGCACGGCTTCTCGGATTTGAAAATGTGCGGAACGCATCCCTGTTTCCAAGAGACATTCACCGTCTGATTCCGTAAACCAGAAGAGTGTAAAAAACTCCGGCGAAGCCGTGGCGCAGATCCACGGGCTTAGCCGGAGTTTCATAAGATTTCCCTCCCTTTTGAAAGAGAGCGTAACCGTTTGGATATTTCTATTATACACCAGGGGAGTGAAAATGACAAATTGTTTATTGCAGATAGGATTGCTGTATAAAAGTCAGAATTTTTGCAGAAATGAGCCTTGTAAAGCGTCCGAAAATAGGCTATACTAAACAAGGTTTGGCTGCCGGCAGAATCTGGCAGTATCGGCAAATATTGGAAAAAAGAAAGACGGGAGTTTCCCGGTTTGAGGATAGGAAAATATGAAATTATATGACATTTCCGGAGAGCAGTTTTCCGCAATGGACGCGCCGCGTCATCTGATGACGGAGGAAGGAACGGCGCAGACGACGCTCGATCGGTCACTTGGCATCTGTCAGGTGGCGGAGCTTGAGGGAAAAGTGACAAGAGAAGTGCTCGAGGAGGTCATGGAAGAGGACTGTGAACGTCTTCTGATCCGCGGCGATGCGCAGATTACACGCGATGGGGCAGATTACCTGGCAGAGAAAAAATTGGTGCTGCTCGGTGTGGAGCAGGAAACTGTCGGAAATGAGACATCGGGGAATGATGTTCATCAGCAGCTGCTGAAAAAAGGTACGGTGATTGTCGAAAATCTGAATCTGGAGAAAGTGACCTCGGGTCATTATTTTCTTGTGGCTGCTCCGGTCAAAAAGAAACACCAGTACGGCGGACCGATCCGCGCGGTTCTGATCGAAAATTAGAAAATGCTTTGTGTGAATCTGAAAATGCAATGTAAAATATAACGGAAAGAGAAAAACAGGAAAAAGTGTTCCCTTGTGGGACACTTTTTTTGATGTGTCCAAAACGAGGGAATTTTGGGTTGTATTTTCCAAATATGGAGAATATAATGGGAAAAAGCCAGGATGTGGTATTCAAAACCAGATCAATTCCGGGCGAAAATATTAAACTATTACAAAGGAGATCGTGAACAATGGATGCAAAAATGAAAGTAGAAAGAGCCGCTGCAGGCGCTGCGATCGATGGTGTTTTAAAATATGTGAATCACGGAGACGACAGAACAAAAGCGCTGTTGAATCTGACGGATTTTGTACAGAAATTTACCGGAAATATGTTTGCGGAGAAAACCTTCGACAACATCCGCACCATGCTGCAGAATCCGGACAACAAATGGGTACAGTATGTCAACCGCGGACTGGACGAGCTGGATCCGCAGGTGATCAAAATGACTGCTTTGAACCTGGGATTCCAGGCAGCTTTCGTCGGAACGAAACAGATCCGTATGAACCGTGAAAAATACAACTGCAACATCCCATGGACGATGCTGATGGACCCGACAAGTGCCTGTAACCTGCACTGCACCGGATGCTGGGCAGCAGAATACGGCCACAAGCTGAATCTTTCCTATGAGAAACTTTCTGATATCATAAGCCAGGGAAAAGAGCTGGGAACCTACTTCTACATGTTCACCGGCGGCGAACCGCTTGTGCGCAAAAAAGACATCCTGCGTCTGGCAGAAGAGCATCATGACTGTGAATTCCACTGCTTCACCAATGGAACCCTGATCGACGAGGAGTTCTGTGAGGCGGTTCAGAAGCTGGGCAATATCTCCTTCTCCCTGTCTCTGGAAGGCTTCGAGGAGGTCAACGACGGACGCCGCGGCGAGGGTATTTTCGATAAAGTTCTGGCAGCCATGGATCTGATGAAAAAACACGGTCTGCTTTTTGGTACTTCCATCTGCTACACAAGAGCAAACCTCGAGACCGTTACAAGTGACGAGTTCCTGGATCTTTTGATCGAGCACGGATGCCGTTACAGCTGGTATTTCCACTTCATGCCGGTCGGCATGGACGCTGCACCGGAGCTGATGCCGACGGTTGAGCAGAGAAAATATATCTATCACAGACTGCGTGAGATCCGTTCCGATAAGAGCGACAAACAGATCTTTGTTATGGACTTCCAGAACGACGGTGAGTTCGTCGGAGGCTGTATCGCAGGAGGAAGAAACTACTGCCATATCAATGCAAACGGCGATGTGGAGCCGTGTGTTTTCATCCATTACTCCGGCGCCAACATCAACGAAGTTTCCCTGATCGAAGCACTGCAGCAGCCGCTGTTCCAGGCATACCGCGATGGACAGCCGTTCAACCGCAACCACCTGCGCCCATGTCCGATGCTCGAAAATCCGGAACTGCTGCGTGAGATGGTAGAGAAGACCGGCGCGAAGTCAACCGACCTGCAGTCTCCGGAGAGCGCAGAGCATCTGTGCGGAAAATGTGACCTGTATGCTGCTGAGTGGAAAAAAGCCGCAGACGAGCTGTGGGCAGAGAATCCGCATCACAAACAGAGATATGAGAACTATAAGAAAGAGAACCTGGACGAGGAGGCAAAAGCTTCCACAGAGGAAATTCTTTCCGGAATCCGCGGATAATGCGATGCATGAACTGAATCAATGACAGAAATAAGACGCCGGGAAACGGGATAAAGCCTGTTTTCCGGTGTCTTTATGTTTCAATTCAATTCAATCTATAGCAAGACCCGAAAATAATGCAAAAAAGGCAGTGCTGCAGAGCGCGAATTTTTTGCATTATTTTCGGGGATTACTATAAGTCCGACAGGTCTTGCAGAAAAAAGGCAGATCCCGTATACTGGTAGAAGCAAAAAGATATTTTAACGACAGAGAGGATTAAAAAATAGAAGATGAACGATTCATTTTTACAGGAACAGGGCGTGAGCGGGGCGTTAATTGAGAGCGTGCGGAGATTCCGCGAGAGCTATCCGGTGGCGGAGGGCTTAGAGAACCGCATGAGTACGCCGGAAATCCCGTTTTTTGGAAAAGAGATTCTGGAGATGGCAATTGCCGCGCTGCTGCAGGGCGAAAATCTGCTGCTGACCGGCGAGAAGGCAACGGGAAAAAACGTGCTGGCAGAGACACTGGCGTATGTTTTCGGAAGACCGACGTACAACGTTTCCTTCCATGTAAACACAGGAAGTGCCGAGCTGATCGGAACCGATACGTTCCAGAACCAGGAGGTCACACTCCGGAAGGGCAGCATTTACCGCTGTGCAGAGGAAGGCGGTTTTGGCATTCTCGATGAGATCAACATGGCGAAAAACGATGCAGTCAGTGTTCTTCACGCCGCGCTCGACTACCGCCGCATTATC
>ENA-OQHR01000355-OQHR01000355.1-human-gut-metagenome-genome-assembly--contig:-NODE-355-length-35216-cov-6.004468_pt1 | contig 35216 bp, 41 predicted proteins | sample MGYA00242566_ERZ504725 | MGnify/ENA primary metagenome ERZ504725 (study PRJEB26092, sample SAMD00036217) | human gut metagenome | host: Homo sapiens | study: EMG produced TPA metagenomics assembly of... | reverse complement strand
ATTTGTACTGGGTGATAACAGACCGGAGGCGTCAGACAGCAGAATCTATGGCTGTATCAATGTAAAAGATGTCAAAGGAAAAGTCATCGCGATTATTCGGAGCAGGGGAATTTAATTACCAGAGCCGTTAATCAAATAAAAAACAAAATAATTTACAAGGGAGGAACTAAAATGAGCATGAAAAAATTCACTAAGAAAATGCTCGCAATTGTCGCAGCAGGTGCTATGACAATGGGAATGGCAATGCCGGCAATGGCAGCGGATCAAACAACGACAGACACAAAAAATAATGCAAAGGAAGCCTATATCAGCAAGACCTACAACACTGAGGTGGGAAAAGCAGAGACATTTAGCTTTACTGCTACACAGATTATGGAGGGGGATGATGTAATACATACTGCTCATGCTGTTGAAATACCAACAATCAGTTTTGAAACAACTGATCTTGGTACAACTACAAAAACTAAGAAAATTAATTTAGTAGGCACTGATTTTCCTGAAGCTGGTAGATATTCCTATACAGTAGAAGAGAACGAAACGGCTAATCCGTCTGTTACAGAGACAGCATATGAAAAACTGATTATGTCCGATGCTGAGTATAGAATGGATGTATATGTTGTTGAGAAAACTGGTGGAACACTTGAAATTGATAAGATCATTGTAAATAAGACAAAAGATGACAAAGGTAAAGCAACAACAGGTAAAGTAGATATTGGTGGTGATGCAAGCAAGAATGGTTTCAACTTTGTCAACACCTATGTACAGGAAGCTGGTACAGGTGAGAAACCAGATCCGAATAAGCCAGATCCTGACTATAAAACAAACGGTGCATTGAACGTATCCAAGAAGGTTATTCAGAATGTAACAGATGCCGAAAAATCTCTTCCAACTGAGAAATTCGACTTTACTGCAAAATTTGAATTCCCGGCAGGAACAGATGCAAAAACACTTGGCGGTGTAAAAGACAAAGATGGTAAAGATGTTACGTTAGACGCGACTGGACAATGTACATTCCAGCTGGGAAATGGCGAGAACATGAAATTCACAGGTCTTCCAGTAGGAACAACGATTACCGTAACTGAGGCTGCAAAAGCAAACTACAAGGGAAGCACTGTAGTTACACTTAATGGTGTGGAGACATCTAAAGCAGCACAAAAATACAATGAAGCAATTACAGCCAGTGGTAAACTCGGCCAGAAAAAGAACATTGTTGACGTAACCAACAGATTCAACAACGTACCAACAACTGGTATTATCATGAACACTCTTCCATACGTTCTGATGGTTGCTCTTTGTGCTGTAGCACTGTTTGGATTCGTTGCTTTCAAACGCAAAAAAGTACAGAAATAATTACATAAAATCATAAAAGTAACAGCAAAGGGAATGCGTGCGGCGATACTCCGTCGCATTCCCTTTTGCAATAAGAAAGGAAACTTCAGGAATATTTCATATGAAAAAAGCAGCAAAGTTTTTAGTCAAAATAGTCGATCATATGGTGAATTTTATAGCGTTATTGCTGATTCTTATGGTAATGTTCCTGTCATGCTATATGTTATGGGATTCCAATCAGGTATATCAGGCGGCTGATGCGAAGAACTACGAAGCCTATATTCCAACAGAAAAACATACGAAATCTTTTGAAGAATTGCAGAAAATCAATCCGGATATTATTGGCTGGATTCGAATAAATGAAACAAACGTTAATTATCCGCTGCTTCAGGCAGAAGATGATGATACTTATATGAATACGGATGCCGAAGGCAAATATTCTTTAAGTGGTTCCATATTTTTGCACTGTGCAAACAAACCGGATTTTTCCGATTTTAACAATATGATTTATGGACACCATATGGAAAAACACATGATGTTTGGAGATGTGGGGCTATTCGCAGATAAGGAGTATTTTGACGAACATCCATACGGAAATCTTTTTTTTGATGGAAAAGATCATGGAATTGAATTTTATGCATTGATTCAGGCAGATGCTTATAATGAGCGGCTGTTCAGTGTCAGTTCAGAGGAACCGGCAGCAAAACAGGCGTATCTGCAGGAAATATCGGACAATGCTTTACATAAAAGAAACATTGAACTTACTGAAAATGACCATTTGGTTCTTCTGATAACATGTACCTCAGACATGACAAATGGAAGAAATATATTAGTAGGAAGGCTTACGGATCAGGTCTATCCTGAGAAAGAGAAAGCCAAGAATCTGGGAACTGGAATTGATAAATTGAAAGAAAAGATGATTCAGGTGCCGGTTATCTACTGGATACTTTTGCTAATTATCGTTCTATTGCTGATAGATAGAAAATTAAAGAAGAAGGGAAAGAAAAAACATGAAAATTCTTGATTTAAAGAAAACAGCTGTCATATTGGTGACTATGCTCCTTTTTCTGAGCATGCAGATATCAGCGTTTGCATCTGATAACTGTACTGTAGTGAAAATTCCGGTGAGACAGATCTTTGACAGTGAAGTGGAAGGCATTGCAGATGAATTTTCTTATATTATGACAACCGATCAAAGCGACGCACCAATGCCAGCCGGAAGCCGCAATATGCAGTATTCCTGGACAATGGAAAAGAATGCAGCAACAGAGATTATACTGAATGTAAAAACAGCAGGACAGTATCATTATAACATTTATCAGACGACAGAAAAAAAGGATGATTATAAATATGATCAAAACAGGTACTATGTGACTGTCGAGGCTTACTATAATGAATCGAATCAGTTAAAAGTTGTCACAATTGTAGCAAATGAGAAGGGGGAGAAAATAGAAGCGATCTCTTTTAAAAACAGTTATATGGGAGAAGAAAAGCCGAATCTAACACAGCCCTCAAACCCGTCACAACCATCTGGTCCGTCCTATTCGGATGGATTAGGAAAAACCAATAGCGTAAAGACTGGAGATGACAGTCCTGTTATGGGATATTTCTTATTGCTGTTTGGTTCACTGATTTGTCTAAGTGTTTTAATCCATAAAAAACAGAAAAGAAATAAGGGAGAATCACAAGATGAGGCATAATATATGGAAAAAATACATAAAAATTTTATGTTCTTGGATTTTGATTCTTTCTATATGTTTTTTATCCTTAAATGTAGTAGTTGAAGCATCAGGCACAGATATGGAAATGAAAGGTTATACAATATCCCGAATTTATTAGACTTGAGGCGATAAAAGATGAAGCGCAAGGATAATAATTCGGGATTTTTCCTGTTTTGGAGAGGAGCAATTATGCAATTAAAAATTACAACGGATTATGCGATCAGAATAGTATATTATCTGGCTTGTCGTGGTGAAGTAATCACTGCGTCTGAGTTAGCTTACGAATTAAAGATTCCAGAAAGCTATATTCCAAAGATCACAAAAAAATTAAAAGAAGCGAATATAATTACAGCTTGCGAAGGAATAAAAGGTGGGTATTCACTTGTGAAAAAAACAGAAGATATTTCTCTGTTTGACATAATATCCTCCACGGAAGTAACCATGAAATTAAATCGTTGTTTAGAAGAGGATGGGTTTTGTTCCAGAAATGCAACAGAGCATTGTAAAGTACATAAAATATTGCTGGATGTGCAGCAAACTTATGACAATCTACTAAAGGGCATAAAGGTCTCGGAGATTATAAAACCAGATGCCGATGAGTTATCAGAATAGCTAAGAAAACAAACTAGAGAATATGAAAAACAATTATAGAAATAACTCCACCAATATATTAAAATAGATATAGCATAACATAATAAGGCAAAATAAAGATAAATCAAATCAATTGTAAAAGGAAGGGAATACAAATGGGGTATACAGTAAAGGACTTGCTTGAATCAAACAATTTCTCGGAAATGCAACTGATAAGTGATGATTCTGGAATTGGTCGTGAAATTAAAGGAGTCCGAATCATTGAAGTGCCAGATATGGAAAAATTCCTGGGGGGGGGTGAGCTGCTCCTGACAAGTATGCGAGCCTATGAAGCCACAGAGGAAGATGTTTTTTTGCATCATTTAAAAGAATTGGATAAAAAGCAGATAAGTGGATTTATAGTAAAGTGCTGTCAGAGAACTGAACACCTGAAAAGACTGTTTGATATTTTAATGGAATTTTCGCAGGAACATCATTTGCCCGTGATAGAAATTTCTGAGGATTTGTATTTTTGGGGGATTATTAAGCATATACTACTTCAGTTGTGTGATATTGAAACTGCAAAACTGAAATATTTTAAGATGACACATGATAATTTAAGTAATATTTTACTGAACGTGATAGATTCAAGGGAATCTATAGAGAGAATATTTTTCTTGATCAGTACCATGCTCGGGAATCCGGTCGGTTTATATAACGCAGATGGAACCTGTCTTTTTTCAAGTAATTCGGAAACACAGGATTTTAGAATTGAAAAAAATATTGCGGAATATAAGTCTGGAATTATAACCAGATATCAATATTTGTGTCAAAAAAGAAAAAATACTAACTATATTGAATATATTAAGAAGCTCAATATATTTGAAAGACAGGAAATGTATTTTGTTGTTTCAGAACAGAATGAACCATTGAGGGAATTAGATTTTATCGCGTTAGAGAATATTATCATTACATTACAGTTTAGTTTGATCAGACATGTATTAGAAGAGAATCTTGAAAAACGACATCTAAGAGATTTGGAATATCGTATGCTGAATGGTTCGCTGTCAAATGATGAAGAAAATGAAGTTGCAGGTATGCTTGGTCTTAATGATGCAGAGATATATCGGGTTGTCACTTTCCGTATGGATGCAATAAAGAATATGGAAAAATTTACCAATGCCCAGATAAAAGAAACAGAATTGGTCGAAAACGAAATTATACGTTATTTACCGAGGGAGCCTATTTTTTTGCAAACCAACCAGATTGTATATATTCACAGAGAAACGGAACGGGAAACCGGATTGGAATTTCGTAAAAAACTGGAGAAACTGCAGAAAACGATACAAGAATTTCTAGTTAATAGGGGAGTTGAAATAGATTTTCTGATTGGTATAGGTAAAACTGTCACAGGATACCATGAATTGAAGGAGTCTTTTAAATCTTCTAAAATTGCGCTTAAATATATTAAAGTTATTAGACGAATAATCGGAGACGAGGATAAGTCAGTTATAGATAGTACAAAGGTAGGATTCTTTTATCAGATACTGGAAAAGATGAAAGATATAAATCAGTTGCAAGCGTTTATACCGGAGTCATTGAATAAACTTCGCCAGTACGATATTCAGAAAAATGGAGAGCTGGTTGATACATTGGAATGTTATCTGAATGTCAACCAAAGCTTAAAAAAGACTTCTGAATTAATGTTTATTCATTATCGAACTGTTTCATATCGTTTGCAGAAAATAATAGAAATAACGAATATAGATTTTAATAATCCAGCAGAAGTGCTTAGTGTTCGAATTGGATTGATAGCAATTCGAGTTCTTGAAGTAATGTAGAATTTTTAAGAATCTTTTGGAGAGGCAAAGATGAGATTCATAATATTAAAAATATTGGAATTGTTATAAAAGATAATTTATAGTATACGAGATAGAAAAAGGAGGAAAGTAAAGTGAGAAAGAAGATAAGAAGTATTCACATTATTTTATTCGTTATGCTTTTTCTTATCGGTAGTTTTATAGATATTTCAACAATCCATGCAGAAGCAGGAAGCAGAACAGGAAGCATTCAAATTATTTATAAGGGGAGAAATAGTTCGGATAAAGAAGTGATTCTTTCCGGAGCAAAGTTCTCGATATTTCCAATTCAATATATGAAAAATGATGAGCTGGTCTGGGAAGATGGTTTTAAAGATTCAGACATATCATTACAAGATACCAGTGCAGAAGCAAGAGAAAAACAAGCAAAACAATTGTTTGCATTTGCGAAGGAAAATAATATTTCCGGCTTAATGCAAGAAATAGATACTTCAGGACGCACGAGTTTTGGAGAATTGGATGAAGGAATTTATCTGCTTGCACAGATTGGAAATGTAGAAAGTGGTACAGATAAATTTGAATCCGCTCCATTCCTTGTTAATATTCCATCTGAAATCAATGGGAATGTAGAATATAATGTAACGATAGAGCCAAAAGCTGAATGGGTTTCATCAGAAACACCACCGAGCAATCCAGATAAGCCAAAGGATCCGACACCTTCAAAACCAGATAAGCCAAATACTATTCAGAAAATAATAAATACGGTAAAAACCGGAGATACAACAAATATAGTTGCATGGTTTTTAATAGCGATTGTTAGTCTTGGTTTGATTGTAGGATTATATAAAAAGAGAAAAATGAAGTAGCCATTATTTAAAGAAAACTGATCCATTGCGGTGGAATCAGTTTTCTTGTGTTATACGGTTTAAAACGTTTCTGATATTAGTGTTGAAGTGGTGGTGCAACGGTACGATTGATATCGTTGTTTGATATATGAGGAGCATTGAGCAGTACTGTGAAATTCTGCTGGATGATATCTAGTGTTTTCTGTTTTTTCTGCAATTCCTGTTTTTCTCGGACAGTAGCAGCTTGTTCAGATTCAAGATGTTCAATCCGCTTCTGAATTTTATTAGAGCTCGGGATTTTGGTAATACCGAGATCCTGCAGCTCTTTTTTTAGTGAATCGTGGAGCTGGTATTCTGCCTGATGCTTGGTACGGTAAGCTTTTAGATTTTTTGCAGATTTGCAATCTTCAATCACTTTACGGCAGAGCCGGTAAGAATCGCAGTGTTTCTGAATGACTTTCTGTGTACTCAGCTCACTGGTGATTTGTACTATTCTCTGCTCAGCCGCTTTAACAGAAGCATCAACATCAGAAACATGCTGTTGGAAATCCTCATAATTCAGTAGATTATTTTCGGAAAGATAGTTAAAGGTACGAGCCGCCTCTTTCAGGTTATTGAGCTTTGCCCAACGTTCAAATCCTTCTCGATTGCCGGTCGTAACATAAGTGGTGATATTGATATATAGGCGAGCTTCTCTGGACAAATGCTTTGGAGTTTTCACTTTGCCACGGTTTTTAGCCAGACGGATACGGACATTTTCTTCGCTATAGTAACTTCCAAGAGATTTCATATAAGTGAAGTTTTTCTGTTCTGGTGCACGGAAGGATAGATGTTTTCCCTGTCGAACTTCATATCCTGCTAATTGCATCTTTTGCAGAAATTCCTCATAGTTGATGGAAGTCCAGATTGCCTTATCAACTGCGACACGTAGTTTGGCTTTCCAACTGGTGCCACGATGATATTCCATGTTCTCTTTATAGCTTTTGCCTTTTTCTCCGGTCGGCATACTGGTGGCAAGTCCATTTTCATGGCAGATACGATTACTGATTCTGCAGAGCTTATGGTAGCTCCGCTTATTGGAAACATACTTGTGATGATCAACAAAGCTTGCAGCGTTGAAGATGATGTGATTGTGAATGTGATTTTTATCAACATGGGTGCTGATCACGTATTCATATTTTCCTTTCAGTACTTCGTCTACAAATTGTTGCCCTAAGCGATGGGCAGTTTCGGCATCAACTTCTCCAGGTTTAAATGACTGGATTAGATGAAATGCCAGATTATCGCCTTTGTCCATTCCATTCTTTTTTGCCATTTCTCTTGTCATGGAAAATTCAAGATCTGCAGTTTCTGGGGAACAGCCAAAACTGGAAACTAACAGTTTTTCATCAGTCTTATCAGGATTCGTAATATAGTCCAGAGCTTTCTTGTCTGTTACTTTAATGGGGAAGATCTTAAGATACGCCATAATTCTTTCACCATCTCTTTCAATTCTTGCATTTCTTCCGGATACAGATCTCCGGTGCTGTTTACTTTCTTGGCAATCTGATTAATATTCACACCAATCTTATGCATTTCTTCATATTGTTTCTTTAATGGAGTAGTGTCTGTATTGACAATATAACCGTCAATTGCCATTTTACGAAGGTAAGCTCCCATGTTTTTGGTCTTTGATTCAATCATCTTTCTACGGATAAGCTTCTTTTCTTCGGGGGAAACACAAAACAAAATCTGTATATTTCTTTTTCTCTTTGCCATAGGCAGATTCTCCTTTCTTTGGTTCTTCGAAGTAGTGACTTCTGGGCTTTTAATTTAGGGTAGGGTTCCCTAAATTGCTGTTTTTTCGGAAGTGTATATACACTTCCTGTCCTTGCTGTTTTACCCATCTATTAGTTAAAGTCAGGAGAACCGGGAAAATGCAAAAGAATTTGGCAGGTAGTATGGGATACGAAAATGTGGTATGATTATGGGCAGGATATCAGAAAAATCAGGAGTTGAATAGATTGTGAAGAAAGAAGAAATTTTTGAATATGTGCAGAAACAGTATGGCACAATGCCGGAATATTTATGGAGTAAATTATCGGACAGTGCAGTACTTCGACATAAAAATGGGAAATGGTATGCAGTGATCATGACGGTTGAAAAATCGAAACTGGGATTAGAGGGAAATGATTTGGTTGACATCATGGATGTAAAGTGCGATCCAGAAATGACCAGCATGATTATTCAGACTTATGGATTTTTACCAGGATACCATATGAATAAACAGCATTGGATCACGATTTTACTGGATGGTTCAGTCAGTGAAGCGAAGACATTGGACTTTTTGGATATGAGCTATGACCTGATTGACGGAGCAGACAGAAAGGAAGAAAAATGAGAACAGCGATAGTATACGTATCTGTGCATCATGGAAATACAGAAAAATTAGTAAAGAGGATCGCAGAAGAATGTCAGGTGAATTTGATTGATGCTGTGAAACAGCCAGATGCAGATCTGAGCAGTTACGATATGATTGGGTTTGCATCAGGAATCTATTTTTCAAGGTTTCATCAGTCGATATTGGAATTTGCAGAGAAGAATCTACCGGACGACAAAAAGATATTTCTGATCTGTACTTATGGTGGGAGTGCGAATTATAAATCCATAGAGCAGATTTTGGATAAAAAACATGCCAGTGTGGTTGGAAAATTTGGCTGTAAAGGGTATGACACATTCGGACCATTTAAACTGGTTGGAGGTATTGCTAAAGGCCATCCGAATGAAGAAGATATGATAAATGCAGCGGACTTTGTAAAAGGAATACACTGATTTTTGAGCAAAAGGAAAACCGGGGATTATACTCCTCGGTTTTCTGGCTGTTGTGCTTCAGTCTTCAATTTGAAAAATATCTTCTACAGGCACTTTCAGGTAATGTGCCAGCCGGATTGCAATCTCAAGAGAGGGATTACGTTCTCCACGTTCGATGCGGCCTATAGTCTGGCTGCAGGAACCTATGGCTTCAGCCAAATCTGCTTGAATGAGATTCCGTTCTTCACGAATATCTTTTAGTGTATTATTGATTGCCATTCAATCACTTCCTTTGCTTATTGTTATCAGCAGGATCATGAACCTGCTGTTGAAATCTAATGAAATCCCGGAATTTCTGCACCTTTGCATTTCCCGATTACTTTTCCAAAAATCTTAAAAGAGTCAGATTCCAAAACCTGGATAGGACGATATTTTTGATTTAAAGAGATCAGATAAACACCATCTGGCTCATCGTGTAATTCCTTGATGTAAGTATTGCCGTTGAGATAGAAGATTCCAATTTCACCATTAGCAAGAGAATCTTTTTTCTGAATCCATGCAACATCGCCTGTATGATAAAGTGGCTCCATACTGTCACCGGAAATCCGTACACCAAAGTCAGTCTGCTCAGGAGCAAGGTGTCCTACGTCATAGGTTTCTTTTACAGAATCCTCCAGGTAATTTCCAGTACCAGCAGAAACTGGTTCCCAGGTAATTTCTACAGGATGATGGAATGGGATAATCTTTGCAGACAGTGGAGAAAACTTTTTAGAAGCTTTCAAAATATCAGCAAATTCAATCAATTTATTTCTGCCTTCTTCATTCAATCCACTCATAATGTTATATGGGTTTTCTCCAAAGAAGGATTCATATATATCTTCGATATCAAGTAACTGGCAAAGTGTCAGGAAAACATGTAAAGCTGGTTCTCGTGCATTGGTCTCCCATTTGGAGATTGCTTTTGTAGTGACCTGAATACCTTCTTGAGAAAGCAGGTCTACCAGATCTGATTGAGAGTATCCTTTCTTTTTTCTATTTTCTGCTAGTATTTCCCCGAAATCACGCATTTGTTCGCCTCATTTCTATTTGAATTTTCTATATGCATTATACCGTATGTTAGAAATAAAATCAACAATAATCTCCGAAATGGAGAAAATACAACCAAGATGTCGCTTGACTATCTCCGGAATGTCGATATATACTAAACATACAGAAATTGATAAGACATTATGTTGAAGGAAACAGCTGGGAGGTGAAAAGTTTGAGTGAGCGTGTGATCCTGCATAGTGATATGAACTGTTTTTACGCCAGTGTAGAAATGCTACATCATCCGGAATTTGCCGGAATGCCTCTGGCAGTAGGTGGCGATCCGGAAGCCCGGTATGGAATTGTGCTGACAGCAAATTATATTGCCAAGAAAAAAGGAGTAAAAACCGGAATGGCATTATGGCAGGCGAAACAGGTTTGCCCGGAAATTATTTTTGTACCGCCACGGATGGATTTATATTTGCGATTTTCACAAATGGCAAGAGAAATCTATTCAGAGTATACAGACAAAATTGAGCCATATGGAATTGATGAAGCCTGGCTGGATGTATCAGACAGTGGAAATCTGAAAGGAAGCGGAATGACAATTGCGAGAGAAATCAGCCATCGGATTAAATACGAACTGGGTGTAACGGTAAGTATTGGAATTTCCTGGAATAAGATTTATGCGAAACTTGGTTCAGATTATAAAAAGCCGGATGCAATCACAGAGTTTAATCGAGAAAATTATAAAGACAGGATATGGCAGCTTCCAGCGTCAGATTTGCTTTATGTCGGAAGACAGACAAATAAGAAATTGCAAAAACTTGGAATCCGGACAATTGGGCAACTTGCGGAATCAGACGAAAAGTTGTTAGAGAGCCATTTTGGAAAAATAGGAAATGTATTATGGGCTTTCGCAAATGGCTGGGATGAAGATCCGGTTTGCAAGGAAGGATATGAAGCACCAGTAAAGTCGATAGGTAATAGCACTACAACACCGAGAGATCTGGAAAATGATCTGGATGTCTGGATCATTCAAATAGCATTGGCAGAAAGTGTAGCTGCACGATTGCGGAAACATGGATTTAAATGCAAAACAGTAGAAATTACAGTTCGAGATAATGGATTGTATAGTTTTTCCAGACAGATACATTTACGACAGCCAACGAATATTACAAACGAGATTGTAACTGCAGCATTTCAGCTATTTAAAGATAATTACAAATGGGAACATCCCATTAGAAGCCTGGGAATCCGAGCTGCGGATCTTGTGTTAGATGATATTCCTGTGCAGTTGGATTTATTTGGAAATCAGGAGAAAAAGGAAAAGTTAGAGAAGCTGGATCGTACTGTAGATGAGATCAGACGACGGTTTGGTTATTTCAGTATACAGCGAGCGGCAATGTATCAGAATAAAGTCTTATCCCACTTAGACGCTGGTACGCACACGGTCCATCCACACAGTTATTTTCATGGGTAATTGGAGGGATAGATTTGAAAAAAGTATTAACCAGAAAACAGAAAGAAAGTTATCAGTGTATTTTGAATTATACGAAGGAGCATGGATACCCGCCGACAGTCCGGGAATTTGGAAAACTGATCGGAGTAAGATCAACATCATCTGCTTTTTCCAGAATCAAGCAGTTGGAGCAAAATGGATATATCCGCAGAATCCCGGCATCGCCAAGAGCAATCGAGATTTTATAGTGAGGTGTCGGCATGAACAAAGTATATGTAGATGTAGTGGCAGAGTTCCGGAAAGACGGACGGCTGGTTCCCATATTTTTTACATGGGAGGATGGAAGAAAATATAGTATTGACAGAATTTTGAAAATTGAGCGATGCGCCAGCAGAAAGGCAGGCGGTGTAGGAATGATGTACACCTGTATGATACAGGGGCAGGAAAGCCACTTGTTTTACGAAGTGGATAAATGGTTTATGGAGAGAAAAACAGCATAAGGAGAGATTGGTATAGACGATATTATTTGGATTATTAACCGGCAGGGATAGTCACTTTCCCTTTATATTCCTGCAGGTTTTACATAAGAAGATGGATTTCGGTCAGCAAAGGCAGCTCCCACAATGCCTTTTGGATATCCGCTTCTGCTAGTTGTAGTAAGTAATTGCTTCCCATCAAAATCATGGGGAAAGCGAACTGGTCTGAAAGACCGCCAGTTAGTGTGATGATGATAAGGAGATTTTGAAACTGATGACAGACAGAGATTATGCAATTAAATCAGTGAAAGAAATTACCTTCCATATGGCAAGTCATGCACAGGATTAAGACATTATACTGATATTAAAGAACTGATGACAAGCTACCAGAAACTGATTTTAGAAAACCAGTTGTATTGGAAGAACTGGATATGGAGTGCCAGGAGAAAATCAATGAAGATATGGCATATGCATTGAGTTATCTGAGCATTTATAACAATCAGCTGAATGTGCCAAAGATGCACCGGGAAATGAATAACCTGATGATCATTTATGGCTTGTCTGATATGATCTATCGTGGAATGACACTGGTGAAGTTCTATGCGCCGAATGGTGTGATGCTCAGTGAAATCCTTCATTCCTGTTTTTGCAGTCATTATAATAAGACAGATGTGGAAGTACAGCAGGAGTTAGGAATAGGCAGGACTTCTTTTTATAAAATGAAGAAGCAGGCACTTGGATATTTAGGATTTTATTTTTATGAGATCGTGGTACCGCAGGCAAAGGATAAAAGATTTAAACCGTCACTGGGCGTTGAGGAAGAGTAGGTGAGTAATATGAGATACGAAGATTCGATGAAAGGTGTAGCTGATCAGATAATCAAAGAACAGCAGCGAGCAAGTAAAATTAAAAACAATCCAGAAGAATTCCATTGGCATGACGAATATGCAACGTTGAATTTCTTTCGGTTTATCTGCAAAAATATAGGTAACTTGGGAAATGGAGAAATTGAAAAAATGGTCACACGCTTAAAGCAGATAGATCAGAAAGCAGTGAAAAACCATGTGAATGGTGCTGTTTGGGCATTTGATTATGATAAGATGTTCTGTGTACTGATGGAAAATGAAATTTGCCGAAAGGTGTGTGAAAAGAATAAATATAGTAGTTGGACGAAGCTGATTGGAAATTATTGTCTTCAAGTGGTGTAGGATAAAATAGTGGCTTGTGAAAAGCTGATTTTGATGTTAAGATGAAATTGGGATAGGAGACATTTAGGAACCTATCCTGACATAGCAAAGAATGGAGGCGAGAATGGACGTGGCGAAAGAAGAAATCGTGAAGACAGAAGAATTGGAAACACGTTACGAAAGATACAAGGGTATCTTAAAAGACCTTACCATCATGAGCGATGTGTTTATGCGGAATGTATTCAAGAAACGGGAATGTACAGAATATGTTCTGCAGGTAATTATGAATAAAAAGGATCTGAAAGTGATTGATCAAGTTTTGCAGAAAGACTATAAGAATTTGCAGGGGCGTTCAGCTATTCTGGACTGTGTTGCCAGAGATTCTGAAGGCAAGCAGATGGATGTAGAAATTCAACAGGACAACGAAGGGGCATCTCCAAAAAGAGCAAGGTATCATAGTGGTCTGATGGATATGAACACATTAAATCCAGGGCAGGATTTTGATGACCTTCCGGAAAGCTACGTGATTTTTATCACCAGAGACGATGCACTTGGATACGGACTTCCGATTTATCATATAGACAGGAAAATCGAAGAAGTCAGTGAGAATTTTAAGGATGAAGCTCATATTATCTATGTAAATTCTAAGAAACAAGAAGATACAGAATTAGGCAGACTGATGCATGATCTTCACTGTAAGAATGCAGAAGATATGCACAGTAAGATACTTGCTGACAGAGTATACGAATTGAAGGAAACACAGAAAGGGGTGGAATTCATGTGCCGTGAGATGGAACAGATTTATAGTGAAGGTATTGAAAGTGGTGAGCTGAAAAAAGCAAAAGCCTCAGCATTATCCATGGCTGCGGATGGAATGAAAGTTGATAAAATAGCCCACTATCTTAATGTGAGTGTTCAAATGGTGCAGAAATGGATTGATGAGAGCATGAGTGTTGCACATTAACAAATGATAAATTTTAATGGAGCTACCAGGGGATACTAATTCTTCTGGTGGCTTTTTTGTGTGTTGCATGTAAAAAAAACGAAAACTAGTTCTGTAGAACTATAACTTGATTTGCGGATTCTGTATCTTTCAATTATCCATCAGTATACTAATTTTAGACCGAATTATCGTTCTGAAGGAGGTGCTACGATGGATTTAAAAGCGGTTGGTCAGCGAATCAAAGCAGCAAGAGAAGCAAAAAATCTTACACAGGAAGAACTGGCGGCGCTGGTAAATTTAAGTACAACACATGTCAGTGTGATAGAAAGAGGACTGAAAGTAACAAAGTTGGATACCTTTGTAGCAATTGCCAATGCACTTGATGTATCGGCTGATGCGCTACTGATAGATGTTGTGACACATTCTGTGACAGGTGTTACTAATGAATTATCTGATATGATAGAAAAATTGCCAAAGGACGAGCAGAAAAGAATTTTAAATGCGGTCAGAGCTTTGGTAGACTAATGAAATAGGCATTGAAATCGAAGAGCATTAAGCTCTTCTTTTTTTTATTCTTTTTTATGGATTCGTTTGTGAAAATATCTTTTTTCATAGTGAGAATCATGATATAGTAGTTCTAAAGAACTATAAATAATTCTTTGAAACCGGAGGGCGGGTAAATGAGAGAAAAAACTATTTATGAGAAAATTGCTGAAAAGTACAATACGACACCAGAAGAGGTGCGTCGGGAAATGCAAATAGCGATTGATGCTGGATTTGATGATCCAGATCCGGCTGTACAGGCAGAATGGAAGAAGGTAAATCTTAAAGGAGACAGACCTACACCGGAAGAAGTAATCAATTACGCAGTAAAACAATTAAAAGGAAATTAATGAAAATATGAAGAAAAAGACAATTGCAGTGATCTCAGGAGCAGTCATCTTGATAATTGCTGCAGGAAGTATTTATGGGAAACCTGAATCAAGTCATAAGGAAGGTGAACCGGATGTGGTAGGAACATTTTCCGTAAATCGGGATGAAAATCTAACCGTAATCGCTAACCGGGAAAATATTGAGGATAGAGAAGCGTTTGCAAGAGAACTTTTGCAGATGTACAAGGATGATTCTTTTTATTCGACAAAATTCTCCACAGACAGGGGATATGCGACAAGCCTTGATATGAACATCTATTTATGGAAAGAGGATATTGAAGATGGAGAATCGGTAATGACAGCCGAATATAGACCTGTAGAATACGGAAAGGACTATGATGTAGTCAATAATCTTGATAAATTTCAACTATATATAGATGGAAAAGAAGTAGAAGAATAACACGGTGAACTTTTTATACTGAAATATGTACGATTCCAATAATGATATGAACTTATGGGAACGTATTGCGGATACTTTGTGAACTTTATCCTGATACAATGATTATGCTGATGAAAGAAGGCATAGATAACTGAATACAATAAAGAGACGAAAGCCTCAGTAGTTAAGAAAAAACTACTGGGGCTTTTTTTCGTGCCTGAATTTCTCAGTCAATAACTGCGGGCGTATCCCGGCAGGATAAAGGCGGAGCAGGCATGATCCTAAACAGAGGTCCGCCTTCTGGATTTGAAACGAGCAACAAGATTTCAAATTCAGGAGGAACGGATATGTATATTGAACACCCATATTTTTATGAAGGAAAGTATTACGCAAATATTGATGGAGAAATGATCGAGATTACAAAAGAAGTTGCGTATGCGATGAATAATTTTTACAGAAGCAGCAAGGCAAAAAAAGTTGAGATCAAGAACGAACTGGGTGAGGTCGTGGATAAGATGCTGCGGGAGGTACCTTACAGCGGTCAGTTCATTGATGGAGAAGTCTTCATGATTGAGGATTTTCCAGATCTGAACTGTGATGTGGAGCACTGTGTACTGACAAAAATGGAACAGCAGGATATTCACAAAGTGATCAATCAGCTGAACTCAGAGGAACGCATGATTATTTATGGCATTTTCTTTGAAAACAAGACACAGACACAGATGGCGGAGATTATGGGGATTTCCAGACAGATGCTGTCATACAAGCTGAAATCCACTCTTAATAAGATGCGTGAAATGTATATGAATAAATTTTTTTAAAAATTTTTCAAAATCTTTTGCATCTGCCAAAGTCATTTGACTTTAGTAATTAGAGGAAGTTAAAGGACTTCCTAAAATGAACCATGATAACTGAATATTCAATAATAACTGATGTGACATTTCATACAGTGAGCACGAGGAAGATGCCGCTATAGGATTATAAGACAAAACAAAGATTTTAGTTCAGTCCGTAATGCTGCGAAAAAGCACTGACCGAAGCTAGCTGGCAGGCTGGTGATGCGATGACATATATGAGATGCGATACACTTGCAGACCCTGAGAAGTCTGTAACTGGTAAACCTATGAACTGCTGGAGCCTGGAAACGAGAGTTTCCGGGTTGTGGTCCGGAGCGTGCATCCGGGCAGGTTATTATTCCCTTCCTGCACATGCGGGAGTAACGATTCGGGGTATCGAGGATAAATAGAATCGAGCGAGCACTGTTTAATAATCAAATTGGCTATAGAGGTTATGCGGCAGAGCTTTCCTTATGGGAAAGAAACTCTGCCGTATTCCTGTGGAGCCAATATAGCGCTATGGATGCTTTACAAATAAAAATAATAGATTGGAGAGAGGACAAATGACAATCCGCAGAGGAGATATTTTATGGGCAGATCTCGGTATGTTCCCGACAACTTCGGTTCAGGGTGGAGTAAGACCGGTGATCGTAGTGAGCAATAATAAAGCCAATACATACAGTTCAGTCATAACGGTAGTTCCGCTGACATCAAGAATTTATAAGAAACGGTATTTGCCAACGCATGTATTTATCAGCAAATATGATATGACGGGAATCCGAAAAGGAAGCCTGGCACTGGCTGAACAGGTTATGAGCATTTCTACGAAATGTATTATTGAGAAATGCGGAAGAGTGAACAAGTGGAGCCTAGATCGGGTACTGAAAGCAGTACGGATTCAGATGGGAATGGAAGAGAAGACTACATAACTGTTACGAATATTTATTTTCGATAATGGTAACTATAGGAAAAGGAGGCGATGTCCATGACAACAGTTGAAAGATTAGAAGAGTTGAAAACAGTTGATATCAAAGAGATTGAACGAGATAGTTTGCCCAAGTACAAGGATTTGATTTCAGAGCTGGATAGCAGGAAAAGCAATAAGATGGAAGTGCTGCTTAATCACTCTGATAACCCATATGTATATGAAGATATGGGCTATGTCGTAAAAAGTGTTTTTAATGCAGCAGCTTCCCTTTCCTATATAGACTGTACAAAACAGCTTGTAGCAAAGAAAGCTGGATTGGCATAAGGGAATAACTGGAACAACAAAATTTCATATTCACACAGAAGACGAAGTGTGCTATAATGCTAACAGGACTAAATTTGAATAGAGCACTTCTATTTAAGGGTTCTGTTTTGGCAGAATCTTTGGATAGGAGTGTTTTTTATGCAAAAAAATATCTGGATAGCAGCCAAGTACCTTCGTCTTAGTATTGAGGACGGAGATAAGGCTGAAAGTGAATCTATTGTAAATCAGTCAATTTTGATTGATAACTATATGAAATCGACGTCTGATATTACTATTGTTGAGACATTTAAAGATGATGGTTTTTCAGGTACTGATTTTAAGCGTCCTGGTTTTCAGGCAATGCTCAAGGCAATCGAAAATAAGGAAATCAACTGTATCATTGTAAAAGACTTGTCTCGATTCGGTAGAGAGCATATAGATGTTGATCGGTATATTCAAAAAGTATTTCCACAACTGGGAGTACGATTTATAGCAATCAATGATAATTATGATTCTGAAACAGCAAACATTACCGATACGCATCTTGTATTACCGGTGAAATCCTTTGTTAATGACACGTATTGCAGACAGAATTCTCAAAAAGTAAGAAGCCACTTGAGTGCAAAAAGAAATATTGGAGAATATGTGGGAAATTACGTGTCATATGGATATAAAAAGTGTGATGCTGATAAAAGTCAGATAGAAACTGATCCGGTTGCTGCAAAGCATGTAAGAGATATTTTTAACTGGAAGATGGAGGGCATGAGCAATCAGCTGATTGCAGATAAACTGAATGAACTGGGAGTTCTTGCACCGGCTGATTACAAACGTGCGACCGGAGTAAACTTCAAATCGTCATTTCAGACACATCTGACATCCAGGTGGTCAGCAGTAGCAATTATCCGTATCTTAAAGAATCCAATCTACTATGGAGTGCTTCAACAGGGAAAATCCCAAAGAATTAACTATAAAGTTAAGGTGCAGAGGGCATTACCAAAGGAAGAATGGGTGATTTTTGAAAATCATCATGAAGGTATCGTTACAAAAGAAGAATATGAAACAGTTCAGATGTTGCTTGCGAAGGATACCAGGATAGCACCCGGAGAAAACAGACTTTATTTGTTTGGTGGGTTATTATCCTGTGGAGACTGTGGAAGTAATCTGATCCGGCGAACTAACAGTTATAAAGGAGAAAAGACAGTTTTTTATATCTGTTCTTCTTACAATAAAAAGAAGGATCAATGTTCCAGACATAGTATCAGAGAAGATGTGCTGATTCAGCTGGTAATGGATTCTTTGAAAATATACAGTAAGATGACGGATGCCATACGGAGTGCAATGGAGTATTTGAAAGAGAATTCTTTGGATACACAGACATTGATACAGCATGATGACCAGATACTTGAGTTACGAAACAAAGTCAATAAATATTATAAGTTGTTACATTCATTATCGGGAAATCTTGCGTCAGGAGTTATTTCTAGGGATGATTACGCTTTGCTTAGAGAACGGTATCAGACAGAAATTAAAAGTCTGGAAAGCAATATTGAAAAGCAGGAAGAGTATATGGAAGATCTCCTTGAAAATAAACTGCTGTGCGAAGAATGGGTGAATACATTTCTTGAGAAACCGTCGCTGGGAGATCTTGACAGAGATATGCTTCTTCAGTATGTGGAAAAAATAAATGTATTTGAAGGAAGAAAAATAGAGATTGTTTACCGATTCCAAGATGAGTTGGTAACAGCTGCAAGATTGGCAGAACAGATTGGAAAAACAAAACAGGAGGTGGCTGTATAATGGCAAGAACAAGAAATCGCCAGATGAAACAGGCTGAAGCATTCGTACAGGCATCACCGCAGAAAATCTGGAAAGCCGGTATTTATACCAGAATATCTGTAGATATCAATGGTGAGAAGAGAGAATCGCTGGAGACACAGAAACTGATCGCTCTTTCTTACGCAGAATCTCATCCGGATATTGAAGTTGTAAAGTTTTATAAGGATGACGGTATATCAGGTACGAAATTTGATCGAGATGACTTTGTGAGAATGCTTGGTGACATCAAAACAAAAGAAATAAATACGGTCATAGTAAAGGATTTATCACGATTTGGTCGAGATTTGGAAGAAGTATCAAAATACCTGGAAAAAATATTTCCATTTATGCAGGTACGCTTTATATCAGTCAATGATAACTATGACAGTATCAGTCCAGAATGTGACAATCAGATGCTGGGAATCATGATATCGAATCTGGCAAATGATATGTATGCAAAAGATGCATCTGTAAAAATGACAAGTGCCATGAAAATTAAGATGGAGTCAGGTGAATATTGTGGTGGAGATGCTCCTTATGGGTATAAGAGAGCTAGAGATGAAAAAGGAAAATCTACTACTGTTCCCGATCCTTTAACTGCACCGTATGTAGTAGAAATATTTGAAAAACTTGCTGCAGGGCAGTCATATTTGAAAATTTCGAGAGAGTTTAATACCATGCTGCTGGCTTCGCCAAGGGTATACGCAAGAACTGGGAAGTTATTCTTGGATAGAATTGACGAAACGGATATGCATTGGCAATCATCTGTAATTAAACAGATTGCGGAAAATAGGCACTATTTGGGAAATACTTATTCACATAAAACAAGAACCTCACTTCTTACAAAAGAAAAAAATGTAATGTTGGATAAAGAAGAATGGATTGAACATGTGAATACCCATAAGGCTATAGTGAGTGCTGAATTATTTGAAAAAGTACAAAATGTAATCAAATTAAAGCAGGAGAAAGCATTGCCCAAAAAAGATTTATCGAATATGCAGACTCATGGAAAACAGGATAATAAGTATGTTGGATTGATATACTGTGGTGACTGTGGCGCTAATATGGTTCGGAGATACTATTACAGCGAAAAGAATGGTGTTTTGTATTACAATTACTATTTCATTTGTGGTAATTATGCAAAAATTTCCAAGGAAAAATATAACTGTAATCGCTGGAAAGAAGAAGTAATTGATGAACTGGTGTATCGGGCACTCATCATGCAGCTAAAAACAGTATGTGAATTAAAAACGCAACTGAAACGCTTTAATGGTGAATATTTTGAAACATTCCAAAAATATTTGAACAGGGAACAGAGTAAAATTGTTCAGCTCAATAAAAGGAACGAAGCAAGACGATTTGAATTATATGAGCAATATGTTTCGGGCGAGATTGATACGGATGCATATAATCGTATGACAGAAAGAATAACCGTGGTCGAAAAAGACCTGGTTACAAGACAGAAAGAAATTGAGAAGAGTAGAAAAATTACAGAAAAATTGTGTAAAAAGAACTTCTCGTGGCTTGCTGAATTCAGTAAAGGAAAGAATTTGGAATTCCTTACAAAAGATGTTGTCCGTTCTTATATAAAGAAAATCTCTTTATATGAAGACAAACGTATAGAGATCGAATTTAAATTTCAAGATGAAATACAGGCGTTATCAGAAATTTTAGAGGAGGGGGTGATCAGATGTCAGATGGTAAATGCATAGTAAAGTATTTAAGATTGTCGCTGGAAGATGAGGATATGCTGGATGAATCCAATAGTATTACAAATCAGAGAATTGTGATTGGGCAATACATAGCCAGTAAAAATGAGTTCAAAAATACGGAAGTGTTAGAATTCAAAGATGATGGCTATAGTGGAACGAATTTCGATCGCCCAGGATTCCAAAGTATGATGGAATTAGTAAGAGATGGAAAAGTCAGCACAATTATAGTGAAAGACCTTTCTCGATTCGGCAGGAATCATATAGAGGTTGACACATATCTGGAACAAATTTTTCCATTTATGAATGTGAGATTCATAGCGATCAATGATAATGTTGATAGTATGAAATATGAATCTGGTATGCCGGGAATAGATGTTGGTTTCAGAAATATTATTAACGAACATCATAGCATTGATACTTCCGTTAAAGTAAAAAGAACTTTGATACAGCGTCAGAAAGCTGGAAAATATATGGGAGCGAGAGCACCGTATGGATATTTGAAGCCTGATGAAGATGTGACCAGCCTCGTGATTAATCCGGAGACAGCGCCTGTTGTGAAGATGATATTTCAGAAATATCTTGATGGAATGAATATTACTCAGCTGGCACGTTACCTGAATGAGCAGAAAATTATGAGTCCAGGTCAATATAAAAGAGAAGTTCTGAAAACTGGTGTGAAGAAAACAACAGAAAAATATATCTGGTATCCGGTAACTGTAAGACTGATACTGATGACAGAAACGTATACGGGAACTACGATTGGCGGCAAGTGGAAAGTTGCTTCGGTAGGAAGTAATAAGCATTTGAAAACAAAAGAAGAAGACTGGATTGTGGTTGAGGGTACGCATGAAGCGATTGTTTCTAAAGAGGTGTTTGATGCTGTACAGGAAAAGTTGGAATTAAATTCCAGAAAGAGGAGCAAAACCCACAATAATAATTATCCGCTGAAAGGATTGGTAAAATGTGGGGGATGCGGTCAGAATCTACAGCATGTAACCAGATGCAATCCGCACTTTAAGTGCCCAAGGAAATTTAATGCGGCAAATCAAGATTGTGTAACAGACAATTTATATGATGACGAGTTCAATGAGATGATTTTCAGGGCAATTAAGCTGTTTGCAAAGATCAGTGATGATGCTGAACCGGTACTCGAATTACAGAAAGCAGAATTAAAATCAAAAGTGAATGGAGCTGCAAAAAAGATTCGGGATGCCAAAGACAGTATTAGCAGATACAAGCACCAGAAGACTGAACTATATATGCGATATGCAATGGAAGAAATCTCAGAAGAAGAGTTCACCAGAAAAAATGACAAGCTGGATAAACAAATTGAGAAAGAAACCTTAGCGATAGCGCAAATGGAGACAGAACAGAGTGAAGCGGCTGAACGTTTATTTGAACTTCCGCCCGATGGCAGACAGTGCCTGACAGACCTGATCGAAGGAAATAAGCAATTAACCAGAGAGATAGCAGTAACTTTTATTCGTGGTATCAAGGTATATAATGATAAGCGAATAGAAATTGAATGGAATTTTGCTGATGAGCTGGTGAAGTATGTAGAGCAGGTGCAGAAAATCTGCAGTTGAAGTGATGATGGACAAATTACAAAAATTTTGTGTCATTAGCTTGACACAAGGGGGGCGCCACGCGGACAATACAGTAGATCTTCAGGAGTTCATGATCATGCCGGTGGGAGCGGAAAGCTTTCGGGAGGCAGTACGCATGGGAGCGGAGATCTATCAGCGCTTGAAGATCCTTTTAAAACACAAGGGGCTGTCTACCGCGGTTGGTGATGAGGGCGGTTTCGCGCCGGATCTGGAAAGCGCGGAACAGGTGCTGGAATTTCTGACAGAAGCGATTGAAGACGCAGGATACACACCGGGAAGCGATGTGGTATTTGCCATTGATGCGGCGGCAAGTGAACTGTATGATGAGGACCGGGAAGGGTACTATTTTCCCGGGGAGAGCCGGATGCAGGGAAATGAGGTTGTGCGGACATCCACAGAGATGATTGCATATTATGAAAACCTGCTGGATCGCTTCCCGATTGTTTCGATTGAAGATGGTCTGGAAGAAGAGGACTGGGAAGGTTGGACGGAGATGACCCGGAGGCTTGGAAACCGGGTACAGCTGGTGGGCGATGACCTTTTTGTGACGAATAAAAAGCGGCTGAACTGTGGAATACGTCTGGATGCTGCCAATGCGATTCTTGTAAAAGTAAATCAGATCGGAACCCTGACGGAAGCTCTCGAGGCGGTAGAGATGGCATACCGTTTCGGATATCGCACGATTATTTCTCATCGTTCCGGTGAGACAGAAGACTCTTTTATCGCAGATCTGGCGATAGCCTGTGGCAGTGGACAGATCAAGACCGGTGCGCCGTGCAGGTCAGACCGGAATGCAAAATATAATCAGCTGTTGCGTATTGAGGATTATCTTGGCAAAACAGCTGTGTATGAGAATCCTTTTGCTCGTCCGACAGGTAAGGAGATCGGATAAATGGAAAATAACGAAACCACAACTAAATGACATTGAGGAAAAAATAGTAGATTGTGAAAAGCTGATTTTGATGTTAAGATGAAATTGGGAACATGTTACGAAAGATACAAGGGTATCTTAAAAGATCTTACCATCATAAGCGATGTGTTTATGCGGAATGCATACAAGAGGATACAGAATTAAGCAGACTGATGCATGCTCTTCACTGTAAGAATGCAGAAGATATGCACAGTAAGATACTTGCCGACAGAGTATACGAATTGAAGGAAACATGGTACAGAAATGGATTGACGAGAGCATGAGTGTAGCACATTAACAAATGATAAAGTTTAATGGAGCTACCAGGGGATACTAATTCTTCTGGTGGCTTTTTGTGTGTTGCATGTATATAAAAAATGCTGATTTATAAAAAGAGATAATATAAGCAAAAAGAAAAGTCTTGACAAATAAACGACCGGGCCAGTTATTCTAACCTTTACTTGAAAAGGATAAATGGATCCTGTGTCCGATATGTGGTGCAAAAATGAGGACACAGATATTGGATGATACGGAATTAAAACATTTTCCGCTGTTTTGTCCAAAATGTAAAGAAAATTTTATCATCAATGTAAAGGATCATATAGTGGATTATCAATCTATTGCCAGACGCTAAGACGCAGAGCAGCAATTTTATTGCCAGCGTCTTTTGTGATTATATTAGGAAAGAGAGGGACAACAGGTAGTGAGTAATATTGTTGTTTTATCAGGAAGCGTACGAAAAGGTGGAAATACTGAGTTACTTGTGCAGGCATTTGTTGATGGTGCTAATAAAAATAATAGTGTTGAAGTAATTTCGGTAGCAGATTATAAAGTGAATCCTTGCATAGGGTGCAATACATGTTTTGACAGAGAAGGACATGAGTGCTTTCAAAAAGATGATATGACGAAAGTATATGAAAAACTGAAAATGGCAGATGTGCTTGTTATAGCGTCTCCTGTATATTTCTATGGTGTCAGTGCACAATTAAAAGTACTTATTGATAGATTACATACACCTATGGATTCTATTAAAAAAGGTAAATCCAACGTATACTGCGTCATTTAAGGAAAGATGAAACAAAAGGAGAAAATATGGAATCAGATATCATTAAAATCAGCCACCTGAATAAAAGCTTTGGCGAAGTAAAAGCTGTAAATGATTTGAGCTTTCGTGTGAAAAAAGGAGAATTGTTTGCATTTCTTGGAGTAAACGGTGCAGGGAAAAGTACAACCATTTCTATTCTCTGTGGACTGCAAAAAAAAGACAGTGGAACGGTTCAGGTAAACGGAATAGAAACTGACAAAGCCGGCACACAGACAAAAAGGATGCTTGGTGTTGTATTTCAGGATAGCGTACTTGATAAACCGCTAACGGTGAAAGAAAACCTAATGAGCAGAGCTGCTTTGTATGGCATTACAGGAAATGCCTTTGATAAGAGATTACAGGAGCTGGTCGAGATTTTGGATTTTGACGAGTTTTTAAACAGACCTGTAGGTAAGCTGTCGGGAGGTCAGAGAAGAAGAATTGATATTGCCCGTGCATTATTGCACAGACCGGAGATTTTGATTCTTGACGAGCCTACCACAGGACTTGATCCGCAGACAAGGCAGTTAATCTGGAATGTTATCGAGAAGCTTCAGAAAACAGAAAATATGACAGTATTTTTGACTACACATTATATGGAAGAGGCTGTCAATGCCGGGTATGTTGTGATTCTTGACAAAGGAAGTATTGCAGCGGAAGGTACGCCGTTTGAACTTAAAAATGATTATGTACAGGATATAGTGTCTGTTTACGGTATTTCCGAAGATGAAATAAAGTCATTGAACAGAGAATATAAAAAAATACGTGACGGATATCAGATAAAAGTAAAAAATACGAAAGAAGCTACGGAGCTTATTGTAGAGCATCAGGACTTATTCACAGATTATGAAGTAGTAAAAGGCGGTATGGATGATGTATTTCTTGCAGTCACAGGGAAGAAACTGGGAGGTGAATGCTGATGAGAACAGTATTGGCATTAATGAACAGAAACAGAAAATTATTTTTTAAAGATAAAGGGATGTTGTTTACGTCAATGATCACACCCGTCATTCTGATTGTTCTGTACGCTACGTTTCTTGCAAAGGTTTTCAGAGATTCTTTTACAGCAGCGATTCCGGATATGATTACGATTTCGGATAAACTCATTAATGGAACCGTGGCAGCACAGCTGGCAGCATCACTTATGGCAGTGAGCTGTATCACTGTAACATTTTGTGTGAATCTGACTATGGTGCAGGACAAGGCAAATGGAACAAGGAAGGATTTTAATGTTTCGCCTGTCAGCAAGGGAAAAATATATTTGGGATATTTTCTGTCAACAGTAGCTAATTCATTGATGGTTAATACACTTGCGTTTGTATTATGTCTGGGATATCTGCTTAAAATGGGATGGTATCTGAATGCAGTAGATGTATTATGGGTTTTATTTGATATGATATTGCTCGTCCTGTTTGGAAGTACGCTTTCAAGTATCATTAGCTTTCCGTTGACAACACAGGGACAGCTTTCGGCTGTAGGTACAATTGTCAGCGCAGGATATGGTTTTGTATGTGGTGCTTATATGCCGATTTCAAATTTTGGTTCAGGTCTTCAGAAGGCGCTGTCTTATCTTCCTAGTACATATGCCACTTCATTGATCAAGAATCATATGCTTCACGGAGTATTCATGGAGATGGAGAGAAAACATTATCCGGATGAAATGGTTGAAGCGATAAGAGACACTCTTGATTGCAATCCGGTATTTCATGGAAATGTAGTAGGTGTAAATCAGATGATCGGTATTATGATGGGAAGTATAGCTGTATTCGGAATTATTTATTATTTTGTTACATTGCTGCCAGATGGTGAAGGCGGACGATAGGGAATATTATTTTTAATGGATGAAAGTCAAGTGTTTTAGCTGATGACACGATTGGTGTCGCTCATGTGACAGCACGATTCTTACTATTTTTCGTAATATATGTTACCTTCCAATCAGCCAACAGGCAAAAAATAAAAGGAAGGTAAAACAAAATGAAGAAAAACGGAAAGAAGTTATTAATTTTAGGAACTGCGTTACTTGTAATGTTTGCAATCTGGAAATGTTTAATACAATGTGTGGATGTGCAGTCGGCAGGGCAGAAGGGCACAGAGATTGGATTCGCAACCTTTAACTATTGGTTTCACAGAGTTACCGGAGTACACATGGCAATCTATACAATTACCGACTGGTTAGGTCTTGTGCCGATATTTGTAAGTATGAAAGTATTATGGATTGCAGTAGCACTTATGACATTGATTCTGGTTGGGGCTGGGATAACGGACGTAGTAACCGAAAGAGCTGCAATCAGTAAGAATTTAATTATCGTGCAATGATGGGAGAATATATTATATATTATCGAGACAGGATTGTCGGAGGCATATATGATGACAGGTTATTTGTGAAACCGACAAAATCTGCAGTTTCTTATATGACAACTGCGACTTATGAATTACCATATGAAGGGGCAAAAGAGATGTTATTAGTAGAAAATGTTGACAGTAGAGAATACCTGGCTGGACTTTTCAATGCAATGTATGATGAATTGCCGGTTCATAAAGCAAACAATAAAAAGAAATCTTTGAATAATCTGTACACATTTCAGTAAAAAAGGTTGAAATTCACAAATCTCTATGGTAAAATAAATGAGGTTGACCATAGGAGGTGTAATTGTGAATATTTTACGGATTGTATTGACGGTTATTTTTGTAATCGATTGTATAGGTTTGACAGTAGTTGTCCTGATGCAGGAAGGAAAACAGAAAGGTCTGGGTGCTATTTCCGGTATGGCGGATACTTACTGGGGACAGAATAAAGGTCGTTCCATGGAAGGTCATTTGGTTCTGGCCACAAAGATCATGGCGATTCTGTTTATGGTACTGGCAATCGTATTGAATATGAAATTTTAAGTGACGTGAAAAGAACACTCTTGCAACTTTCTTGCAAGGGTGTTTTTTGCACACAGAGAGAAGTGATCAGCAATGATTACATTTACAATGGGAGACCGTTTGTAACTGCAAAGACAGTGAACAGTTACAAATGTTGAATGAATATGGAAAACAGAGACATATGCTTCTGATTTTCCAGGGAGAAAGATATGAGAATAAATAATAAAAAATTAAAAAACAGAAAAAAATTGTTGCTGGACTTTGTATCCAATAAAGAATACCAGCCGATGCGTGCAAAAGATATTGCAATGCTGCTACAGATTCCCAAAGGAAAACGATCCGAACTTTTTCAGGTTCTGGATGAACTGGAGGCGGAAGGAAAAATCATCTGTAAAAAAGGAAAGTATGAAAAAGTCCGGAAGATTGCTACAGTGAAGACAGGTTCACCGGAACTGTTAGAAGGAACGTTTGTTGCTCATCCGAAAGGATTTGGTTTTGTGGAACTGGAAGATCAGGAAGAAGATCTGTATATTCCCCAGGATGATACTATGGGCGCTTTTCATAAGGATCGGGTACAGGTGAAAGTGAAAGAAGAACGAACCGGTCAGCGCCGGGAAGGAACGATTGTACAGATTCTTGGACATGGAATCACGGAAGTAGTTGGTACATTTGAGAAAAGTAAAAACTATGGATTTGTGATTCCGGATAATCAGAAGATTCAGCAGGATATCTTTATTCCGAGGGAACATACGCTTGGGGCAAATGATGGTGACAAAGTTGTGGCAAAGATTACTTCTTACGGTGGGAAAAACAAAAATCCGGAGGGAAGAGTACAGGAAGTTCTGGGAGCTCAGGGAGCCCCGGGCATAGATGTGCTTTCCATTGCGAGAGCATATGAACTGCCAATGGATTTTCCGGTAAAAGTAGCCAATCAGGCGGATCGAGTACCGGATCATGTGATTGAAGGAGATTTTCAGGGACGGATGGATCTGAGAAACTGGACTGTTGTTACGATTGATGGTGAAGATGCGAAAGATCTGGATGATGGAATCTCTCTGACAAAGGATGGAAATATTTATCATCTCGGTGTGCATATTGCGGATGTAAGCAACTATGTACAGGGAGGAAGTGCTCTTGATCGTGAGGCACTTCGACGGGGAACCAGCGTATATCTGGTAGACCGGGTGATTCCGATGCTTCCCAGACGATTGTCTAATGGAATCTGTTCCCTGAATCAGGGAGAAGACAGACTGGCACTCAGCTGTCTGATGGATATTGATGCACAGGGAAATGTGATCAGCCATAAGATTGCGGAGACCGTGATCTGTGTCGATCGCCGGATGACTTATACGGCAGTGAAGAAGATTCTGGAGGGCGATGGGGATCTCCGGAGAGAATATCAGGATTTTGTGCCGCTGTTTCATCATATGAAAGAGCTGTCTGCGATCCTTCGCAAAAAGAGAAGTAACCGTGGTTCTATTGATTTTGATTTTCCGGAGAGTAAAGTCTTCCTGGATGAGATGGGAAGACCGGTGGAGATCAAAGCGTATGAGCAGAATGTAGCTACAAAGATCATTGAGGATTTTATGCTTCTTGCCAATGAAACAGTGGCAAAAGAATACTGTGAGCGTGAGATTCCATTCTTATACCGTACCCATGAGAATCCGGACAGTGACAAGATGGAAAAGGTACTGACTTTTATCCGCAATCAGGATATTCCGGTACACAAATCACATGAAGAAATCACACCGCTGGAAGTCCAGGAGATTCTGAATGAGATCGAGGGAGAACCTACGGAGCCTTTGATCAGCCGACTGCTCCTTCGTTCCATGAAACAGGCAAGATATACGACGGGGTGCAGCGGACATTTCGGACTGGCAGCTAAGCATTATTGTCATTTCACTTCACCGATCCGAAGATATCCTGATCTGCAGATCCACCGGATCATCAAAGAGACGATCCGTGGCCGGATGAATCAGGAGAAAAAAATGTATTATGCGCAGATTCTCGGGGATGTGGCAGATAAGACCAGTACGTTGGAACGCAGAGCCGAAGAGGTAGAACGTGAGACCGTGAAACTGAAAAAAGCGGAATATATGGAAACCAGACTGGGACAGAATTATGAGGGTATTATCTCCGGTGTAACCGGCTGGGGACTGTATGTGGAACTGCCGAATACGGTGGAAGGTCTGGTGCATATCAGCACATTAATGGACGATTACTATCAGTTTGATGAGGAAGCTTACTGTCTGGTAGGTGAAAAGACCGGACACACATATCGTCTTGGTCAGAAAGTAACGGTAAAAGTATCACAGGTGGATCTGTCCACGAAGAGTATTGACTTTATCTTAAAAGAAGAAAACAGCTGTTTTAACAAATACATGGATTGGGAGGATTAAAGAATGGCAAAGGAAAAGGGAAGCCGTCTGATCGCGAACAATAAAAAGGCGTATCATGATTATTTTATCGAAGAGACATACGAGGCCGGTATTGCACTCCATGGAACAGAAGTAAAATCGCTGCGCATGGGAAAGTGCAGTATCAAAGAATCTTTTGTGAGAATTGAGAATGAAGAAGTGTATATCTATGGAATGCATATAAGTCCTTACGAAAAAGGAAATATTTTCAACCGGGATCCTTTACGTGTAAAAAAACTGCTGCTTCATAAAAGCGAGATCCGTAAAATGAAAGGAAAGATTGCAGAAAAAGGTTATACGCTTGTACCGTTAAAAGTGTATTTTAACCGGAGCCTGGTAAAAGTGGAGATTGGCCTTGCAAAAGGAAAAAAACTGTATGATAAGAGACAGGATATTGCCAAGAAAGACCAGAGACGGGAAGCAGAGAGAGATTTCAAGGTTCGGAATCTGTATTAGATCGTGTCTGAAAAAGTCTTTTCGTGAGCTGTGAGTCCCACAAAGTGGGGCTTGTAGATTGCGGAAATGATTTTTCAGACACGCTTCCAGGAGAACAGGAGTGAACAGTAACATTAGTAGTTCGCTCAGGGAAAAATCAATGGATCTGGTCTTGACAATACTCTGTATGTCACATATAATAGAACAAGTACAAATCAAAATCAGTTCACGGGATCAATTTTGATTTGCAATGAACAAAACTGTCTGCGAACCATACAACTTATATACTCATATAATATGTGAGGGCTTGTACTGGTTTCGACGGGGGTTTTGAAGTTTGGGAAGCCATTCGCAGCTCTGGGACTGCGTCACCAACCTGGAAATTAAATTTAAACGCAGACGAAAATTTAGCGTACGCTGCCTAATGGCAGCTGTCGGTTTCTGAGTCTCCCGCAGCTTAGATCCCGGCATCAAACTTAGCGGGGCACTTTTTCTTCAAAGCTTTGAGAAGAAAAAAGAATTTATGAAGCTACTGAGGTCTGAAGCCTGTCATCCGGCGTCGGGTTAAGGGAATGTCAAAAGAATGACTGTAATGGGAGATGCCTGAATGGATAGGCTTTCGGACAGGGGTTCGATTCCCCTCAGGTCCATACCTGTTTAACTGTGGGAAACCTTGAATTTACTGAGGTTTTCCACTTTTTTTGTGCTCTGAAACATCACAATTTTGTTGTCCCCGTTTGTCCCCGTCTTTTTACAAGATGTTGTAGTATTAGAACTATTTGCATTAGATAGTGCATTTAATACCATCGTATCGGTTTCTTGTGAATCCTCCACGTCAAATATATAATATTTCATTGTAGTAGCTTCGTCTGCGTGTCCTAACATTTTAGTGATAATAGGTATCTGTACGCCATTGCGATACAAGTATGAAGCATAGGACTTTCTTATCTTGTGCATACTTCTCTGTAGGATTCCTACTTTATCACAGGCGTTTCTCAACTGACTATCTACAGAACATTCAGTTATTATTGTACCCGTTTTCGTAAGAAATAAATAATCGTCATTGTATACATTGTTTTGTTTGTTGATATCAATAATGCGCTTTATATATTCCAGTGCAACATCGGTAAGCGGAACATATCTATCACCGCAATCACTTTTAGTATAATTGGCTACTGTCCAGATATTTCCCTTTATATTGTTTATATCACTCATATCATGCTTTTTTACTACCTGTCTGCAAATATGAATCTTCTTTATACCATTATTTTCAGTAATGATATCTGATTCTTTCAGCGCTAACAACTCGCCTAGTCTAAGTCCAGTTTCAAAGTCAAACATTATTGCAAGTGGTATGCTGTTCGTAGGTGTTTTTGCTAATCTTCGTTCCATATCTGCAAGAAGTAGCTTATGTTCTTGTTCGGTAAAGACTTCCTTTTTACTGTCCTTTTTTCTGGTAGGAATTATCTTTTTCTTATTAACCTTGTCCCTGTATGGACTCCTGTCTATGTAGTCTGCATCTATCGCATACTCAAAAGTCTGTTTTAATACGCCCTTCATATTACAGTATGCTTTATTTTGGATTCCGCCATCTTGGCTTGCAACATCATCTAAGAAATTGTCAACATCTATTTTAGTTATCTGCTTAAAAGGCTTGTTGATGAACCACTCCCGAGGAACATAATACCGATTCCAGTCTGTCATCATGCGCCTAACTGTATCGTGTGCGACCTTTGTCTTTTTGTACTCCATGAATTCAAAGAAAAGCTGTTCAAAAGATTCATTTTCCTTTGTTTCAGATTCCTGTTCTCTTTTCTCTGAATCTCTGTAATACTGAACAAGTAAATCTTCAAGGACGCGTTTATCTTTATTTCTACGCCTGTATTCACCGTTTGCTTTATCCTGTATACGGAAATAGTACCCTCCTTTTATTTTACGAATCTTGTTACCATGTTCTTTTAGAATTTGTTCTCTCTTCATGCTCTCCATTTTATTCTGAACATCTGCTTCATTTATAATACCACGATCTATTGCATAAATTAAATCCCTTTCGGTAAATTTTTTCATTTATATAATCTCCATTGTGAATCAAATACATATATGGTTACCTCCTTCTAATTTGTAGAATTCTTCAAATATTGTTTAATCGTTCAAAAAAAACAAGAACCCCAGATAAATAATTAAAAAATGTTTTATTACTTACTGTTGTTCTTGCTCACTGTTATATTGTTTCCTCTGCGGAAACGATTGCTATATACTTCTTTAGCGTGTTTCTGCTTATATTGTGCTTTTTCATCAAGTCAATTTGTTTTATTGTTCTGTCCTTCAAAAACCTCTGTATATCCTCTTTCAGTTCATCTGTCATTTTATCCACTGTACCAGATTTGCGCCCAGATTTCTTGCTACTGGCTTTTATTCCATCTTGAATACGCTTTACAATGATTTTTCTTTCTTGCTCTACACGGTCAAGTTCAACCATTATAAGTAACTTTACTGTATTTTCCAATGTTATCCGTGCTATTAGATTTTGCTCCTTTGCGATATCTAACATCTTTTTGATATATGGTGTGCTGACAGTTGGATTGTCGATGAAAATCAATTCAATTCCTCTGTTATACAATTCCATATACTTTTGATATCCGTTTTCCGCTTCTCTGGTAAATCGTGAGATATCCTTAAATACAACTGTATCTCCCTGTTTTGCTAAATTCTCTATTTTTTGCCACTCTGGTCTATTGCTAAATGATTTACCAGATACATCTTCTTTACATCTAAGGGTGTATTTAAACCCATTGTTTTCAGCATAAGAGTCAAGTGCGATTGACTGTCTTACGTAGCTTTGTTTTTGACGCTCTTCTTTGGTAGAAATACGCTCGTAACCGAAAAAGTTATGTTTTTCCATTTTTACTCCTTCACTGGCTGTATGTGTCAAATAAACTTATGTTTGATTGCTTCTTTATTCTAACGTCAAATAAACCTGTTGTCAAGATAAAATGACACTTTTATAAAAACTTATTTCATTATGGATATTATGACACTTTTCTATGTGCTTTTAGTTCTTCCATTAACATGAATATCACAGCATCTTCTGGTAGGTGATTTAAGGCACTTTCCAAACCTTCATGTAATAATTCATAGCTTTTCTTATGAGATTCCTTATAGGTATCATATAGGAGCTTATAAGTGGCAATGGTTTCTTTCTCTGATTCTGACATTTATGTTTCCTCCTTTAGTTCAGTTCTTCCAGATAACTTATAAAATGATTATAATTTATATAGTATCTGTTACTTAATTTGATAAACGGTATCTTATGTTCCTCGATAATCAACTTCCTTAACAGTTGGAATGGCAAACCTGTTTTATAAGAAAGCTCATTTATACATAAGAGTGGGGGAGCATCTTCCAAGCCCATAACATAATCTTTCCTTTGTTTCAAACTTTCCATTCTTTTAGCCTGTGCTATCCGTTTAGCAGATTCAGACAGTTTTCTCACTGTACTCTGTGATATTTGCGCTTATAGACTATGGAACGCCTAACATGACGTTCCTTTTCTATTTCCAGCCGTTCTTATTGGACGGCTATTTTATTACCCAAAATGAAAGGAGCATTAGATTTATGAAAAAGACATGGAAACGATTGTGTACGGGCTTCTTAGCTCTTGCAACTGTCGTTACTGCTTTACCGACTACACCCGTTCATGCAGAAAGTAAGCAATACTGGACGGAAAGTGTAGAGCGTGTCGGTATCATTGAAAAAGTAATGAATGACGGTTCTATCGGTTCGACATTCAATGAGGGCTATATGAAAGTCGAGGGCGAAACTGCCTATTGTATCGACATCAATACAGATTTTAAGAATGGCTACAAGACCAGAGCTGACGCAAGCTCACGCATGAGTGCCGACCAGATTTCAGATGTGGCGTTATCCTTAGAGTATGTCAAACAGTATGGCGAAGCTCACAAGGAACTGAACTACAAACAAGTCTATCTGTTGGAACAATGTGTAGTCTGGCAGAGATTAAGCGTACATCTTGGCTGGCAATGTGATAACGTGCGAGCTTCTTATGATGAAATTCCAAAGGCTACGCAGGACGAAGTTTTCTCTGGTGCAAGAGCCTTTGTCAAAGAAAATAAAGGACGCTATGAATGTGGCGGTTATATCTACTCTGGCGAGGGGCAGGAATTGGGACAATTCTGGGCGAAACTGAATGTCGGAAATGCGAAACTGCAAAAGACTTCCAGTAATACCAGCATTACAGACGGCAACGGGAATTACTCAATCGCTGGTGCAACATACGGTGTCTTTTCTGATAAGGACTGCACGAAACAGCTTGCCACCCTTACGACTGATGAAAACGGAAATACAGATGTTGTAGAGGTAAAGGCTGGTACAGTTTATATCAAGGAATTATCCGCACCAGCAGGATATAAAGTAGATAAAACTGTATATTCCTTAAAGGTTGAAGCTGGAAAAACAGCGACTTTGAAAGTATCAGATACACCGAAAGTAACAGACACTTTGATTGAGCTTTTCAAGATAGATATGGAAACACAGAAAGAAAATCCGCAGGGTAACGCTTCTCTAGCAGGTGCGGAATTTACATGGAAGTATTATGCAGGATTCTATAACAAAGACACTCTCCCTGCCGAAGCTACTCGTACATGGGTTACAAAGACAATCGCTGAAACAGACAGCGACGGGACAACCCACTACATCACAAAATTAGCGGACGCATACAAGGTATCTGGCGACAGCTTCTATATGCAGGACGGCAAGGCGGTTCTTCCACTTGGGACACTTACTGTTGAGGAAACAAAAGCT
>ENA-OQHR01000348-OQHR01000348.1-human-gut-metagenome-genome-assembly--contig:-NODE-348-length-35838-cov-4.371494_pt1 | contig 35838 bp, 26 predicted proteins | sample MGYA00242566_ERZ504725 | MGnify/ENA primary metagenome ERZ504725 (study PRJEB26092, sample SAMD00036217) | human gut metagenome | host: Homo sapiens | study: EMG produced TPA metagenomics assembly of... | reverse complement strand
TGAAATAGCCGTTATCCGGAATTCCCCGTGCCAAATGGTCGTTTTGGGGCCTGAAAACGGCGATTTCACACGGGGAATTGCCGGAATCGGCTATTTCAACCCGTAATTTGAGCACTTGTGAAGACCTCCGCACGGATTGGGGGGGGGCAGAGCGACCGGGGCTGCTCCGCTGCGGGCGGAGTGAGAGAACCTGGGGAGAACCGGGGGTCAAGGTAAGGTAGAGCGTTATGAGTGATTTTGTGGATAGAGTGACCGTTCATGTCAAGGGCGGCGACGGCGGCAATGGATCCGCCGGCATCAGGCGCGAGAAGTACAAGCCGTTGGCAGGCCCGAACGGCGGCAACGGCGGCAACGGTGGTTCCGTGGTGTTCGTGGCCGACACGAACGCCACCAGCCTGCTGGACTACCGGTTCATGCCGCATCGCAACGCCGGCGACGGCACGATGGGTCTGGGCGACGTCAAGGACGGCTCCAAGGGCGCCGACCTGATCCTGCCGGTGCCGCTCGGCACTGTGATCTTCGCCGCGGTCGGCGCTCAAGGCCGTCCCAAGCGTCCGGGCGAGCAGCTGGCTGATCTGCGCCATAACGGCGACAAGTTCGTCGCGGCTGCGGGCGGCGCGGGCGGTCTGGGCAACGCGGCGCTGGCCAACAAGACCCGCCGCGCTCCGGGTTTCGCTCTGCTGGGCGAACCGGGCGAGGAACGTGATGTGATCCTGGAGCTCAAATCCATCGCCGATGTAGCGCTGGTGGGCTTCCCGTCGGCCGGCAAGTCGAGCCTGATCGCCGCGATGAGCGCCGCCAAGCCGAAGATCGCCGACTACCCGTTCACCACGCTGGTGCCTAACCTGGGTGTCGTCGTCGCGGGCGACCACCGCTATACCATCGCCGACGTACCCGGCCTGATTCCCGGCGCATCGCAGGGCAAGGGTCTGGGACTGGAGTTCCTGCGCCACATCGAGCGCACGGAGATCATCGCCCACGTCATCGACTGCGCGACGCTGGAGCCTGGCCGCGACCCGGTTTCCGACTACCATGCGCTGGAGCATGAGCTCGCCGAATACGCCGACAAGCTGGAACTGCCGCTGGGCGCCATCCCGATTCCGGAACGCCCGCGCATCATCGTGCTCAACAAGGTGGATGTGCCGGAGGCCAAGGAGCTCGCCGATTTCGTGCGCCCGGACTTCGAACGTATGGGATTGAAGGTGTTCGAGATCTCCACGGCTTCTCATGAGGGGCTGAAGGAGCTGAACTTTGCGCTGGCGGCCATGGTCGCCGACATGCGGCAGGAGGTCGCCAGCCGCGAGCAGGCCGAGGAGGAGGCGCGCGTCGTCATCAATCCGTTGGAGAACCGGTCGAATCGTCGCCGTGCGGCTGCGAACGGCACTGCCGATTTCGCCGTGGCCCGCAAGGAGGGCGATGGCGGTTTCTGGTACGAGGTGACCGGCGCGAAGCCCGAACGTTGGGTGGTGCAGACCAATTTCGACAATGACGAGGCCGTCGGCTATCTGGCCGACCGACTCGCCAAGCTTGGCGTCGAGGACGAGCTGCGACGGCTGGGAGCGAAGCCGGGTGACGAGGTGCGTATCGGCAAGGGGCAGCGTGCCGTGTCGTTTGATTGGGATCCGACCATCGCCGCCGGCGCGGAGATGCTTGACGGCGCTCAGCTGGGTGCCCGCGGCCGCGATCTGCGTCTTGAGGATCAGGAGCCGGGCGGCCGTCGCCGTACCAATGCGGAGCGTCGTCGTCAGTACCACGAGATGATGGACGCCAAGGCCGCGGTGCGCGAGGCCATGATGGCCGAACGTCAGGCCGGTCACTGGGCCGATCCGAGCGTCGACGACGACCGTCACGACGAGCAGAGCCTGTTCGGTCGCGGCGAGGACGGCGACGAGAATGACGGCGGCCTGGCCTGACACCTGACCACCCCCAGTCAGCTTCGCTGCCAGCCCCGCCAGCGGGGGGGGCTGGCAGCGAAGCGACTGAGGATGGCTGGCACATTCGTCTGCGGTTCCACCAGCGCGGCGGCCGCAGCGTGGAACGGCGGCGTCCTATGACACCGGCGTCTGCGATGATTCAAGATATACGTGATCGGGAAGGGAGTGCGTGTTGTCCGTCACTGAATCGGATGTGCGCCGCGCCATCGCAGGCGCACGGACCATGGTCGTCAAAGTCGGTTCGAGCTCGTTGACGCAGCCGTCCGGGCATCTGGATGTCAAGAAGCTGAACTCCCTGGTGGCCGCGCTGTCCGCCGCCTCGGCGCAGGGCGCCCGCGTGGTGCTGGTGTCGTCGGGCGCCATCGCCGCGGGTTTCGGCCCGCTCGGCTTCGAGAGCCGTCCGAGTGACGTGGCGACGCAGCAGGCCGTCGCCGCGGTCGGCCAGGGGCTGCTGATGGCGCAGTATGAGGCCGCGTTCGGTCGTTTCGGCGTTCGGGTCGGCCAGATTCTGATCACTGCCGAAGACACGATCCGCGCGGTCCAGTACCGCAACGTGCAGCGCACGCTGAACCGTCTGCTGGAACTCGGCGTGGTGCCGATCGTCAACGAGAACGATTCGCTGGCGAGCAACGAGATCCGTTTCGGCGACAACGACCGGCTTTCGGCACTGGTGGCAAATCTCGTCCGGGCCGATGCGCTGGTGCTGCTCACGGATGTGGACGGCCTGTATACAGCTCCGCCGAGCACGCCGGGCGCCCGCCGCATCGGCTTTGTGCCGAATGTGATCGACACGATCGGCGACGTGCAGGTCGCCGGTTCGTCGTCCGGGGTCGGCACGGGCGGCATGGTCACCAAACTGGATGCCGCCCGCGTGGCGGCCGTGTCGGGCATTCCCGCCGTGCTGACGAGCGCGACGAACACCGGCCCGGCGCTGATGGGCGATCCGGTCGGCACGGTGTTCGCGCCGGTGAAGCACCGCGGTTCATCGCGTCGGCTGTGGATCGGCTTCGCGTCCGACCCGCGTGGAGCCTTGGTGGCGGATGCCGGTGCGGCCAAGGCGGTTCGAGGCGGGCGCGCGAGTCTGCTCGCCGCCGGCGTCGTGGAGGTTCACGGCGAATTCTCCGCCGGCGACCCGGTGTGGATTGATGACGAGGCGGGCGCGCATCTGGCTCGCGGGCTCGCGGGCTTCGACTCCGAGGAGATCCCGCAGATGCTCGGCCGCAACACCGCGCAGCTCAGGCGGTTCCTGGGCGACGAGTTCGCTCACCCCGTGGTGCACCGCGACAATCTCGTGCTGGTCTGATTCGCCGCGCAACGAGAGCCGCCGTGCCGGGCGTAGTCGGGGTCTGTTGTTTTTCGTGCTCTGGGTTTAGCATGGATGGCATGACTATGGCTGACTGGCAGACTTTTTCCGACCGTATCAACAATGTGGCACCGAGCGCGACTCTTGCCGTCGATTCTAAGGCGAAGGCGATGAAGGCCGCCGGCATCGACGTGATTGGCTTCGGCGCGGGCGAACCCGATTTCCCGACTCCCGCGGATGTCGTGGATGCCGCCGTCAAGGCGTGCAACGACCCGCGCAACTACAAGTACACGCCCACCGCCGGCTTGCCTGAGCTGCGCGAGGCGATTGCGGCCAAGGTGCTGCGTGACTCCGGCTACGAGGTGACCGCCGATCAGGTCGTGGTGACCAACGGCGGCAAGCAGGCCGTGTACGAATCCTTCCAGGTGCTGCTCAATGACGGCGACGAGGTCATCATTCCCACGCCGTTCTGGACGAGCTATCCGGAGGCCGTCAAGCTGGCCGGCGGCAAACCGGTCGAGGTGTTCGCCGGCGCCGACCGTGGTTTCGAGCCCGACATCGCCGCCATCGAGGCCGCTCGGACCGAGCGCACGAAGGCCATCATCATCACCTCCCCGAACAACCCGACCGGTGCCGTGTGGAGTCGCGAGACGATCCGCGCGATCGGCGAGTGGGCCGTGGAGCACCACGTGTGGGTCATCTCCGACGAGATCTACGAGCACCTCAACTATGACGGCGCCAAGACCGCATACGTCGGCGTCGAGGTCCCCGAATGCCGCGACCAGCTGCTGGTGCTCAACGGCGTCGCCAAGACCTACGCGATGCCCGGCTGGCGAGTTGGCTGGATGGTCGCCCCCGCGCCCGTCGCCAAGGCCGTCGCCAAGCTGCAGGGCCATTTGAGCTCCAACGTTTCCAACGTTCCGCAGCGAGCGGCGCTCGCCGCCGTCGCGGGTTCGCTCGACGAGGTGCATATGATGCGCGAGGCATTCGACGCCCGCCGCAAGGCCATTGTCGCCGCCCTGAACGATATCCCCGGCGTCCACTGCCCGACGCCCACCGGTGCGTTCTATGCGTTCCCCGATGTGACCGGCCTGCTGGGCAAGCCGCTCGGCGAGAACGGCACCGTCGTGAACACGTCTTCCGAACTCGCCGCGGCGCTGCTGGACGAGGCCCATGTCGCCGCGGTTCCGGGCGAGGCGTTCGGCGCCCCCGGATACCTGCGTTTCTCGTATGCGCTGGCCGATGACCAGCTCGCCGAGGGCATGCGCCGGTTCCGCCGCTGGGTCGGCTGAAACCGTTGCAAGAGGTCGTGCGCGGTACCTGCCGCGCACGCCGCGGCACACCGATTACGCGCCGGTCGAGACACGCGATTGGACGAAATCGGCAATACCCGCTAGTATGGCCTCTTGGCGGTTTTGCCAAGTAACGGACACGTAGTCTTGCGTGCCGGGTACAGTGGGCAAAGTTCACCTAGGGAAGTGGCGCAATTGGTAGCGCAACGGTCTCCAAAACCGTAGGTTGTGGGTTCGAGTCCCGCCTTCCCTGCCAAGTATTTGCAACCAACACACAAAGGATGAACATGGCGAAGGCAAGCGAGTCGGAGAAAGCGGTCAAGCCGAATGTATTCATGCGCATCGGCCTGTTCATCAAGCAGATTATCGATGAGCTTCGCAAGGTGGTCACCCCCACTGCGAAGGAACTGTTCTTCTGGTCTCTTGGCGTGTTCATCTTTGTCGTGTTGCTGATGCTCTTCGTCACGGGTATGGATTTCGGTCTGTGCAAGCTCGTGCTGTGGGTGTTCGGCTGATCCATCGACCCTGAAGGTGAAAGTTACGCATGACTGATGAAGTGAATCTCGATAACCTCGACGCACTGGCGGATCTTCCCGATTCGGCCGACACGGCCGTTGAAGCCGATCCGGTTGCGGACGCGGCGGTTGATTCCATCAATGACAATGCCGAAGAACAGCCCGTCGCGGCTGATGACACCGTTGAATCCGGCACCGCCGAAAACGATGCGGAAGCGTCCGGCGACGCCGACGAGCAGGAATCCGAAGAACTCGACGCGGGCGCAAAGGCCGTTGAGGAGTTCTCAAAGTCGCTGCGCACCCTGGAAGGCAAGTGGTATGTGCTCCACACCTATTCCGGTTACGAGAAGCGCGTGAAGACGAACGTCGAATCCCGTGTCACCAGCTTTGGTCTGGAAGACAAGATCTTCCAGATCGAAGTGCCGATGGAGGAAGTCGACAAGCACACCGACAAGGGCAAGAAGGTCATCACCCGCGTCCGCATTCCCGGCTACGTGCTCATCCGCATGTGGCCCGACGAGGATGCCCGTCGTATCGTGCGCGAGACCGAAGGCGTGACCGGCTTCGTCGGCCCGACCAAGGATCCGGCGCCGCTGTCCCGCAAGGAAGTCGTCGCCATGCTGGCGCCGATGATCGCCTCCGAAGCGCTCAAGAAGGCCGGCGATAAGCCTGCCGCGGCCAAGAAGCGCGTTGTCGAGGTGTCCTACGCCGTCGGCGATCAGGTCACCGTCATCGACGGGCCGTTCGCCACGATGGCCGCCGTCGTCTCCGATGTCGAACCCACCACGCAGAAGCTCACCGTGCTGGTTTCCATCTTCGGGCGCGACACGCCGGTGGAACTCGGCTTCCATCAGGTGGAGAAGCTTCAGTAAGTCGTCAGACGTTGTTTGCATGAACGGCGGTCGGTTTTCCGGCCGCCGTTTTGCGTTGCCGGCACCATTTGTGCCACGACATGCCACGCACGTACAATGGCTCTCATGGCATCCAAAGGAAAACCGTCACCGCGTTCCGCGGTCAAGCCGCTGTCCAATGCACAAGTGAGCAGGCTCGCCAAGGCGCACACGCTCGTCGATCCGATGCACGACCTGCCGACCGGCCCGGATCGCACGATCAACGAGGCCGAAATCGCCGCGCAGAACCCCAAGGGCACCTCACGGCTGCTCAAGGGCGTCGATGTCGTGTTCCGCGCAAGCTGCAGAACGTACGCCTGGGGGCTCGACAACATCCCTGAAACCGGCCCGTTCATCACCGCGGCCACGCATGTGACCATGTTCGACGTGTTCGTGCCGATGGCGTCGCTGTTCCACATGGGCCGTCGCCCGCGCTACATGGCGAAGGCCGAGATGGCGCACTGGCCTCTGATCGGCAAGTGGTTCCAGATTGTAGGCATGCAGCCGGTTCAGCGCCGGTCCGGCAAGGCACGAGCCATCGAGGAGACCTCGGTCGAGATTCTGACGAGCGGCCGCCCGCTGACCGTCTGGCCGGAGGGCACGGTGACCCGCGACCCGAAGAAATGGCCGATGAGCATGAAGAACGGCGTCGGCGTGATCGCACTGGAGGCATCGCGCCGGCTCGGATACCAGGTGCCGCTGTTCTGCGCGGTGACGTGGGGTGCGGCGAGCATCAACCACTGGTGGCCGTGGCCGCGCAAGAACGTCGTCATGTGCTACGACGCGCAGCTGGATTACGCTGATCTGCTGGTCGACAGCGAGTCGTGGGGCGATGAGCCGCCCGTGGAGCTCGCCGACGAGCTGACCCGCCGGGTACGTGTGCGCATGACGCAGGTCATGGCGGAGATTCGCGGCGAGCGTGCTCCCTCCGGCTACTGGGATTACCGTACGATGAGCCGCGTTACCGACTGATTCCCGAACACGGCGGACATCCGAGACGCCCGCGCAGCGCCATGCCGCGCGGGCGCGTTCATACCTGCGCGACGTGCGCATGGAGGTCTCGTATCCGGGGCTGGAGTAGGGTAGTGGGTTATGAAATGTACTGTATTGGGTGCCGGCGCATGGGGCACCACTTTTGGCCAGGTGATGGCGGACGCGGGCAATGACGTGACGATGTGGGCGATCGAGCCCGAAATCGTGGAGGGCATCCGCGACCGGCACCACAATGCCGTTCGTCTGCCGTCCGTCGCCAAGCTGCCCGACAACATGACCGCCACGGGCGACCGGGCGCAGGCCGTCAAGGACGCCGATATCATCGTCGTCGCCATCGCCGCCCAGTTCGCGCGCGTGGCGCTCGCCGAGTTCAAGGATCTGATTCCCGATACCGCCGTCGTCGTCAGCCTGATGAAGGGCATCGAGCGGAACACCAAGAAGCGCATGGATGAAGTGGTCCGCGAGGCCCTCGACCTGCCTGCTGAGCGTTTCGCCGCGGTTTCCGGACCGAACCTGAGCAAGGAGATCGCCGACCGTCAGCCGGCCGCCACGGTCGTCGCCTGCGAGAATCTGGACAATGCGCGCAAGGTGGCGTCCGCCTGCACGACCAGTTACTTCAAGGCGTTCATCACTTCCGACGTGATCGGACTGGAGATGTGCGGGTCGTTGAAGAACGTCGTCGCGCTCGCAGTCGGCATGGCCCGTGGAGCCGGATACGGCGAGAACACCGCCGCGATGATCGAGACGCGTGGACTGGCGGAGCTGACCGCGCTCGGCAAGGCCGCAGGTGCCGATCCGAAGACGTTCGCCGGTCTCGCCGGCGTGGGCGATCTGACCGCCACCTGCGGCTCGCCCCTGAGCCGCAATTACACGTTCGGCGCGAATCTGGGCAAGGGCCTGAGCGTCGAGGAGGCCACGAAGGTGAGCAACGGCGTCGCCGAGGGCGTGCCGACCACCGATGCCGTGGTCGCGCTCGGCGACGAGCTCGACGTGCCGACTCCGCTCGCCTACGCGATGAGCCGCGTGCTGAACGAAGGCATATCCTGCCAGCAGATGCTCTCCGAACTACTCGGCACCGAGATCACCGAGGAGTAGGCTGCATTAACCACCCCCAGTCTCGCTGCGCTCGACAGCCCCCGCCAGTGGGGGCGTTAGCATATGCCCCGCAGCGAGACGGGGTGGTTCGCGCCATCGGCAAAGCTAATCTCACCGGTGCCCACCCTGCTGAGTTTGGCGGGTTTTGCAAGAGGCGAATTGTTACGGGGCGGTGCGCCATCGTACGTATTAGGCTATGACCCAGTATGTGCAAAACATGGCATGGGAGGAAAACATGGCTGAAACGGCCAAGATTCGCGTTGTGGTGATGTATGGCGGCAAGGCCGACGAGCATTCGATTTCCTGCATTTCGACTGCCGGCGTGCTGCGCGCGCTTGACACCGACCGGTTCGAGCCGGTGCCGGTGGGCATCACCAAGCAGGGCCAGTGGATCGTGGACGGCGAGGACCCGCGCGGATGGGATATGGCCGACGGTCTGCCGGTCGTCGAGAAGACTCCCGGCTCGCGCGACGTCGTGCTGGACGTGGCGCTCGGGCAGGATGGCTTCTTCGCCCGCAACGACGACGGCACGCTGAGCTCGCTGGGGCACGTTGACGCGGTGCTGCCGGTTCTGCACGGCCCGTATGGCGAGGACGGCACGATTCAGGGTCTGCTGGAGATGATGGATGTGCCGTACGTCGGTTGCGGCGTGCTCGCGTCCGCCGCGTGCATGGACAAGCATTACACGAAGGTGCTGCTGGCCGCCGCCGGCATTCCGGTCGCTCCCGGCATCACCGTGGACGCGCGCGGCTTCGACGCGGCGTCGCGGTTCGCCGCTGATGCCGATGGTCTGCTCGCTCAGGTCGAGGAGGCCGGACTGGCGTACCCGCTGTTCGTCAAGCCGTCCCGCGCCGGATCGAGCTTCGGCGTGACCAAGGTGGAGCATGCCGGTGACGCCGCCGAGCTGGCCGCCGCCGTGTTCGAGGCGAGCCATCATGATTGGCGAATCCTGATCGAGCAGGGCATCGACGCGCGTGAGATCGAGTGCGCGGTGCTGTGCCCGAAGGCCGGCAGTGAGCCGCAGGCCAGCTGGCCGGGCGAGATCGTGCTCGACAAGCGCAACAGCGGCGACGACCAGTTCTACGACTTCGACAGCAAGTACATGGATTCGTCGGCGAGCCATGTGGAGGTGCCGGCGAATCTGCCTCAGGAGACTCTGCAGCAGGTGCGCGAGACCGCGGTCAAGGCGTTCAAGGCGGTGGATGGCGCCGGCCTGAGCCGCGTGGACACGTTCGTGACGCCGGACGGCGAGGTGATGGTCAATGAGATCAACACGATGCCCGGTTTCACGCCGATCTCCATGTATCCGAAGGCATGGGAGGCGACCGGCATCGGCTATACCGACCTGATCACCAGGCTGATCGACGGCGTGCTGCGATAGAAACCGACGGCACGGTTAGGAGAAACACTATGGGAAAACATGTTGGCGGCAAGTTGGTGCTTGCCGGAGCCTTAGCCGCGGGCGCCGCGGTCTGGGCCATCAAGCCGCGTTCGTTCAGCGACAAGCAGCGTCATTTCGTGCCGTCGGTTCCGGACGTATGGTATGCGCATCGTGGCCTGCATGACGCGGGATCGGGACTGACGCCGGAGTATGCGGCGCACAGCGGCGAGTATGTGGCGCTGGCGCGTCGCTGCGCATTGCGCGCGGGATACGGGACCGCTGACTTCAGCGGCTCGATCGCCCCGGAGAATTCGCTGGCTGCGTTCGCCGCCGCCTGTGAGGCCGGATTCGGCATCGAATTGGACGTGCAGCTCACCAAGGACGGCCGCGTGGTGGTCGTGCATGACGATAACCTGTTGCGCGTGGCCGGAGATCCGCGCAAGATCGCCGACCTGACGTATGAGGAGCTGTCGCGCATCCCGCTGTTCCCCGCGCCCGCGAAGCCGGGGGATGCCGAGGCGGCGCCCGTCGCCGACCCGGTGGCCGCCGCACAGTTCGCTCCGCAGGGCTACTACCAGCACGTGCCGCTGTTCGTCGACGTGCTGCGCGTGATCGCGGGACGTGTACCGGTGATCGTGGAGTACAAGTTCACCGACAACGCCGCGTGGGGCGAGCGGGCGGACGAGCTGATGGAGAAGGGCGACCAACTGCTGCAGGCGTATGACGGCCCGTATGTGATCGAGTCGTTCCATCCGGGAGCGGTCAACTGGTACAAGGAGCACCGTCCGGAGGTGTGCCGCGGCCAGTTGGCAGAGCCGGCGTCGCTCACCGGTACCGGGGCCAAGGAGTGGCTGGCCGGGCTGTTGGCGTTCGATTGGATCTCCCGTCCGGACTTCGTGGCGTTCGACTGGCATGGCGGCCCCTCTCCGCAGCTGCGGGCCGCACGCTGGATGGGCGCGATACCGGTGTCGTGGACGGTTCGCAGCGCGGACGAACTCGCCGAATGCGACCAGTATTTCGACCGCCACATCTTCGAGTCGTTCGTTCCGGATAGCAAATAGTCCTTTTATATAGTGCGTGCCCCCGTCGCGAAGCGACTGGGGCATTAGCGTCCGTAAGTGCGCGCCGAAACGACAAGTGCGCGCACTTACGGACGCAAACAGACCCATTTGCGTCCGTAAGTGCGCAGGGTCGTCGTTCCGGCGCGAACATATGAACGCAAATCACCTTCAGTGAGCATCGCATCGGCCAGTTGGCTCTTCCAGCGCTCCAATAAGTAAGGTAAGTTAACAAATAGCGGAAGACTTCCGCGAGACAGTGTTGTCGCGACGGGGAAAAATCACTGTTCTTTGAGAGGATTTGCGCAGGTCTTTTCATGCATACCCATTGGTATATGGCGAAAATTTCTATTTTCCTTGGAAAATAATAATGTTAACAACACACGTTCTTGTATTTTGTTAAGAGTGTTATCATAGAAAACTGAGACGCGCGTGTCGGGCTTCCGTCATGCGTATCCGCTCAAGGTTGAGCCTTAGTGCTCCATGATGAAGGTAAGGAAATATGAGAAAACGAGTGGTTTCAGTGGCCCTTGCGGTTGCGCTCGCTGTCGCCCCACTGGGGGTGGGCAGCACAGCGTCCGCCGCGCCGCTTTCTGCAAGTGATTTGCAGACTCTCGCGCTCCGTTCAGCGGCTAGCTCCAATGACGCGAACGCCAACGATGTCGCCACCGTCGCGGATGATGCTGCCGTGAACGGCTGGACGATTGACAGCAACACCGCCAAAGGCGGCGAAATTCTTGCAGCCGGCACTGGCGATTATGCGGGATGGACTCATTTCAAGTCCACCTCCGCCAACGGCAATGCCACCAGCAGCAGTGGCTATCCGGCTGTCGCCATTAGCGGCAAGACGATTGACCTGACTCAGGCTGGAGAGTTCTCCATCAAGGTCAAGTCCCCGCAGGCTGGTTCCGCGAACCGTTTCGGCTTCTACCTCGGCTACAAGGATCCGGGCAACGCCCTGTTCCTGGGCTATGACAAGGGGGGCTGGTTCTGGCAGAAGTATGTCGGAGGCAATGGCGATTGGTACAGCGGCACACGTGTCGCTGCCCCTGCCGCGAACGCTGAAATCACCGTCAACGTCTCCTGGACTGCCGCCAAGGTTGCCACGCTGACTATTGACGGACAGAAGGCGTTCGATGTGGATTACTCCTCGATGACCGCGCTGACCGACAAGCTCGCCATGAAGGCCGGCTCTTTCTCCGGCACCAGCGAAGTCACTGATGTCTACTTCAAAGACTTCACCGTGGGTGAAGTCGCCAAGCACAACGTGACCGGCAAGGTCGTCGACGCCAGCGGCGCCGCCATCGCCGGCGCCGCAGTCGTCACCGGCAAGAACTCCGCCACCACCGCGGCGGACGGCACCTTCACCCTCACCGGCCTCGCCGCCGGCGACTACACGCTGACCGTGTCCGCCGAAGGCTACGATGACGCCACCAAGACCGTCACCGTCGCCGATGGCAATGCCTCAGTCGGCAACATCACGCTGAACAAGTCGGCCGAAGTCGCCACTGAGACGCTCTCCACCGCCGCCATGGACGTGCGCGTGAAGAAGAACTTCCCGTCCGTGTACGACTACACGATGAAGAAGCTCGACGGCAAGATCATGTACGGCCAGCCGAAGGACGTGCGCGTCATCACCATCAACGGCACCGACGTGACGCTGAAGGACTCCGACGTGACCTTCAAGAAGGTCAGCGCGACCGAGGCCCAGTACACGCTGAACGTCAAGAGCGGCGACAAGATCAACGCGGTCGTCACCGCGCAGATCAAGGTCGTCGACAATACGCTCAAGCTCAACGTCACCAAGATCGTGAACAAGGCGGATGACGCCAAGACCGAGGCCGAGGAGAACCCGGTCCAGACGATTGCGTTCCCGAACCAGAGCCTCATCTCCGTGCGCTCCGGTCAGGACGGCGCCCAGTTCACCGGCGCCCGCATGTCGTCCGACACTGCCAGGCCCGGTGACACCAACTTCGGCATCACCGCCGACACCACGGTCAGCAATGCGAACGACTACACCTACGGATTCGTTTCGGGCAATGGCCTGAGCGCCGGCCTGTGGTCCAACTCCGAGCACGACGGCACCACCGTCGGCAACACCGTCGCCGGCGGTGCGAGGAACACCCGCGTGCTCACCTCCACCCAGAAGGTCGGCAAGGCCACCTCCTTCGGTCTGGGCACTGCACCGTGGTACTACCACCGCGTCGTGACCGACACGAAGAAGCGCACCTACACCGTCGAAGAGACCGACATGCCGAAGATGGCCGTCGCCATCGCCGGCGACGAGAACGAGGACGGCACGGTCAACTGGGAAGATGGCGCGATCGCATACCGCGACATCATGAACAACCCATACAAGTCCGAGGAAGTGCCCGAGCTGGTCGCATGGCGCATCGCCATGAACTTCGGCTCCCAGGCGCAGAACCCGTTCCTGACCACGCTTGACAACGTCAAGAAGGTCGCCCTCAACACCGACGGCCTCGGCCAGTCCGTGCTGCTCAAGGGCTACGGCAACGAAGGCCACGACTCCGGCCATCCGGACTACGGCGACATCAACACCCGCGCCGGCGGCGCCGCGGACATGAACACCCTGATGGAGAAGGGCACCGAGTACGGCGCCCGCTTCGGCGTGCACGTCAACGCGTCCGAAATGTACCCGGAAGCCAAGGCCTTCAGCGAGGACATGGTGCGTCGCAACTCCAGTGGCGGCCTGAGCTACGGCTGGAACTGGCTGGATCAGGGCGTCGGCATCGACGGCATCTACGATCTCGCCTCCGGCATGCGCAAGTCCCGCTTCGCTGACCTCAAGAGCAAGGTCGGCGACAACATGGACTTCATCTACCTCGACGTGTGGGGCAACAACACCTCCGGCGCCGAGGACTCGTGGGAAACCCGCAAGATGAGCCAAATGATCAACCAGAACGGCTGGCGTATGACCACCGAATGGGGTGCCGGCAACGAGTATGACGCAACCTTCCAGCACTGGGCCGCCGACCTTACCTACGGTGATGCCGGCATGAAGGGCGAGAATTCTCAGGTCATGCGCTTCCTGCGCAACCACCAGAAGGACAGCTGGGTCGGCGACTACCCGTCGTACGGCCAGGCCGCGAACGCCCCGCTGCTCGGCGGCTACAGCATGAAGGACTTCGAAGGCTGGCAGGGACGCAACGACTACGCCGCGTACATCAGGAACCTGTACACGCACGATGTGTCCACCAAGTTCATCCAGCACTTCAAGGTCGTCCGCTGGGTCAACAGCCCGCTCGACGCCACCTCCGTGAAGGATGCCTCCGTCAACAACGGCAACGAGCAGATCACGCTGAAGGACGACCACGGCAACGTCGTCGTCCTGTCCCGTGGCTCCAACGACACCAACAACACCGCGTACCGCAACCGCACCATCACGCTCAACGGCATCACCGTGGCGTCCGGCGCGGTCTCCCCGGGCAACAGCAACACCGTCAAGGGCACTGAGTCCTACCTGCTGCCGTGGCTGTGGGACGTGAACACCGGCAAGCTCGTCAAGTCCTCCGATGAGAAGCTGTACCACTGGAATACCCAGGGCGGCACCACCGAGTGGACCCTGCCGAAGGATTGGCAGAACCTCGCCTCCGTCAAGGTGTACCAGCTCACCGACCAGGGCAAGACCAACGAGAAGACCGTCGCCGTCTCCGGCGGCAAGATCTCGCTGACCGCCGAGGCCGAGACCCCGTACGTCGTGACCAAGGGCTCTGAGAAGCAGATCTCCGTCAAGTGGAGCGAAGGCATGCACGTCGTGGACGCCGGCTTCAACGGCGGCCAGAACACCCTCAAGGACAACTGGGCCGTCTCCGGCACCGGCAAGGCCGAGGTCGAAGGCACCAACAATGCCATGCTGCGCCTGACCGGTGACGTGAAGGTCTCCCAGAAGCTCACCGACCTGACCGCGGGCAAGCGTTACGCGATCTACGTGGGCGTGGACAACCGCACCAACTCCCCGGCCAAGATCACCGTGACCAACGGCACCAAGGTCCTCGCCACCAACGAGACCGGCAAGTCGATCGCCAAGAACTACATCAAGGCGTACGGCCACAACACGTACTCGAACACTGAAGGCGGCAGCAGCTACTTCCAGAACATGTACGTGTGGTTCGTGGCTCCGGAAAGCGGCGACGTCAAGGTGACGCTCTCGCACTCCGGCGCATGCGACAACACCGACCATGTGTACTTCGATGACGTGCGCGTGCTTGAGAACGGTTACAAGGGCCTGACGCTCAACGCTGACGGCACCCTGAAGACGCTCACCAACGACTTCGAGGACAATGCCCAGGGCATCTGGCCGTTCGTGGTCTCCGGCTCCGAAGGCGTCGAGGACAACCGTATCCACCTGTCCGAGCTGCATGCCCCGTTCACGCAGGCCGGCTGGGATGTCAAGAAGATGGACGACGTGCTCGACGGCAAGTGGTCCGTCAAGGCCAACGGCCTGGTCCAGAAGGGCACGCTGATCTACCAGACGATCCCGCAGAACGTCAAGCTGGAACCGGGCGAGACCTACAAGGTGTCGTTCAAGTACCAGTCCGGCTCCGACGACATCTACGCCATCGCCACCGGTGACGGCGAGTACAACGCCAGCACCGTCAAGCTCACCAACCTGAAGAAGGCCCTGGGCGAGGATGGCACGGCCGAGTTCGAGATCACCGGTTCCATCACCGGCGACAGCTGGTTCGGCATCTACTCGACCTCCACCGCTCCCGACCTGCAGAACACGTCCAGTCACGCCGCCGACTTCGGTGGCTACAAGGACTTCGTCCTCGATGACCTGAAGGTCGAGCACGTGGCATCCGCCGAGCACACCAAGGCCGACGCCGAGGCGAAGCTCAAGGAAGTCAAGGACACCTACAACGGCAAGAGCGGCGACTACTCCGCCGAAGTCTGGACCACGTACGTGAACACGGTGGCCGAGATCGAGGCGCTCATCGCCAAGGATAAGCCCGACTACACCACCGCCTACAACAAGGCTGTGGCGCTGGCCGAGTACATGAAGAACGCACCGGGCGACGACTCGAACGATGCGTACGACGTGGCGACCGACGCCTACACCGTCGAGGCGGGCAGCCAGCAGGCACTGTCGGGCGGCAATGAGGGCCCGGCAAGCCTCGCCCAGGACGGCAATGCCGGCACCCACTGGCATACCTCCTGGAGCGCCAACGCAGTGTCCGCCGGTACCGCCTGGTATCAGTTCAACCTGAACGAGCCGACGACCATCGACGGTCTGCGCTACATGGCCCGCAGTGGCGGCGCGAACGCGAACGGCAAGATCAAGAAGTACAAGATTACGCTGACGCTGTCCGACGGCACCACCAAGGACGTCGTCACCAATGGCACGTTCACCACGACCAGCGGTGTCTGGCAGAAGGTCAAGTTCGACGCGGTCAAGAACGTCACCAAGGTGCGCATCACCGCTCTCGAAACCGCGGGACAGTCCGCGGGCGAGGTGAACACGTACGCCTCCGCTGCCGAGCTGCGTGTCACCACGGTTCGCAACGTGCCGAGCACCGAGGTCAAGGTCAACAAGTGCGATCTGCAGAACCTGTACGATGACGCTTCCGCCCTGACCGAGGCCACCTACACCGCCGATACCTGGAAGGTGCTCGTCGCCAAGCGCGACGCCGCCAAGAAGGTGCTGGACGACGAGAACGCCACCGCGCACGACGTGGCTCTCGCCTACCAGAACCTGAAGGATGCCATCGCCGCTCTGGAAGAGCGCGTGGACACCTCCAAGCTCGCCGGCCTGGTCGCCGATGCCGAGAAGCTCAAGGAATCCGCGTACACCAAGGATTCGTGGGCCGCGTTCAAGAAGGCTCTGGATGCCGCCAAGGCCGTCCTGAACAATGCGAACGCCACCAAGGCTGACGTCGATGCCGCGTACAACGCGCTGAACGCCGCGATGAAGGCCCTGAAGCCCGCCTCCTCCAAGCCGACTCCGAACCCGGAGACGACCGACAAGAGCAAGTTGCAGGCCACCATCGATCAGGCCAAGGCCCTGGATCTGAGCGGTTACACGAAGAAGTCCGCCCAGGCCGTGCGTGACGCCCTCGCCAAGGCCCAGAGCGTCCTCGCCGATGACAACGCCACCCAGGCTGACATCGACGCCGCGCAGAAGGCCCTGGCCGACGCGATCGCCGCACTGGAGAAGGCCGATGCCAACGGCAACGCCATCTCCAAGACGGGTGCGAACGTCGCCGTCATCGGCATGGCCGGCATGATGCTGGTCGCCGCCGCTGGCGCGGTGTTCATCGCCCGCAAGCGCGCCGAGTGATATAAGTAAATAGAAATAGGGAGGTCGCCCTGTGGCGGCCTCCCTATTTTGTGTTCAATCCGTTATGGATGGTCAGGACCGCGTCATTCTGCCCCCGCCAGCGGGGGCAAATATGTAGTCCCTTGTTTTATATTTCAGGCGTAGATGTTTCTCGGGCGCATGTCCTCCGGCAGGCCCTCCAACAGTGTCGCCACGGAGCCTTCCTCGAAGACGGAGCGGATGCCTGCGGCTAGCAGCGGCGCCACCGACAGCACGGTCATGTTATCCAGGCGCTTCTCCTGCGGCACTGGCACAGTGTCCATCAGGATGATTTCGCGGGCGCCGCAATCGCGCAGGCGCTCCACGGCCGGGCCAGACAGCAGACCATGCGTGGCGACCAGAGTCACCGAGGCGGCGCCGGAGTTGCGCAGCGTGCGCACGGCCTCGCAGATTGTGCCGGCGGTGTCGATCATGTCGTCCACCACCACGCAGTCGCGCCCCTGCACGTCGCCGATGATGCCATGCGCTTCGGCATGGTTCGGGCGCGTGATGTCGCGAGTCTTGTGGATGAACGCGAGCGGGAGCCCGCCCAGCTTGGCGGCCCACTGCTCGGAAACCTTGATGCGGCCGGCGTCGGGGGAGACGATCGTCGCCTTGTCCATAGGCACGTGGCTGCGCACGTAGTCGATCAGCACGGGCATGGCGGTCAAATGGTCGACCGGGCCGTCGAAGAAGCCCTGCTCCTGCGCGGCATGCAGGTCGACGGTGACCAGACGATTCGCCCCCGCGGTGCGGAACAGGTCGAACATCAGGCGTGCGGTGATCGGCTCGCGGCCCTGATGTTTCTTGTCCTGACGGGAGTAGCCGAGGAACGGTGCCACGACGGTGATGGACTTGGCGGAGGCGCGCTTGAGGGCGTCGATCATCAGCAGTTGCTCCATCACCCACTTGTTGATCGGGTTGGTGTGGCACTGCAGCACGAACACGTCGGCGCCTCGAACCGGCTCCGCGAACCGCACATACATCTCACCGTTGGCGAAGTCGTATGCGGTGGTGGGCAGCACGTTGATGCCGAGATATTGAGCCACTTCATTGGCAAGCTCAGGGTATGCGCGGCCCGTCACCAAGGCCAGTCGCTTATCGGGTGTGCCCTCAAGGATCGCCGACATGTTTTTCCGCTCTTTCCGTCGATAGTTTCGTTACCGTTCACCGTGGTGATACGTTGCCGTACACAAACCTTATCCAATATACAAGAACCCGCCGTCCCAAGAGGAACGGCGGGTTGCGATGCTCACGGATTCTTCCACTTACGGCACGGTGCGCGCAGCAGGTGCCCCGTGCCGGGCGAAATCATTCCGATCAGTCCTCGTCCAGCGTGATGTCCAGCTTGTCGCCGTCCAGCGTGAACTGTCCGCTGATGCTGAAGCTGGTGGAACTGTCCGTCGGCTCCCAGGAGTCGTCATAGTCCTTGTACTCGTACGCCACCTCGGCTTCGCCGCCGTACACGTAGAAGTTGCCCGAGTCGATGCTGAGGTCATCAGTGGTGACGGTCGGGTATTCGGTGATGTTCCACGCGATGTTGCGGTAGTCGTCATCGGAACCGTACATGCTGAACGGGCAGCCTTCAGGCTGTGCATCCGTGGACTTGGCGCAGGTATCCAGCTTGTCCTTGATCTTCGCGTTGATCTCGTCTGCCAGAGCGTCGGTCGGCTCGGCAGAGATCGAGGCGGAGGATTCGGAGGAGGTGGTCAGCGTCGTCGAATCCGCGGTCAGATACTTCGACGTGACCGGTTCCACCGTGTACGAGCCCGGATACACCTTGAAGGTGTAGGTGCCGGAATCGGATGCTGTGGCGTTCTTCGCGCCGACCTTGACACCGTTGACGGTGAAGTTGGTGATGGCCGGTGACGCGTAGACGGAGATCTCCTTGACCAGCGGCGTCGTGATGTTCCAGTTCTTGAAGATCAGGAACTTGGATCCGTTCGGCGCGACCGTCAGAGTGTCGGTCATGGACTTGCCACCCAGCGTGTACGAGATCTGCATCGTGCGGGAGCCGTCCGCGTTGTCGGTGGCGGAGATGATGCGCTGGTTGCTGATCGTGGTCTTGTCGCCCTTGGAAGCCGCATTGGTGAGCAGCGTGCGCTTGCCGTTGGCGACCTGCGGGTCGGAGATGCCGTTGGCCTTGTCATAGTCGCCGGACGCGATGGCCGACAGGTAGCTCTTCGCGGTGTTATCGGCGCTGAACACGGTGGAGTTGACCACTGCGTAAGCGATACCGAGCAGGGCAAGCACGCCGACGATGGCGCTGATGATGATGGCCAGCTTCTTCTGCTGCGGGGTCATGGCCTTGGCTGCAGCCGGGGCTGCGGGAGCAGCCACCGGAACGGGGGCGACAGGTGCAGCTGCAGGAGCGGCAGGAGCGCCGGCGGGAACTTGGACAGTCGGGGCACCACCTTGGGTCTGAAAGGCCGCGGCGTCGGTGCCGGCAGCGGGAACCCCCTGAACCGGAGCACCGGGAACCGGGGCGCCCTGAACGGGAACGCCCTGAACCGGGATGCCAGCTGTGGGCGCGGGCGGCGCTCCGGTGCCGGCGCCAGGCTGTCCGCCGAAGGACGGCTGCGGGCCGGTGTAGCCGGCGGCCGCGGCGACCTGTGACGGGAAGCGACCGAAGTGCGCTCCGCATGCCGCCGCATACGCGGTGACCTCGGCGGGCGTCGGGCGGACCGTGCCGCCGACGAACAGCTTCCATGCGCCGCCCATCGACAGCACCATGGCCGGGCCAAATGTCAGCGCCACCACCTCGATCAGGAACGACCATACGGCCGCGACGAGGAAGTACCATGCCGCGATGTTCAGCGACGCGTCAGAGGTAGAGGTATCGGACTGCATGGTGTAACCCAGCGTCGCGGACGTGAACAGGAACGTGACGATCAGCCAGATCACCAGCGTGGCGACCGGAGACTTCCACGAGTGCTGCCATCCCGCATATGCCGGATCATAGATGTTGCGGGCCGCGGCGCGCAACGCAATGTAGAACGTGGTGATAAGGAACACCACGAATACCAGCCACAGCTGCCACGGTGCGCTGACGGAGCCGCCGTACTGGTTCGAGATGCCGAACAGCGACAGGTTAGCGACATAGCCGGGGACGTCGATGCCGACCGCGCCGAACGAGCCGAGCGCGAACGTCAGGAACGAAAGGTACGGCAGCAGAATCGGGAACAGCATGAACATCTGGCCGTTGTGCAGGTTGCTGGACAGCATGATCAGGCAAATGAAGCCGATCACCGTGAACACGACCGCGTAGATGAACGCCGCGTCAAGCAACGTGCGCACGAAGCCGCGCGTGCGGTGAGCCCACTTCCAAGCCGCGGTGAACACGTTGTTGGAATCCGAGGCGTACTGGGCGAGCAGATAGCCGAAGAACGCGCCGATCGCGGCGAGCAGCAGCGTCATGAAATACGTACGGGCGGAGACGCCGGTCAGGATGGCCTTGGCCTGAATGCCGCCCATGCTGCCGGCTCCCAGCGTCAGCGGGAAGATCGCGGCGAGAATCAGATAGACGAATCCCATCACGACGCCGACGATGACGCTGCTAACGATGCCGGTCCACTTGAACCGGATGGCGAACTTACGCGCGAACCAGTATGCGCCGAACGCGGTGCCGAGAACCAGCGCCACGCCGGAAAGACCGACAGGCATCCATAGATGGCCGGACACGCCGAAGGACGACAGGGAGAGGTTGCCTCCGGTGATGTTGGGCGACAGTTGACCGGATACGCCCAGAACCATCACCAGAATCAGGAACTGGAAGAAGTTCGGCGTCACCGTGCCGGAACCGCTGGCGTCACTCATCATGTGGGACAGGCCGGGGACCATGCTCAGCCTGGACGCCCATGATGAGCCGGCCGACAAGAAGAAGATGGAGCCGATCAGGGCTAGCGCCATCGCGCCGATCAAGCCGAAGGCAAGGCTGATTGCGGCGGTCTGCAGCGAACGCGCGGAGAACAGCTCCTTGAACATCGGGTTGGGGACGAACTGCTGCGGAGCGCCGGGCTGAACCGGGGCGCCGGGGGTAACGGGGACAGGTGCGCCGGGGACGGGAGCACCAGGCGCGGGCGCAGCAAAAGTGCCGGGAGCCGGTGCTGCAGCCGCAACAGGTGCGGCGGCGGGAACTTCTCCGGCCGGAGCGGCGACTGGCACTTCTGCCGCCGGGACGGGAGCTGCAGGAGCTTCTTGTGCGGGGACTGGTTCGGGAACCGCCGGGAAGGCCGGCTCGGCCGCGGGCTGTTTCGCGCCGGGGAATGCGGGTGCCGGCTCGGGCTGCGGTGCCGCGGCCTGCGGGGCCGGTACGGGTTCAGGGAATGCGGCGACGGGAGCGGGTGCTTCCGGCTGAGGCGCGGCTGCGGTGCCGTGTGGGGCGGAGCTGAGCACGGTCGAATCTTCGACGTTGTCGTTGCTGTTTGCTATGGCGACCGCGAGCGTCTGCCCGCATTGCGTGCAGAATCGTGCGGCGCTGGACAGCGTGGCGCCACAGTGAGGACATATCATAACAAGCCCCTTTCTTGGTTTGCTCTTCCCTCCTTATTGTACAGTCGCCACGTCATCTTCAGCAGCTTATTCGCGGTATTTGGGCGGGGCATATAAGGCATGTTTTCGCCCCCATCGGGCAGGTAATCCGATATCCGATAGGGGCGAAAACATACCAATGCATTCTCTGTGCCTGTGGCGTCATCTGTCCATGAATACGTTGCCGTTGGCGGCGAGGCATGCCAGCACTTCCGGTTTCTTCATGTCATACGTCGTGTTGACGGTCTCTCCGGGAGCGGCATGACCCATTGCGTTCTTCTCCTTCTCGTATTGTTCGACGGTGTAGGATTTCGGCACCAGTCCGGCGCGCTTAAGGCAATCGACTGCCCCCTCCCCATGAGACGCATACAGATTGGGATTGCCGACTTGTGCCATATACAACGCGTCCACCGAATCCACGGTGGCGATTCCACACGCGTTCAAGTCCTTGGCCTTTTTTTGGATGTAGTCAAGGTCATCGGCTTTATCTGAAGGAAGTACGTCTCCCTGCGGCTGCTGGATGCCGTTGGAGTAAGTTTTCAGTGTCGGCCTCGGATAGCCCTTGTCTTGGACGCACGTGATGTATCGGCTCCATGCGGCCTTGTAATCGGACAGACTTATTTTGCCGCTTGTCGCGGCCTTGCGCAGTGTCGCTTTCTGCGCGGGGTCCATTCCGGAGTCCTGGCCGAGCAGCTGCGTCGCATAAGCCTGCAAAGATGAGGCGAGACGGTTCCCGCCCGAGCCGGAATCCGTTGCTTGGTTCGTGTTCCGTGCCGTGCCGCATCCGCACAGCATCGCAATGGAAAGCGTAATGACGGCGATGACGGCGATGGCCATCGTCACCGTACGACGGGATGCCGGAATATGTCTCATTCTTACTCCGATCTGCATGATAATCTCCTCTTCGAAATTTCATCGATCTTTAATTTTAATATCTGAAAGACATCTCGATCAAATGGTTGCGGACGTCATTCTGGGTCCGTATCGCAGTATATTTGCAGGGGAATGCTGTCATGCAGTGTAACGTTGAGCGCAGGATAGTCATGAGGAGAGATTATGCGGTGTTCCCGTTGTGGTGCGAATGTCGTTGAGGGCGATAGATTCTGCGAGAACTGCGGGGCGCCCGTAGCCGTGCAGGCGGGTCCCGTGTGCCCGGTGTGCGGTCAGCAGTCGGAACCCGGCATACGGTTCTGTCAGCAGTGCGGTGCCGAGCTGTCCGCCGGCCCGCGGCCCGCACAGCCGGCCCAGTCGGATGACGACGGCCCGACCATGCTGAGTCAGTCCCCTCTGCTGAAGCCGCCGTTCCAGGCACCGCAAGCAGGAGTGCCTGGAACGGGGCAGGATGACCGGTTCCAGCAGACCATGCAATCCGATTGGACCGTGCCATCTACTCAGCCGCAGCCCGCACAGCCGGTGCCGACCGCCCAGCCGGTGCCTGCTGCACAGCCTTATCAGGCTGTTCAGCAGTACGCGGGACAATACGGTGCCGCCCAGCCCGGTGCCGTATTCCCGCCGCAGGCCGTGCAGGCCAGCAGCATCAGGACTGCCAGCAGCAGGCAGATGATGTTTCTCTTTTTCATGCGTTCCATCCTCATTTTCTGTTGTTTGCCCCGTTTCCGGAGCGCTGCTACCAGTATACCTGACGGCTCTCCACTGCGTAAGCACCCTGGGGGGATGAAAAGTTGCACAGTTTTTTTCACAATTTTTCGATGACGAGTAAATGGAATCTGCCTGTTTTTCGACACAAGCAAATAAAATTGTATATAAATGTGAAGAAATTTACGCAATGCAGCGGCATTTTACAATTTTACACGCATTTTACATAAGCGCTCTTTTCGTTTTTACATTCCCTGCTTATCCTGTGAAGTGTAGGGAACAAAAAAACCAAGTCAAAATCGAAGTTCGAAAGGAGCACTTTCTCTTGAAAAAGATCATTACCATTTTGTGCATTGCCGTCATGGCGCTCTCGCTGTTTGCGGGCTGCGGCCAGAAGGCGGATGATAACAACACGGCCGCTGCCGGCGGCACGGTCGCGACCGACGGTTCCACCTCGATGGAAAAAGTTATCGGCGCGCTCGGCGAATCCTTCATGGAGGCAAACTCGGGCACGACCTTCACCTACAACCCGACCGGCTCCGGCTCCGGCATCCAGGCCGTTTCCGAAGGCCGCTGCGACATCGGCCTGTCGAGCCGCGCGCTCAAGGACGACGAGAAGGCCTCCGGTCTGAAGGAGACCACCCTCGCCCTCGACGGCATCGCCATCATCGTCAACCCCCAGAACCCCGTTCAGGACCTGACCCTGGAGCAGATCGCCAAGATTTACACCGGTGAGATCACCAACTGGAAGGATGTCGGCGGCAACGACGCCGAGATCGTCCTCATCGGCCGCGAGGCCGGCAGCGGCACGCGCGACGGCTTCGAGTCCATCACCGACACGAAGGATGCCTGCCAGTACCGTCAGGAGCTGACCTCCACGGGCGATGTCATCACTACCGTGTCCCAGAACCCGAACGCCATCGGCTATGCCTCTCTGGCTGCCATCAAGGACAGCGTCAAGGCCCTGACCGTCAACGGTGTTGCCCCGACGGAAGCGACCGTCAAGGACGGCACCTACCTCGTGCAGCGTCCGTTCGTCCTCGTGACGAAGGAAGGCGCTGCCCTGAGCGAGACCGCGCAGAAGTTCTTCGACTTCGCGATCTCTGCGGATGCCGCGTCCATCATCTCCGCGGCGGGCGCAGTCCCGGTGGCCTGAGCCACAGACAAGCGTACAGGCGGCTGGAGACCAGCCGCCTTTCGCATATACAGAGGTGCTGATATGAAAAAGAGATCTCAAGCTCTGGAGACGGTCGTGCATGGCGTGTTTCTGCTCCTTGGCCTCATTACCGTCGGGTGCGTGCTGCTCATCAGCGTGTACCTGATCGTCTCCGGAATCCCCGCCATCCGGAAGATCGGGCTCGTCCCGTTTCTGTTCGGCAAGACGTGGGCCTCCACGGCGGCAGAGCCGTCGTACGGCATTTTGCCGTTCATTCTGACAAGTGTATACGGCACGGCCGGGGCCATCGTGCTCGGCGTGCCGCTGGGCTTCCTGACGGCCGTGTATCTGGCGAAGGTCGCCCCGCCGCGGCTCAAGACCGTGCTCGAATCGGCCGTGAGCCTGCTGGCCGGCATCCCGTCGGTCGTCTACGGCCTTGTGGGTATGCTCGTGCTCGTGCCGGGCATCCGCAAGGTGTTCCATCTGGCCGACGGCGCGAGCCTGCTCGCCGCCATCATTGTGCTGGCGATCATGATCCTGCCGTCGATCATCAAGGTGTCCGTCACGGCGCTCGAGGCCGTGCCGCCCGAGTATGAGGACGCGTCGCTCGCGCTCGGCGCGACGCCGATCGAGACGTATTTCAAAGTCTCCGTCCCGGCGGCGAAGAGCGGCATTGCCGCCGCCGTCGTGCTCGGCGTCGGCCGCGCCATCGGCGAGGCCATGGCCGTCATGATGGTGTCGGGCAACGTGCCGAACATGCCGAGCCTGTTTCAGAGCGTGCGCTTTCTGACCACCGCCGTCGCCAGCGAAATGTCCTACTCCAGCGGCCTGCAGCGGCAGGCGCTGTTTTCCATCGCGCTGGTGCTGTTTTTGTTCATCATGCTCATTAACGCCACGCTCAACTTCTTCCTCAAGCGCAATAAGGAGGGGGACAAATGAAAAAGAAAGCCATTTCCGGCGGCCGCAGGGCCTATATTCTCACCATGCGCATCCTCATGGGTGCGGCGGCCATTATCACGGCGGCGCTCGTGCTGTTTCTGATCGCCTACGTGCTCATCAAGGGCCTGCCGAACGTGTCGTGGACGCTGCTGTCCACCGCGCCGAGCTACCTGGCCGACCGCATCGGCATCCTGCCGGACATTCTCAACACGCTCTATATCGTCATTGCGACGCTGCTGATCGTCCTGCCGCTCGGCGTGGGTGCGGCCATCTACCTGACCGAGTATGCCACGAATCGCCGACTCATCGGCGCCATTGAGTACGCGGCCGAGACGCTCTCCGGCATCCCGTCGATCATCTACGGCCTTGTGGGCATGCTGTTTTTCTGCCAGTTTCTGAACATGAAAACATCGCTGCTGGCCGGCGCGCTCACGCTCGTCATCATGAACCTGCCGACCATCATGCGCACCACGCAGGAGAGCCTGAAAACCGTGCCGCAGAGCTACCGCGAGGGCGCGTTCGGCCTCGGCGCGGGCAAGTGGCGCGTCATCCACACCGTGGTTCTGCCCGGCTGCGTGGACGGCGTCATCACCGGCTGCATCCTGTCTGTCGGCCGCATCCTCGGCGAGTCGGCCGCGCTGCTGTTCACGGCGGGCTTTGCCCACGCGCTCAACGACTTTTTCGAGGGACTGAGCAGCGCGGGCGCCACGCTCACCGTCGCGCTTTACGTCTACGCCAAGGAGCAGGGCCGGTTTGATGTGGCCTTTGCCATTGCCGCCATTTTGATGATCCTTACACTGCTCATCAACGGTGCGGCCACGCTCGTCGAGCGATCCTTCAGGAGGAAAAGAAGTCTATGAGTGACATTATGACAGTCCAGGGCCTGGCCCTCTCGTACGGAGATCATCAGGCGCTGCACGATATCAGTTTGAACATTCCCGAAAAGAGCATCACGGCGCTCATCGGGCCGTCCGGCTGCGGCAAATCCACGTTTCTCAAAACGCTCAACCGCATGAACGACCTTATCCCGGGCGTGAAAATCACAGGCGATGTGCGCTACCGCGATCAGGACATTTTCGCCCCCGGCACGGACGTTAACGAGCTGCGGCGCGAGATCGGCATGGTCTTTCAGAAGCCGAACCCGTTTCCGATGAGCATCTACGACAACATTGCCTACGGTCCGCGCACGCACGGCATCAAAAACCGCGCGAAGCTCGACGAGATCGTCGAAAAGTCCCTGCGCGGCGCGGCCATCTGGGACGAGGTGAAAGACCGCCTGAAGAAAAACGCGCTCGGCCTCTCCGGCGGCCAGCAGCAGCGTCTGTGCATCGCCCGCGCGCTTGCGGTCGAGCCGGAGGTGCTGCTCATGGACGAGCCTACGAGCGCGCTCGACCCCATCTCCACGTCGAAGATCGAGGAGCTGGCCATGCAGCTCAAGGAGCAGTACACGATCGTCATCGTCACGCACAACATGCAGCAGGCGGTGCGTATCTCTGACCGCACGGCGTTTTTCCTGCTCGGCGAGCTCGTCGAGTGCGACGACACGCAGCAGCTGTTCTCGCAGCCGCAGGATAAGCGCACGGAGGATTACATCACAGGGAGGTTTGGTTAATGAGAAGCCGGTTTGATGAACAGCTCGCGCTCCTGAACAAGGAGATGATCGAGATGGGCGCACTGTGCGAGGAGGTCATCGCGCTCGCCTCCAAGGCCCTCACGGAGGCGGATCCGGAGCTGGCGCAGCGCGTCGCGCCGCTCGATGCCGAGATCGACCAGAAGGAGCGCAACATCGAGTCGCTGTGCCTCAAGCTCCTGCTCCAGCAGCAGCCCGTCGCGCGCGACCTGCGCCAGATCTCGGCCGCGCTGAAGATGATCACGGACATGGAGCGCATCGGCGACCAGGCCGAGGACATTGCGGAGATCATCCAGTTTCTCGCCGGCCGTTCGGCGGAAAATGACGATCTGCTGCGTGAAATGGCCCTCTCGACCATCCATATGGTCACAGAAAGTGTTGACGCTTACGTCAAGCGTGATACAATGCTGGCAGAGACGGTCATTGCCGAGGACGATGTTGTAGACAACGCCTTCGACGAGGTCAAGCGCCGGCTGATCGACAAGATCGCCGCCCACCCCGACGACGGGGAGTACGCGCTCGATCTGCTCATGATCGCCAAATACTTCGAGCGCATCGGCGACCACGCGACGAACATCGCCGAGTGGGTGATCTTCTCGGTCACCGGGGTGCACAAGGAGGGGTAAGCCATGATCTGGTGTGTGGAGGACGACGCCAGTATCCGCGACATTGAGGTCTATACGCTATCGTCCACGGGGTTTGACGCCCGCGGCTTTGCCGACGGCGTGTCATTCTGGTCGGCGCTCCAGACGGAGAAGCCCGATCTGGTGGTGCTCGACGTGATGCTGCCCGGCGTGGACGGCATCGAGCTGCTGCAGCGCATGAAGGCGTCGGCGGAGCTGCGCACCATCCCGGTCGTCATGGCCACGGCCAAGGGCGCGGAGTATGACAAGATCCGCGGTCTCGACCTCGGCGCGGACTATTACCTCGTCAAGCCCTTCGGCGTGATGGAGCTCGTGTCCTGCGTCAAGGCGGTGCTGCGCCGCTGCCAGCCGGAAAAGGCTGTGCATCTGCTGCGCAGCGGCGGGCTCATCGTCGATCTGAACGCACACACGGTCACGGGCGACGGCGCGCGCGTCGCGCTTACGTATAAAGAATTTGAACTTCTGCGCCTGTTTCTGTCCCATCCGGGCATGGCGTTCACGCGCGACCAGCTCTTTCAGGAGATCTGGGGCATGGACTACTGCGGCGAGACCCGCACGGTCGACATGCACATCCGGACGCTCCGGCAGAAGCTCGGTCCCTACGGACGGCGGATCGAAACGGTGCGCAATGTTGGTTACCGCATGGAGACAACGACATGACCAAAAAGATTTTTCAATCGATCCTGCTCGTGGCCGGGGCGGTGCTGCTGGCGAGCCTGTTGATCATCATGGGCTTTTTGTACGATTACTTCGGCGGCGTGGAGGAAAACCAGCTGCGCGACGAGCTGAGTCTCGCCGCAGCGGCCGTCGAGGACGGCGGCACGGACTATCTGTCCCAGCTGACGGCCGACCGTTATCGCCTGACATGGATCGCGGCCGACGGCAGCGTCCTGTACGATACCAAGACCGACGCCGAGAGCCTTGAGAACCATGCCTCGCGCGCCGAGGTCAGTCAGGCGCTGGCGATCGGCACCGGCGAGAGCACGCGCTATTCCTCGACGCTCATGGAAAAGACCATGTACTACGCCCAGCGCCTGGACGACGGCACGGTGCTGCGCATTTCCATCAGCCGCGCGACGGTCGGCATGATCGCCGTCGGCATGATCCAGCCGCTGCTGATCGTGCTCATCGTGGCGCTCATCCTCTCCGGCCTGCTGGCTAGACGGCTGTCGCGGCGCATTGTCGACCCGCTCAACAGCCTCGACCTCGAGCACCCGCTCGAAAACAAAACATATGACGAAATCGCTCCCCTGCTCAGCAGGATTAACCGCCAGCACGAGCAGATAAAAGAACAAATAAAGGCTCTGCAGAAAAAGACGGACGAGTTCACGCAGATAACGGACAACATGAAAGAGGGGCTTGTGCTCCTCGACAACGACGGAAAGATACTGAGCATAAACCCCGCCGCGTGCAGACTGTTTGAAGCGGACGAAGAATGCATCGGCAAGGATTTTGTTTCGATTGACCGCAGCTGCGAGATATCCGCCGCGATAAAGCGCGCCGAAGAGAGCGGACACAGCGAGACGCGCACAAAATACAGCGGCAGAATATATCAGTTCGACATCAGCCGCATAGAATCTGACGGCTCGGCGCGCGGGTCGGTTATTTTGTTCTTCGACATGACGGAACAGCAGAACGCCGAAAAGATGCGGCGCGAGTTCACAGCGAATGTCTCGCACGAGCTGAAAACTCCGCTTCAGGGCATAATCGGGAGCGCGGAGCTTATTGAAAACGGAATGGTCAGGGACGAGGATATGCCGCGCTTTGTCGGTCACATACGCTCTGAGGCGCAGAGGCTCGTCAATCTTATAAATGATATAATCAGGCTCTCCCAGCTCGACGAGGGCGACGAGATGCCGCACGAAAGAATCGGACTTCTCTCGCTGTCGCAGGAAATCGCCGAAGACCTCGGAGACGCGGCAAAGAAGAAAAATGTAACGCTTAGCGTCGGCGGAAACGAAGCATATGTTTTCGGCGTTTCAAGACTGCTCTACGAAGTGATATACAACCTCTGCGACAACGCAATAAAATATAACCGCGAGGGCGGACAGGTTGACATAAATATAGATAGTGTCGGCGGCGCGGCGAAGCTCACTGTTTCGGACACGGGAATAGGCATAGCGCCGAAGCATCAGGCAAGGATTTTCGAGCGGTTTTACCGGGTCGACAAGAGCCATTCAAAGGCGACCGGCGGCACGGGGCTCGGACTGTCGATAGTCAAGCACGCAGTGCAGTATCACGGCGGCACGGTCTCTATAGAGAGCGAGGAGAACAAGGGCACGCGCATAACGGTTACACTGCCGTTGAGTGAATAGGAAAAAGCATCCGCGATGAAAAAATCACGGATGCTTTAAATTTTATTATATTATTCCGACTTTTCGCGCATATCCGCGAGGCGTTCGGCTTTCTTTCTGACCTTGCGGCGGCGGTCGAAGCAATAGATGAGCGCGCCTATTGAGACTATATCGATAACAACGACCATATCCCAGAAGATACCCACCACGACCATTGCGGCGAAGAGCAATATGGCGAACGCCTTTTTGCTGCTCTTGAACGCAGTTTTGATAACTTTGAAGCGGACTTTCTTCCACGCAGTGCAGATGATTATAACGGCGAGAGTCGCAGTCGGCACACGCATTATCACGGGATGGGCAATAATCGAGAGCACAATCATGATAACTGCGGCAAAGATTCCGGTCATTCGGGTCTCGCCCTCGGAGCTTTCATCGCCGACCGTCATTCCGTCGCACACCGGGCAGATTATCGATCTTAAACCCTTGAATGCGAGCGAATTGCGGACGACCGAGAGCTGATTTTCTTTCATCAGCGTATCGGCAACAAGGACGACCACGAGCGCCCACGCATATATAAACGACGGGAGAAGCTTCTCGGGAGTAACATCAAAAATGCTGATATCGCCGACAAGCAGAAAGCTCGGTGTAGAAGCAAAACTGCCGACCTCGTCTATGGCGGTGCGCTCCGCAACAGGATTGAGAAAGAGATTGAGCACGGTTGTCAGCACAAGTGCGACAGCGGGTGCGGGCACTTTGCGGCTGAGTTTTTTGAACTTTATCGGATAGGTTATCATTATGACGAGGGTTATCGTGCCGTAGAGCACGCCGCGCCAATTTGAGTGAAAGCCGTATGAGCGATAAGCGACGAGGGTCTCAAAAGCGGAACCCGCCGGGACGCCTATGCCGAAATAGTAGTTGACCTGGATTATGCACAGCACGGCGGCGACAATAAAAGTTACCGCGCCGAGAGCCGCGGGAGGTATCTTGAAGAAAGATTTATTGAACTGAATAGTTGCGACAAAGAGCAGGAGCATACCCGCGATAATGCAGGAGAGCATCGCGCCGGGGACGCCGATCGTATTTGCCGCATAGATAAGTATCGCGAACACCTCGACATGGGGCGTCGGAATCCTGTTCGGGCTGCCCGAGCCTATAATGCACGCCGCTATTGCGCCGACAAGTCCTGCCGCCGCGCCGAACGGCGAATTGCTGCCGAAGGCAAGCGCGAGCGGGAATATCCAGCCGACCGCGGTCAGCGAGCCGAGGGCATCCTTTTTCAGTTTCTGCAAATCGTATTTTCCGCTTTTTTTCAAAGACCTCACTCCGTTCCTCCGATATTATATTATATCGCTCCGCTTTTTTCAAGACGGATTCAAAAGCGAGGCAAATTATCATTATAATATTGATTTGAAGCCGCGCAGGATATATAATAAGAAGAAAGGACAGGAGGAAAAGAACCATGATGAACATATGGCACGACATAGCTCCGGAGAGAATAAAGAGCGACGACTTTGTCGCCTGCATTGAGATATCCAAGGGCGGCAAGAACAAATACGAGATGGACAAGGAGACCGGCATGCTCAAGCTTGACCGCGTCCTCTACACCTCGACCCACTACCCCGCCAACTACGGCTTCATCCCGCGCACATACGCCGACGACAACGACCCGCTCGATGTGCTCGTGCTGTGCAGCGAGGCGATTCTGCCGATGACGCTCGTAAAATGCTATCCGATAGGCGTTATCAAGATGATCGACAGCCAGTCTATCGACGAGAAGATAATCGCCATCCCCGACCGCGACCCGAACTACAACGCATACAGAGATGTCAACAGCCTGCCGAGGCACATACTCGACGAGATAATGCACTTCTTCAGCGTATATAAAATGCTCGAGGGCAAGGAGACGATAGTCAAGGAGCTCTGCGGGCGCGACGTTGCGATAGATATAGTCAGCAAGTGCATCAAGGCATATGAGGACAAGTTCGGAGACGAACAGAACTGAAAATAAAACGAAGCCTCCCGGAGATTTTACCGGGAGGCTTGCTTTTTGTTCAACCGTCAATCGGCTTTTGTGACGCTCTTTGTGACAAAGCTGTCAACGCGCCATTTGCCGTTTTCTTTTTTCATCACCACATGACCTATCCGTTCTTTCGCATCGGAATCGTCGCTGAAAACCGCCGTATATTGGAACGACGCGGTATCGCTTGTGGCTTTGTCTATCGGCGAAAACTTTATGCTCTCTACCTTTGCGGGAGTTGCGCCGTAATACAGCGCGCACGCCGCTATCATGCCTTCGGTGCATTTATCGGTAACAGCACCGTCGCACCGCTCGCGCATATATGTGTCAAAATTCCTGTTGTCAATGGCTTCTCTGCGCCTTTGAATTTCTGCGTTGTCCACAGTATACACGGCAGTCAGAACTTTCTCCGCCGTTCTCTCGGGGCGCGAATAATAATAGCCGACACCCGCACCAACGGCTATGGCTGCGGCAGCAATGACGCACACAACAATGATAATAATTTTTCGCTTGTTTTTCATAATAAATCACCTGTTCGGAATATGTCGGATTTTCCGCTGACAAATATTACCTGAACATCGGAATCACGCCTTTCTGTAAAAATAAGATTGGTCGAGTGATTATACCCTAAAGCGATTGTGATATAAAAACTTATTTCAATATTATACTATCAAAAATTCAATCGCTTATAATTCCAACTATTAAATTTATTTATTTTTGTTTATTGTCACAAAAAGCCACTGTGTTTCTTGTAAATATTGCACAGCAGAAAAATCGCAGATATAAATACCAAAAGCTGCCGGGAAAACCGACAGCTTTTGTTGTTATATCAGTATTTTAAAAAGTTATCTTGACATTGACAGTGCCGGAGACGGGCTTGACAACAAGCTTTGCCGCGCCGTTTTCGCCGACAGATTCGAGCTCATACTCGCAGCCCTCGACGGTCTTTGCGGGCTTATGTATATAAATCTCCGTCGGAGCGGCGCACTCGCCGTCGCCCTCGTAGCTGAGGTTGAACTCCTGAGTCGACTGATCGAAGCCGTATGAAACGAGTCTGCCGCTGACAGCGACGGGATAAGGACGGCTGAGAACTTTCATCAGCGGGCTGTTGAACATATTGTCAACATAGTGCCAATAAGTGAAGCCCCACTTGTGCTGCTCGAAGAAGTTGACAAGGAACTCGATATGCGGGAGCCAATCCTCGCCCTCGCCGCCGAAGCCGCCCCACTCGCCTACGAGCACGGGTGCATCGAGTCTGTCCTGAGTTCTGACATGCTCCTCGAATATGGCTCTGGCTCTGTCGTTGCTCGCATACTTATACTGCGGGGTATCGACCATAAAATCGTAGCCGTGAGGAGTGAAGCAGAAGTTCTTCTCGCGCTTGCCGTTGACCTCTATTGCGGGAGTCGAGCAAGGAATGCATGTATTCGACCAATAGCAGTTCTCCATGACGAGTATACCCTTGTCGGTAACCTCGCGGATAGCGGTTGAAACTTTGTTGATAAACGGAGAATACTTCTCGATATCGAACTTTCTGACATATTCATATCCGGCCTTGCGCGTGACATCCTTGAGGACATCGCCGGTTATCTGCTCGAGATATTTGACCTCGTCGCGTCTCTGTTTGTTGAGGAAATCGCCGACGAGCTTGAAGCACTTGACGCGCTTGTCGCCGATAACGGTGCCGACAGCGGTGGAGATGAGCTTCTTGAAGAGCTTGCCGCCGTCCGAGCCGAGGAAAGGCTCATTGAGCATATCGAATCCGAAGAGTGCGGGATGATCCGCAAAGCGAGCCGCGACGTGCTGCCACATGGCGGCAAAATAATCGATAAGACCCTTGCCGTTATATTCGCGGTTGTTCCAGAAATTATCGAATGCGCGCTGAGTCGCCTTGCCCCAGAAATAGCCGGCAGCCCAGACAAGCTTGGGCTCTTTTGGATCGTACTGGTCGGTTATAGTCGCCCAATCGGGTGCTCCGTCTCCGTAGCAGCGCGGAGAATAGAGATCCTGATGCATATCAAAGAGTATATAGACACCGTGAGCGGCGCAGAGATCGAAGATGCGGTACATATCGTCGAGATACTCGTCATTGTAGCTGCCGGGCTCGGGCTCGATCATGCTCCAGGTGGTGCCGAGGCGGATAAGATTGAGTCCGCGCGAGGTCATCTCGTCGAGCAGTTTATCGTCGATATTGAAGCCGAACTTGTTGTCCTCGCTGTTTTTGCGCTTATCTACGATATTGACGCCGTAGAAGATACGCTCTCTGCCGTATTCATCGACAAAGCTTCTTTTTTCGGTAACTATACGCTCCATAATGCTCTCCTTTTAATTACTAACTTTACTTTAGTATATACAAACAGCCGAAATAAGGCAAGGCTTTTGAGGAAATTCGGCGTTTTCATCAATGTTCTCGGATTTTTTTGTTAACAATGCCTTGCAAATACAATATATAAACAATATATAAACTTGAAAGTATTTATTGTAAAATACGCTAAAAAATGCTATTATAAATTCGCGGATAGTTCATTTTTTCAGGAGGATAAGAAAATGAAAAAGCATACTTTTTCAAGAGTTTTAAGCATGGTTCTTTGCCTTGTGCTCGCACTAAGCGCAATCTGTCTGCCGGCATACGCCGAAAAAGGCGGAGAGGCAACCGAGAGGCGCGGCGCGATAACCGACGAAGATATGCTGCACACAAAGGGAAAGAAAATCTACAATAAGCGCGGCGAAGAGGTCATTCTACGCGGAGTTAATCTCGGCACATGGCTCATCCATGAGTCCTGGATGACCCCCATTGAGAACTCCGACGACAATATTTCGACCCTCAACACCCTCACGGAGCGTTTCGGCGTTGAGAAAGCGTATGAGCTCATCAACATCTACGAGGACAACTGGATAACCGAATACGACCTCGACAAGATAGTCGAACTCGGCTTCAACTGCGTGCGCGTTCCGTTCTGGTTCCGCAACTTCTACTATGATGACAAGGGTACAAAAATCCTTGACGAAAACGGCGAATGGGATTTCAGCCGTCTCGACTGGGTCGTTTCCGAATGCTCTAAGCGCGGCCTCTATGTTATTCTCGATCTCCACGGCGCACCCGGATATCAGAACAACAAGGATCACTGCGGCAAAATCGGCGACAGCGGCCTTTTCAAGCTGACTAAGCAGGCCGAGGAATGGAGAAAGCTCACAATTGAGCTTTGGGTTGCAATAGCCGAGCGCTTCAGCGGCAATCCCGCAGTCGCTATGTACGACCTGCTCAACGAGCCCAACTGCGACGTAAACTCATATCTTCAGAAGAACAACCTTGTCACAATCTCCGTCTACAACCGCCTCTACAAGGCCATACGCGAGGTTGACAAGGATCACATAATGACCATGGAGGGCATCTGGAGACTTTATAATCTCCCCGCGCCGTGGTTCATCGGCTGGACTAACGTTGTCTATCAGCTTCATTTCTATGACACAAGCAACTTCATGTACAGCCTTCTCGTCTTCTTTGCAAAGCTCTATCCCTACAATGTTCCGCTCTATGTCGGCGAGTTCAAGCCCATGGGCAGCGCCACATGGGATCACGTGCTCACGCTGTTCAACAGCTCAAACTTCAGCTGGACTATCTGGTCATATAAGGGCTGCGGCCACGGAGCAGACACCTCCGACTGGTATATCATCGGCAGCAAGCCGGGCTTCGAGCGCGCAGACATAAAGAACGACGATTTCGACACAATAGCCCGCAAATGGGGCGCGGCCGTCAGGAGCGAGGGCAACTACGTTGACACCGGTCTCTATGACATAGTCAAGGATTACATCTGATATCCGATATAACAGAATAATTACGGCAGCCGTTTCAAAAGCGAAGCGGCTGCTGTTTTTTGTTTTCTGCGGTGGAATCGGGGATATTAAATTGAGATTTGCAGGCGTAAATGCCGACAATAAACAGCTGTTGCAATATTACAAATCAGCACAATTGTGTAGGAGCAGATGATTTTCGCCCCCGAATTCTGCATAAATTTATTTACATACACTTTGTAGGTACATCCCTTGCGGCTGTCCGATATCGGCAATATCCGATGCAAAGCTTCAACCGATATAACTTACCCTCTACCATCGCGTCCTACTACAATCAAACTTTTATACTTCCCGCATTTCAGCATTTTCTTTTTATTCAAAAAAGTAAACGCCTGCAAAAGAAAAGCAAACTGTGCCCACAAAAAGGCAAGCAAGCATCGCTTAAAAGTAAGTCTTTTTGCGC
>ENA-OQHR01000330-OQHR01000330.1-human-gut-metagenome-genome-assembly--contig:-NODE-330-length-37407-cov-3.982079_pt1 | contig 37407 bp, 40 predicted proteins | sample MGYA00242566_ERZ504725 | MGnify/ENA primary metagenome ERZ504725 (study PRJEB26092, sample SAMD00036217) | human gut metagenome | host: Homo sapiens | study: EMG produced TPA metagenomics assembly of... | reverse complement strand
TAATGACCTTGATACAGACCAGATCATCGCATCCCAGTATCTGCTTCTGCCGAATCTGGATGAGATGAAAGGTCATGCGTTTGAATCGTTAGATCCGGACTTTGCAAAAAAAGTAAAATCGGGAGATTTTGTCGTAGGAGGAGAAAACTTCGGCTGCGGTTCTTCAAGAGAGCAGGCACCAGGCGTCTTAAAAGCACTCGGCGTGCAGGCCGTCATCGCAAAATCCTTCGCCAGAATCTTTTTCCGCAACGCCATCAACATCGGTCTGCCGGCGATTGTCTGTAAAGACCTGCCGGATGCCGTAGAAAACGGTGATACCATGATCCTTCACATGTCCGAGGGAACCGCAGAAGTGAACGGGAAAACGTACACCTGCACGAAACTGCCGGAATATATGCAGAATATACTGAATCAGGGAGGCCTGATCGCTTCTTTGAACCGCGAGGAGGAGTAAGACCATGGGAATGACAATTGCAGAGAAAATTATCGCCGCTGCAGCCGGCGTTCCGGAAGTAAAACCGGGAGATATTCATACCGTAACACTGGATCGTCTGATGAGCAATGACGGAACTACTCATCTGACGGTTGATATGTATCGCAATAAATTAAACCATCCGCACATCGCGGATCCGAAAAAGCTGGTTTTTATCGTTGACCACAATGTACCGTCCGACAGCCCGAAAACAGCGGCATCCCAGAAAAAAATGCGTGATTTTGCAAGAGAGAATAGCATTGATTTCTGGGAGGGAAAAGGTGTATGCCATCAGGTGATGATCGAGAATTACGTCCGCCCGGGCGAGCTGATCTTCGGCGCTGACAGCCATACCTGCTCTTACGGAGCACTCGGCGCATTCGGCACCGGTGTCGGCTGTACCGATTTCCTGTACGGCATGGTAACGGGAACTTCCTGGGTACTCGTACCGGAAAGCGTAAAATTCAATCTTGTAGGAAAACTGCCGGAGGGCGTTTATGCGAGAGATCTGATCCTCACCATCATCGGCGAGGTCGGCGCAAACGGATGCAACTACCAGGTGATGGAGTTTACCGGTGAGGGTGCAAAGACTTTAAGCATCAGCGACCGTATGGCACTTTGCAACATGGCAGTTGAGGCCGGCGCCAAGACCGGTATCTTTGAGGCAGATGAGAAAGCCATCGAGTACCTGAAAGAGCACGGAAGAGAGCCAAAAGAAATCTTCCACAGCGATCCGGACGCAAAATACGTCAGAGAGTACACCTTTGACCTTTCCAAAGTCCGCCCGGTTGTTGCAAAACCGGATTTCGTAGACCGCGTTGTTCCGGCAGAAGAGACCTGCGGAACGCCGATCAATGAAGCATTCCTTGGATCCTGCAACAACGGAAGAATCGAAGATCTCCGCGTCGGCGCAGAGATCATCCGCGGAAAGAAAGTCGCAGAGGGCGTCCGTTTCCTCGTTGTTCCGGCAAGCCAGACGATCTACCGCCAGGCATTAAAAGAAGGCATCATCGACACCTTCATGGAGGCCGGAGCCATTGTGATGAACCCGAACTGCAGCGTCTGCTGGGGAAGCTGCCAGGGTGTCATCGGCGAGAACGAAGTGCTGATCAGCACCGGAACCCGTAACTTCAAGGGCCGTGCCGGTCATCCAAGTTCCAAAGTATACTTGGGCTCTGCCGCAACCGTAACCGCATCTGCAATTGCCGGAAAGATTGCGACCGCAGACCAGATCTGACCATTTTCTTTGAGAGATACATAATATTTTTGGGAGAATAAACATATGGAAGCATTTACAGGAAAAGTATGGGTGCTTGGAGACGATATTGATACCGATATCATTATCCCGACCGAGTATCTTGCTTTAAAGACAATTGACGATATGAAACAGTACGGCTTTTCCCCGCTCCGCCCGGAACTGGCCGGACAGATTGAAAAGGGCGACATCATCGTGGCAGGAAAGAACTTCGGCTGCGGCTCCTCGAGAGAGCAGGCACCGGAGATCATCAAGGCGCTCGGCATTTCCTGCGTTATCGCGAAATCCTTTGCTCGGATCTTTTTCCGCAACTCCATCAATAACGGCCTTCTTCTGATCGAGCAGCCGGATCTGCACGACGATATCAAAGAGGGCGACGCCATCACCGTCAAGATGAATGAGCATGTTGATTACAACGGAAAAACATACCCGATCGCAGCTCTGCCGGAGAACCTGATGGATATCATTCAGGCAGGCGGCCTGGTAAAGGCAATGCGCAAGCGCAACGGATTGGATTAAGAGCGGGAGGAAGAAACGATGGGCAATACAGTAATTGAAAAAATCATCCGCCACAACACCGGAAAAGACGTAAAACCGGGCGACATTGTGACGGTCAACGTGGACAGAGTCATGATTCATGATATCTTCATCCCGTTTGTCGGCGATAAATTCGAGGAGATGGGCTTTACCAAACTGTGGGACCCGGATAAAGTCGTTCTGATCTACGACCACCTCGTTCCGGCAAGCCAGGTGGACGATACGAGACATTTCCACAAAGGCGATGAATTTGCAAAGAAATACGGCATGAAAAACGTACACAGAAGCGACGGAATCTGCCATCAGTTAATGACAGAGGCAGGTTACGTAAAACCGGGCGACGTTGTTTTCGGAACCGACAGCCACACGACGACATACGGCTGTGTCGGTGCATTCTCTTCCGGAATCGGCTACACAGAGATGGCGAGCATCCTTGGAACGGGTACGATGTGGATCAAAGTGCCGGAGACGATCAAAGTTGTCATCGAAGGCGAGCTGCCGAAAAATGTGATGTCAAAAGACATTATCCTGCGTCTGATCGGTGACCTCGGTGCAGACGGCGCAACGTACCGCGCACTGGAGTTCTCAGGAAACACCGTAGAAAATATGACCGTGGCAAGCCGTATGACGATTGCCAACATGGCGATCGAGGCAGGTGCCAAATGTGCACTTTTTACCCCGGATGAGAAGACCGCAGAATACTGCGAGATTGAACTCAATGACTATCAGAAGAGCTTAAAAGGCGATGAGGATGCGAAATATCTGCGCACTATCACTTACCGTGCTGAGGACTTCGTGCCGGTGATGGCATGCCCGTCCCAGGTAGACAAGATCCGTGATACCAGCGTTCTCGAGGGAACCCCGATCGATCAGGTCTTCATCGGTTCCTGTACGAACGGCCGTCTCGAGGATCTGCAGGCGGCAGCCGAGGTTTTAAAAGGCAAAAAAGTAGCCGACTACGTAAAACTGATCGTAACACCGGCAAGCCGCAAGATTTATCTGCAGGCAAGCAAAATGGGCATTCTCGATACACTGGCAGAGGCAGGCGCCATGATTACACATCCGGGATGCGGCCTGTGCTGCGGAAGAGCGGGCGGAATCCTCTCTGACGGCGAGCGTGTTGTAGCAACGAACAACCGAAACTTTCTTGGAAGAATGGGTACTTCTAAAGTTGAAATTTATCTGGCATCTCCAAAGACAGCGGCAGCATGTGCAGTAGCTGGAAAAATTGTGACGCCGGAAGTGTAAACGAACTTAACAGCAGAAAGGGAAAACAGACGACATGAATGGTTCAATGTTTATCGGAACCTGGTGGGCACTCGTCCCGCCGCTGCTTGCAATTCTGCTTGCATTTGTCACAAAAGAAGTTTACAGTTCCCTGTTCATCGGATCGGCAGTCGGTGTCCTTTTGTACACCGGCTTCCATCCGTGGGATGCGTTCACAAGCTTCTTTGAAATTTTACGGAACAGCATGAACATCAACATTCTGATCTTCGATATCCTGCTTGGCATGGTTGTCGTGCTGATGGCGAAATCCGGCGGCTCAGCGGCGTATGGAAAATGGGCGGGGACGAAGATCAAAACGAAGCGGAGTGCGCTTCTGGCAACGATGGGGCTTGGTGTTCTGATTTTTGTGGATGACTATTTCAACTGTCTGACAGTCGGCTCTGTCATGCGCCCGGTCACGGACAGCCACAAGGTTTCCCGCGCGAAACTCGCATACATCATCGACTCCACCGCAGCGCCGATCTGTATTATCGCGCCGATCTCAAGCTGGGCGGCAGCCGTCAACTCGTATGTGCCGGCGGATGCGGGAATCAGTGGATTCCAGCTGTTTCTGCGGACAATTCCGTATAACCTGTATGCGATCCTTACAATTGCGATGGTCTTTTACATCTGCTACACCGGCTTTGATTTTGGTCAGATGAAGCTCCACGAGGATAATGCCGCCAAAGGTGATGTTTTCACGACCGGAGGCGAGGAGTTTGAGCAGGTTTCCGAGCAGGAGGTCAATCCGAACGGAAAAGTCATCGACCTCGTGCTCCCGGTTGCCGTACTGATTGTATCAGCGATCGGAGCGATGGTTTACACTGGCTTCCTCAGCGGCGCGGACAATGTGATTTCCGCGTTCGCAGGATGTGATGCAGAGACGAGTCTGATTTTTGCCTCCGTCGTGACGATCCTGTTTATGATGGCGCTGTATCTGCCGCGGAAGGTCATCACCTTCAAGAGCTTTATGGACAGCCTGTCCGAGGGCTTCAAGCTGATGGTTCCGGCGGTTACGATTCTCGTCTTTGCGTGGACCTTAAAAGGCGTCGGTGATGCGATGGGCCTGGCCCAGTTTGTCGGAAGCGTCGTGGGAGACCATGCATCCGCAAGTATTTTTATCCCGGTGGTGCTGTTCGCCGTGGCGGTGTTCCTTTCCTTTTCGACGGGAACCTCCTGGGGAACGTTCGCGATTCTTGTGCCGATTGCAACGGGCATGTTCGCCGCCGGAACAAATCTGGAGATGATGATTATCTCGGTATCCGCCGTCCTGGCAGGGGCGGTCTGCGGTGACCATATTTCGCCGATCTCGGATACGACGGTTATGTCAAGTGCGGGTGCGCAGAGCAACCATCTGAACCACGTATCGACGCAGATGCAGTATGCGGCCGTTACGGCGTGTGTCTGCCTGGTGGGATATCTGATTGCAGCCGTGACCAGAACGTGGTGGATCACACTTGGCGTCAGCCTTCTTCTTCTTTTGGCTGTTTTAACCGGAATGCGCAGATTTTGCGCAAAAAAAGCGGAAAACGGCAAAAAATAAAAAAGAAAACAGAAAAACGCGTGAAATGCTTGACGGGAGAGAAAAAGAACCGTATACTAAAAAATAGAACAAATATTCACAGGACAACGGTGTCCTGCAAAGAAGAAGCGGAACGCTTTTGGAGCAGGAATGTGAATTGGAACAGAAGGAATTGGATTTTTCAAAGTCCAGTTCCTTCTGTTTATCTCTGTTAAAATTGCATCGGAGCTGTGAAATGCAGGAGAAGAAAGGAGGCATTCCGGGGCGAAAACGCTTTGGAAAAGGGAAGGACTGCTATGATCAGAAAGATCATAGCAGACAATGGCAAAAACAAAAAGAGGGAGAAAATATATGATATTTGGAAAGTACATTAACAAATACTACCTGAAGAATGCGCCCATTCTGATTCTCGGTCTTGCAGCGCTGATTCTCGTAGATTATTTCCAGCTTTTCATACCGGAGCTGTACCGCATGGTCATCAACGGCATGAACGGCGACCCTGTTCTGGTCAACGGCCAGGCGGCGGTGTTTGATATGGAATTTCTGCTGGATCAGGTCTGCCGGCCCATGATTATTACCATTATCGTCATGGTAGTCGGCCGTTTCCTGTGGCGAGTCTGCTTTTTCGGCTCCGCAATCCGCGTGGTGACCGATCTTCGTACCTGCATGTTCGCGCACAGCAAGGAGCTGTCCCAGGAGTATTATCAGGTCAACAAAGTCGGAAACCTGATGAGCCTTTACACGAACGATCTCGATACCGTGCAGGAGTGCTTCGGCGACGGTATTCTGATGTTCTGCGATGCGCTGTTTTTAGGCCTGCTTGCCGTGATCAAAATGTGGCGCATGAACCACTTCCTGACCGGCCTTTCCATGATCCCGATGGCATTTCTGATGGCCGCCGGTACAACGCTCGGCAAATACCTGATGAAAAAGTGGGAAGAGCGCCAGGCGGCCTTTTCCGAGCTGTCCGATTTCGCGCAGGAAAACTATTCCGGTCTTGCTGTCATCAAAGCATTCGTCAAAGAGACGAAAGAGCTGATGATGTTCCGTAGACTGAACCGCGAGAACGAGGACATCAACGTAGAATATACCAAAATTTCCACACTGCTGAACATTATGGTAACGCTGTTCGTCGAGTCCGTTATCTGTGTAATCTTAGGCTACGGCGGCTATCTCGTTTACTGCGGAAGCTTCGACGCCGGCCAGCTTGTCGAGTATATCGGCTATTTCTCGGCCGTTGTATGGCCGATCATGGCGGTCTCCATGCTGATCGAGAAGACATCCCGTGGAAAAGCGTCCTTAAACCGTATTACGGAACTGCTTGACGCAAAAGTCGATGTGAAGGACCGCGGCGGTGTGCAGGATCTGCCGTCCATCCATGGAAAAATCGAGTTCCGCAATCTGACCTTCCGCTATCCGGACGGGGAGTACGATGTGCTGAAAAACGTATCGTTTACCATTGAGCCGGGCGAGAGTGTCGGCATCGTCGGAAAGACCGGTTCCGGAAAAACGACCATCGTCGATCTGCTGCTCCGCACCTACAACGTGCCGGACGGAACGCTGTTCATTGATGACCACGATGTCAACACCGTTTCCATCCACTCCGTGCGTGAGGGCTGTGCCTACGTGCCGCAGGACAACTTCCTGTTCTCCGACACGATTTCCGGCAATATTTCCTTCGCCTTTGATGACGAAAACCAGGAGGCCATTGAGGATGCGGCGATGATGTCCGATGTCCATGACAATATCGCAGAGTTCAAAGAGGGCTACCGCACCGTTCTTGGCGAGCGCGGTGTGACGGTTTCCGGCGGACAGAAGCAGCGAATCTCGATTGCGCGTGCGCTGATGAAACACGCACCGATTCTGATTCTCGACGATTCCGTCTCTGCGGTCGATACCAAAACAGAGCGCACGATTCTCGACAATCTCAAAAAACGTGAGGGACTGACGACAATTCTGATCGCACACCGGATTTCAACGGTGGAGCAGATGGACAAGATCGTGTTCGTCGAGGACGGAGAAGTCCATGCAGTCGGAAAATACGAGGATCTGTACCGGACCTGCACGGCGTACCGCAAGATGGTCGATCTGCAGAAACTTGAAGAGGAAGCGGGGGAGGAGTAGAAATGCACAATTATTATCCGATTCTCTGGGTCGGCGCGATCATCGGCGTGATTTCCACCCTGCTGATTGTGGCCGCGTTTGTAGTGAAAGATGGAGAAAAAGAAACCGGCTTTGAGCGGAACATGAAAGACAGTGAAATCATGCAGCGTCTGATGGATTACGCAAAGCCGTTTTACCGCCAGTTTATCGTTGTTGGTTTTCTGATGCTGTTTTCGATCGCGTACGATATCATTTCGCCGCTGATCGTCGGCAAAATTGAGGAGCTCGTCGTTGGAAAATTCGCGCTGAATGCCCTGTTTCTGTGGGTAGCGGGCTATGCGGCAATCCTTCTTGTCTCGATGGCGTGCACGTATTTCCAGGCCGTGATTCTGCAGAAGACGGGTCAGAAAATCATTTCCAATATGAGGGAGGATCTGTTCGTCCACATCGAGCGCCTTTCCCACGAGCAGTTAAATGAGATTCCGGTCGGAAAGCTTGTCACGAGAACGACAAACGATACGAACGCGATTTCGCTGATGTTCACCAACCTTCTGGTCAATCTTCTGAAGAACTTCTTCGTGATCATCGGTATTCTGATTGCGATGCTGTTTCTGAACTATGAGCTGACGCTGATGGTGCTCTGTTTCGTGCCGTTTATCGTGCTGTTCTCGATTATTTTCCGCAAATTCTCGCGAAGAGCACACCGGAAAGTAAAAGACTGTACTACGGACATCAACACGTATCTGTCGGAGAACCTTTCCGGTATGAAAATCACACAGATCTTCAACCGCGAGGATGCCAAGATGCGCGAGTTTACCGACAAGAGCAACGCACTCGGCCGCGCACAGCAGGAGCAGATTTTCGTGTTTGGTATTTTCCGTCCGCTCGTCTACATGCTGTATATCAGCTCCGTGCTCTGCCTTTTGTATTTAGGCGGCAAGGGCTATCTGGAGGGAACGTCGTTCCTCGGCCAGACGCTTACCAGCGGTATGATCGTCAGCTTTTACATGTATATTTCAAAATTCTTCAACCCGATCCAGAACCTGGCGGAGCAGTTCAACTGGCTGCAGTCCGCATTTGCATCCGCCGAGAAAGTATTCTCGATTCTGGATCTCGAGCCAAAAATGCAGGATGCGCCGGATGCGATCGAGCTTACCGACATCAGGGGCGAAATTGAGTTCCGCGATGTATGGTTTTCCTATATCCCGGGCGAGTGGGTGTTAAAAGGCGTTTCGTTCCACGTCAACCCGAAAGAGACAATCGCATTTGTGGGTTCCACCGGTTCCGGAAAATCGACGATTCTTTCCCTGATCTGCCGGAACTACGAGTTCCAGAAGGGTGAGATTCTGATCGACGGCATCGACATCCGAAAGATCAAGATCGATTCCCTGCGGAAAAAATTCGGCCAGATGCTGCAGGATGTCTTCCTGTTCTCGGGAACGATCCGCAGCAACATTATTCTCCGCGAGGAGGGGATTTCCGATGAAGAGATCATGGACGTCTGCCATTACGTGAATGCTGACCAGTTTATCAACAAGCTGGATCACGGCCTCGACGAGCCGGTGCGGGAGAGAGGAAACAACTTCTCCGCCGGACAGCGCCAGCTTCTCTCGTTTGCGCGTACCATTATCCATAAGCCTTCGGTCATGATCCTTGACGAGGCGACGGCGAACATCGACACCGAAACCGAGCTTCTGATCCAGGATTCCATGGAAAAGATGAAGAACATCGGAACGATGCTGATCGTAGCGCACCGTCTTTCGACGATCCAGCATGCGGATGAGATTATCGTACTGTCCCACGGAAAAATCGTGGAGCATGGAACGCATCAGGAGCTTTTAGCAGCGCAGGGAAGATATTACCAGCTCTACACGCTGCAGTACCACCGCGAGCAGAGTGAGAAACAGAGAGGAAGAAAGTAAGAAAATTTTAGAACAATAAAGACAATTTACAAAAAGGGAGAAATTTTGTTTGTGCAAAGTGACAAAATTTCTCCTTTTTTTTACGGTGTATCATATTAAAATGATTTTAAATCAATATAGTCATATGAAAAATATATGAGCATAATACGATATCCGTTTTTCCATCTCAAAAAGCGGGCGGTTATAATAAGGGAAGCAAAACGGCAGGCACCAAAAAGCCGGGCCGTCTGTTGAAAGAAAGGGAAAATGTATGGAAAAGAAAGCAAGCCTTGTAGGACGCCTGCTCTCGGAAAATCAGATGTCGGAAGCATTTATCAACAGTATGTTTCTGGCGCTGTCCGGCGGTTTTCAGGATGCCTACACGTACAATTGCAGAGATGAAGTATTCTCAAATGCCCAGACGGGAAACGTTGTGCTGATGAGCCAGAACTTTCTGGAAGGAAACTTTACGGCAGGCCTTCGGTATCTCTTCCCGATCCTCTTTTTTGCGATGGGTGTATTTCTGGCAGAAAATTTCCAGGAGCATTACCGGTATGCAAAGAGGCTGCACTGGCGGCAGGTACTTCTCGCGGCGGAAATTGTGATCCTTGCGATCGTCGGATTTATTCCGTCTTCTTATAATATGCTCGCGGCGATGCTTGTATCGTTTGCGTGCGCGATTCAGGTACAGACCTTCCGCAAGGTCGGCGGTTATTCGTATGCAAGCACCATGTGCATCGGAAACCTGCGAAGCGGAACCGCAGCGCTGTCCATGTATCTGCGGGATAAGAAAAAAGAACAGCTCCGTCAGGCCGGATACTATTTCGGCGTGATTCTGGCTTTCGCCATCGGCGCCGGAATCGGAGGCGTGTTCTCCATGCTGTATGGAATCCATGTAATCTGGATTTCCTGCGGACTTCTTCTGGTGAGCTTCCTTCTGATGTCACTGGAAAAGTACCGCTGAGAAATAAGAGAGAGTGAAGAAAGAAGGCTGAAAAAATGGAAGTATTTCTGGAGTGCTGTATGACACTATTCTTTTCAGCGGCCATGCTGCTGATGATCGTCCGCCTGGCAAAGGGTGAGGAGAAAAACATGATGTTTGCGCGTGTGTTCTCCCTGGCGTCCAACGTCGGTTTCTGGATTGGAATCGTCCGCATCGCTGTGCTGAACCGGAGCGGATTTCTGATGTTCTTCTACATCACGGGCGCAATGCTTTCCTACACGGCGATGGTCTTTGCCATGCCGCATAAAAAAGAGCAGATTGCCGGACAGCAGGCATAAATAAAAAAGAGACCCTGTATACGGGAAGGATGGAGCAGCGATGTTCCGTTCGCCGGTAGACAGGGTCTTTTTCTGTTTCAAACAAAAGTTCATAAAATCTTATACGCGTTCCAGAAGCTCCCCGATCAGCTCTTTTGCCGCCGCGTTCTGGTGCTGCCGCGGGTTGATGATAAGACAGATTTCACGTTTGGGGGCCTCCTCGATGAGCGGAATCCGACAGACGGTACGGCTCTTTAAGGCATCGCGTGCCAGATCCTCCGGATAAAATCCGATGCCGAGGTTATACTCGACCATAGGAAGAATCTGATCCGTCGTCGCCGCCTCCATATCGGGATGGAAGGCGAGGTTGTGATTCAGAAAGTACTCGGCGTACAGCTCCCGCGTGCCGGTGTCTTTGGCAAGCGAGATAAAAGGATATTCTGACAATTCGCCGAGATGATGCGGCTCTGCGGAAAGGGATGCATATTTCGATCCGCCGATCAGAATTTCCTGGAATGGGAAAATCGGGATCTTGTGCAGCGGTTTGCGGATTTCCACCGGGCTTGTGACGACTGCGAAGTCGACCAGACCGTTTTCGAGCGCCTGGATGGCCTGCGGCGTCGAGTGGTTGGAGATGCGCAGGCGGACGTGCGGATAGCGGGTGTGGAAGTGCTCCAGGCGGGAGAGCAGCATCAGACGAAGTGCCGTCTCGCTCGCACCGATTGTGATAAGGCCGCTCTCAAGAGACCGCTCAAGAGCCAGCTCCTCCTCAACCGTGCGGAGCTGTTCGTAGGCAACGGCCACACGCTCATACACCTTTTCGCCCTCCGCTGTCAGTGTGACACCCTGGTGGGAACGGATAAAAAGTTTGCAGCCAAGCTCACTTTCCAGATTGTTCATGCACCGTGTGATGTTGGGCTGGTTGTTTTTCAGAATTTCCGCGGCTTTTGTAAAGCTGTGATATTGTGCTACGAAGTAAAAAATGCGATAATAATCATATGTAATCATAAAAACCTCCGAAGGATGAAGAAGAAAAAATCATCCATGATTGCTTCAATATAAAATACATGCGCCGGGTTGTCAAGGGATTTCTGAGGATGGTCCGGCCGGATTGTGCGGGGGATGGCAGAAGAGAAGTGGAAATTTTTTGAAAAAACACTTGCAAAATACCCGGACAGGGTATATAGTGTAGAAGAAAACAAGATACCCCATTAGGGTATATGAAATAGAAAATCCAGAACTACAGAAAGGAAGACATACGATGGAACAGTACAATGTAACCGGTATGAGCTGCGCCGCCTGCCAGACCCGTGTCGAAAAAGCCGTGTCAAAGGTACCCGGTGTCACATCCTGCGCAGTCAGCCTTCTGACAAATTCCATGGGCGTGGAGGGAACGGCCTCCCCGGCAGAGATTATTGCCGCCGTGGAAAATGCAGGCTACGGTGCGTCGAAAAAAGGCGAGAAGGGAAGCACATCACAGTCGGCTTCCACAGCAGAATACGAAGAGATGCTGAAAGACAAGGAAACACCGGTCATGAAACGCCGTCTGTTGAGCTCCGTTCTTCTTTTGATTCCGCTCATGTATTTCTCCATGGGCCATATGATGTGGGGATGGCCGCTGCCGAAATTCTTTGAAGGAAATCACATCGCAATGGGACTGGTACAGCTCCTGCTTACCATTGCGGTCATGGTCATCAACCAGAAATTCTTTATCAGCGGTTTCAAGAGTCTCTGGCATAAAGCACCGAACATGGACACGCTGGTAGCGCTTGGTTCTACCGCATCGTTTGTATACAGCGTCTACGCCCTGTTTGCCATGACGGGAGCGCAGGTACAGGGGGACATGGATGCAGTCATGAGCTATATGCATGAATTTTACTTCGAGTCCGCAGCCATGATTCTGACCCTGATTACCGTCGGAAAAATGCTGGAGTCGATTTCCAAAGGAAAAACGACCGATGCGTTAAAGAGTCTGATGAAGCTGGCTCCGAAGACCGCCGTTCTCTTAAGAGACGGAAAAGAAGTGGAAGTCGGCATTGATCAGGTGAAAAAGGGCGATCATTTCATCGTCCGCCCGGGCGAAAATATTCCGGTGGACGGCGTTGTCCTGGAGGGAACGAGTGCCGTCAACGAATCCGCGCTGACTGGCGAGAGTATTCCGGTGGATAAAGAGGCCGGCGACCGCGTATCGGCGGCGACCTTAAACCAGTCCGGTTTCCTGACCTGTGAGGCGACGAGAGTCGGAGAAGACACAACACTCTCCCAGATCATTCAGATGGTCAGCGATGCGGCAGCGACAAAAGCGCCGATCGCCAAAGTGGCCGATAAAGTTTCCGGTATTTTTGTGCCGGCCGTTATCTGCATTGCACTTGCTACGATTGTGATCTGGCTGTTTGCAGGAGAGAGCGTCGGCTTTGCTCTTGCAAGAGGTATTTCCGTTCTCGTTATCAGCTGCCCGTGTGCGCTCGGCCTTGCAACACCGGTTGCGATCATGGTCGGAAACGGAATGGGAGCAAAACACGGAACGATGTTCAAAACCGCAGTTTCTCTCGAGGAGACAGGAAAAACACAGATCGTTGCACTCGATAAGACTGGAACCATCACAAGCGGAGAGCCGCAGGTAACCGATCTTGTCCCGGCGGACGGTGTAAGTGAGGAGGAGCTTTTAAAAGGTGCCTTTGCACTGGAGCAGAAAAGTGAGCATCCGCTGGCCCGTGCGATTCTTGCACTTGCAGAGGAAAAAGGCCTGGCCCGCGAAGAAGTCAGTGATTTCTCTGCGCTTCCTGGAAACGGCCTTGTGGCAAAACGGAACGGAAAAGAGCTCTGCGGAGGCAACCGCGCACTGATTACGAAAAAAGCGGTTCTCTCGAAACAGATGGAAGAGCAGGCAGCAAAACTTTCCGAAGAAGGAAAGACACCGCTGTTCTTCAGTGAAGACGGAAAGATGCTCGGTATGATCGCGGTTGCGGATGTCATCAAAGAGGACAGCCCGCGTGCGGTGAAAGAGCTGCAGAATATGGGAATCCGTGTCGTGATGCTGACCGGAGACAATGAGCGCACCGCGCGTGCCATCGGCGCTGAGGCGGGTGTGGACGAAGTCATCGCAGGCGTTCTGCCGGATGGAAAAGAAGCGGTCATCAGCCGCCTGAAAGAAAAAGGAAAAGTAGCGATGGTAGGAGACGGCATCAACGATGCACCGGCTCTGACCAGTGCGGATATCGGTATTGCCATCGGAGCAGGAACCGATATCGCGATCGATGCGGCAGACGTTGTCCTGATGAAGAGCCGCCTCTCCGATGTACCGGCAGCGATCCGCTTAAGCCGTGCGACCCTCAGGAACATTCACGAGAATTTGTTCTGGGCCTTCATTTACAATATCATCGGTATTCCGCTGGCTGCGGGCGTATGGATCCCGCTGTTCGGCTGGAAGCTGAACCCGATGTTCGGTGCGGCGGCGATGAGCCTTTCGAGCTTCTGCGTTGTGACAAACGCCCTGCGTCTGAATCTGTTTCGGATGCACGACGCGTCAAAAGATAAAAGAATCAAAAACGAAATTCTAAAGGAGGATCTGAACATGACAACAGAACAGGGAATGGTAAAAACCATGACAATCGAGGGCATGATGTGCGGCCACTGCGAGGCAAGAGTGAAGAAAACACTTGAGGCAATCGAGGGTGTTGCATCCGCAGAAGTAAGCCATGAAAAAGGAACAGCCGTTGTAACACTGGCAGCTCCGGTATCAGACGATGTGCTGAAAACAGCCGTAGAGGCACAGGATTACACCGTAAAAGGAATCCAGTAAAACAGGAAACATTGAGAAAAGGGAAACGCGCCTGGAATGAAAATTTCCGGGCGCGTTTCCTTTTTTTTACCAGATATAGCAAAAATATTGCAATTTGTTCGGAATTTTCGTGACAAAAGGACAAAAATCCGTTAGGATAGAGAAAAAGAAGAGCAAAAACAAAAGGGTTTTTAGGATCAGGAGGTTTTTACATTATGACAGAGTACAGACTTGCAAAGCCGGAAGAGTGGGAGGACTGCATCGAACTTGCAAACTACGTGTTCAGCACGGCACACCGTCCGCACGACTTTGAGCAGTTAATTCCAAGGGTTTATCAGGCAGGACCGGAAATGGCACGGATCCACCGCGTCGCTGTTGCGGAAAACGGCAGACTCCGGGCCGAGATTGCGGTGCTTCCGCAGCAAATGGCAGCAGGGGGTAAGCTGCTCCGCGCAGGATATGTGGGAAGCGTTTCCGTGCATCCAAAGGCAAGGGGCGAAGGCCACATGAAGCGTCTTCTTGGCGACTGGATTACGGATCTGGAAGGAACGTGTGATCTTCTGGCACTGGACGGCCAGAGACAGCGGTATGCCTACTTTGGCTTTACGCCGGGAAGTGAAAAATACACGTTTTACCTGGATGTGGCAAATGTGCGCCATACCTGGAAAAACGGGGAACTCTCCGCTTACACCTTTGCGCCGCTGTTTCCGGAAAACGGCGAAGCGGACGAAGAGGCGGCAGCCTTTGCAAAGAAGCTGAATGAGGAAAAACCGCTTTACGTGGTAAGAGAGGATGTGAAAGCCTGCCTGAAAACATTCGGTGAGCAGGCAATTGCAATCTGGAAAAACGGTGAGCGGATCGGATATCTGGCACTTTGCGGCGGAAACCAGGTTGTGGAAGCAGAAGTGTTGGAGGAACAGGATTTCGTTCCTGCACTTGCCGCTTATTTAAAAGAAAATGCGCTTGACTCTCTTTTCATTTCCATTCCGGTGTATGAGACCGGAAAAGCAGCAGCGTTATCGGAAGTCTGCGAGAGTTTCACAAAAGAGCGCTGCGGTTCCGCGATGTACCGCATTTTTGAGTTTGCGGACGTTATCGAGGCAATGCTGACCATGAAAGCAGAGACGATGGGCATCAGCGATGGAACGTGGTTCGCCGTACTGGAGGGACAGCCGCTGACCGTGACGGTAAAAGATGGAACTGTGACCGTGACACGGGAAGCCCATCCGGGGGCAGATGTACTCAACCGGGAGCAGGCGCAGGAACTGCTTCTTTCACCGCTGGCAAGTAAGGGAAGCAAGGTTCCATCTGAAATCTGGAAGAACATTCCATCCGACTGGTTCCCGCTTCCGCTGTACTGTGCGACGGCAGACGAATTTTAGGCAATGACTGTTGGGAGGCAGAGAAATATGAACGAGACAGCGAAACGAGACAGAAGAGACGAAAAAGAAGAAATCCGGTACCATGTGATTTTCTACGGCCAGGTGCAGGGCGTGGGGTTCCGTTACCGGGCGTATTATGCTGCCTACCAGCTCGGACTGACCGGCTGGGTGAGAAACTGCTGGGATGAGACGGTGGAGATGGAGGTGCAGGGTGATGAGGAGACGATCACGGAGATGATCAAAAGGATCCGCACCTCCAGCTACATCGAAATCACGGATGCAAAATGGACGAAGATTCCGCTGGAATCGGAATTCGGTTTTCATATCCGTTGATCAGGGCTGCTTTTTCTCTTTTTCCGGAATTTCGACGAGAATGATATCGTTGCCGATCTGGCAGATGCGGTCCCATGGGATCACAAAATCCTCGCCGTGGCAGAAAAAGCCGCAGAATTTCACAGGACCCGGAAGAACGAGTCCGGTAAGATGTCCCGTTTTTGGATTGAATTCCACATCAATCGGACAGCCGAGCGTTTTGCAGGTGCAGATATTGATAACTTCTTTCTGGCGGAGATCTACAACGCGCATGCGGTGCTCCTTTTTACAGATTCCTATGGAAAAACATATGCGAAAATGTTGCTGCAGTTGACTTGAATTTCACGGAAAAATGCGTATACTGTAAAAGTAGAAAACTTTCCGAAATACTTATTTAGAAACGAGGACGAAAGATATGAGATGTCCATTTTGTAATCAGGATAATACCCGGGTTGTGGATTCACGCCCGATTGAAGACAGCAATGCGATCCGCCGCCGCCGGATGTGCGATGTCTGCGGCAGACGCTTTACGACATACGAAAAAGTGGAGACGATCCCTTTGATCGTCATCAAAAAAGATATGAACCGCGAGCAGTATGACCGCTCGAAAATCGAGACCGGTATCCTGCGCGCCTGCCACAAACGGCCGGTGTCCGCCGAGAAGATCAACGAGATGGTCAACAAGGTGGAGACGGAGCTTTTCAACGGCGAGGAACGCGAGATTCCAAGCTCTGTGATCGGAGAGAAGGTCATGCATTACTTAAAAGATCTGGATCAGGTGGCGTACGTCCGCTTTGCGTCGATTTACCGTGAGTTCAAGGACGTCAACACGTTCATGGACGAGCTGAAAAAGATGCTCGACAAATAGCGGGAGGCAAAAAAATGGAAGTGTCGAACTATATTAAAATGCGTGATCAGATGCAGGAACGTTTTCTGACATACGATCAGAAGGAGATCGAAGGAAAATATGGCTTTGCGTTTGATGACGATTATTTCTATGTGCCGTATCTTTTTGAAGAATGGAGAGTGAACCGCCATACCGGCGTTGTAGAGGGATCAAAAGACCATTTTCTTCATGTACATCAGGGCAGTTTCAATGAGACGCTGACGATTTTCGACCTGCTCTGCTGCGGAAAGAAGGAGATTGTGCTCGCCGGCACGTATGCGCGTACCAATTCCTTAAAGGGAACGATCAAAGGCCGCACGATTGCGTCCGGCGTTCACGACAGCCGCGCCGCACGGTATGACGGGCATGTGGAACAGCTGAAAAAAGCATGCGTTTCCCTTGGCGGAAAACCATATTTCCCGGGAGACGCTGCTTTTGTTTTTCATGTCTTTCCGTTTCTGCCGCTCGTCTTCCAGTTCTGGGAGTCCGATGAGGAATTCCCGCCGGTGCTGAAGTTTATGTGGGATGAAAACGTCCTCGATTATCTGCGGTTTGAGACGCTGTATTACGTGATGGGAGATTTCCTGGACGCACTGGATCAAGCCTTCGATGCATGTAAAACAGAAGCCTGATACCTTTTGTGAGACAAAATCTTACGAAAATTTTCCGAATGTTTATAAAAATTTCAGTATACGAATCCCCTGGTTTAATGCTATAATGAGTGAAAGTAAGTAAAAAGAGAGAAGAGAAAGGGGAATGCATATGGCTTTTAGCATGAAAGTAACACCGGAAATAGAGGAACTGACAAACATCTGTCTGGATAACTCCAAAATGGATGTTTCGCTGTATGGGCAATACGATGTAAAACGCGGACTGCGCGATATCAACGGCGTTGGCGTCCTTGCGGGACTGACACAGATTTCAAACGTTGTGTCTTCGGATATCATTGACGGCGTCAAAACGCCGTGTGACGGACGTCTGTACTACCGCGGCATCAACGTGGAAAAACTGACCCAGGGCTTTTTAAGTGAAAACCGTATGGGATTCGAAGAAGTTGCGTATCTGCTCTTATTTGGAAATCTGCCGAATGAAGAGCAGCTCAATCATTTTAAGACAATCTTAAAACAGCAGCAGTCCCTGCCGAAGAACTTTGTGCGTGACGTTGTTATGAAAGCGCCGACCAAGGACATGATGAACACTCTGTCCCGAAGCGTTCTGACCCTGTACGCGTACGACAACCACGCAGATGATACCTCCCTTCCGAATGTGCTTCGCCAGTGCATTAACCTGATTTCTGTTTTCCCGATGCTGTCCGTCTATGGCTATCAGGCGTACAACCATTATATCAAGGGAAAAAGTTTATATATCCACAACCCGTCGAAGAAGCTTTCGACTGCAGAAAATATTCTTCTGATGCTCCGACCGGATCAGAAGTACACTCCGCTGGAGGCGAAGATCCTCGATCTTGCCCTCGTTCTCCACATGGAGCACGGCGGCGGTAACAACTCGACCTTTACAACACATGTTGTTTCTTCTTCCGGAACCGATACGTACTCCGCAATTGCAGCGGCGCTCGGCTCCTTAAAGGGACCGAAGCACGGCGGTGCAAACATCAAGGTTGTGCGGATGTTCGACGATATGAAGTCACACGTCAAAGACTGGACGGATGAGGAAGAAGTATCGAATTACTTAAGAAAGCTGTTGCACAAAGAGGCGTTCGACCAGAAAGGTCTGATTTACGGTATGGGCCATGCGGTTTACTCCATTTCCGACCCGCGTGCGCGCATCTTCAAGACCTTCGTTGAGCAGCTGGCAAAAGAAAAACACAGAGAGAAAGATTACCGGCTGTACGCTATGGTCGAGGAACTGGCTCCGAAGATCATCGGCGAGGAGCGCCATATTTACAAAGGTGTATCCGCAAACGTCGACTTCTACAGCGGCTTCGTTTACAGCATGCTGGATCTTCCGCTGGAGCTCTACACCCCGATGTTCGCCTGCGCGCGTATCGTCGGCTGGAGTGCACACCGGATGGAGGAACTGATCAACACCGACAAGATCATCCGCCCGGCGTACAAGAGTGTCAAAGATGAAGTGGACTATGTTCCGCTGGAAAACAGATAAAACAGGCAGAAGGGCCGGAGCGTGTCGGGATTTTCCGATCTGCTCCGGCATTGCTCTGTGCAGGAAGTAATGTGTCATTGTGAAAAATAGGAGAGTGCAGGAGAATGAATGAGACAAAAAATTACAGCATAACAAAATCCGGAGCAGTCATACTGGAAGGAGGGGCCAATCGCGGCGTCTTTACAGCAGGAGCGCTGGACTTTCTGATGGAGCAGGAGTATTATATCCCTCATGTGATTGGCGTTTCCGCCGGAGCCTGCAATGCGCTGGACTATGTATCGCGCCAGATTGGCAGAACGAGGGACTGTATGATTGTCACGGATGAGAAAAACCGCTACGTCAATAAGAATATCAAGACAATCGTTGAGAAAAAAGCACTGCTCGACATGGATATGGTGTTCGAACGGTATCCGTATGAGATTTTTCCATTTGATTTTGATACGTATTTTGCATCGCCGCAGACGTGTGAGCTGGTTGTGACAAACTGTGAGACGGGACGCGCGGAATATCTGGATGACCGCGAAAATAAAGAACGTCTGCTTGCAATTGGCCGTGCATCATCGAGCATGCCGATCGCCTGCCCGATGGTGGAGATCGACGGAAACGAGTACGTCGACGGCGGTGTTGCCGATTCGATCCCGATTATCCGTTCCTTAAAGACGGGACACCGAAAAAATGTCATTATTCTGACACGGAATTTCGGTTACCGCAAAAAAGAGGGAACGAGAGGCTGGGAGCTGTATGTGGCGGCATTCCGCAAATACCCGAATCTCGTGCGTGCGCTTGTAAACCGCGCGAAACATTATAACCAGGTGCTCGAATGCATCGAAAAATGGGAAGAAGAAGGCTCCGTCTTTGTGATCCGCCCGGAGATACCGGCGGTATCGCGTCTCGAAAAGGACGAGGAGAAGCTGCGGGAATTTTACCAGCACGGCTATGACCAGATGAAAGCAAATTTTGAGGCTCTGCAGGAGTTTCTGAAAGAAGAATAAAGTTACTGTATAAACGAAAAGAGGATTGGAGAAAGAAGATGAGTGGAAAAAACCAGAAGAACCGGGGAACTATACTGATGCGGATGTTTTACCCGGACCGGAGAGAAAAAAGTGCCTATACGATCGATTACGCGGATCTGTACCGGAAAGGATACCGGGGCGTGATTTTTGATATCGATAATACGCTTGTTCCGCACGGTGCGCCGGCAACGAAGGAGGCGGCTGCGTTCTTTGCGTCTCTTCGGGAGACTGGTTTTTCCACCTGTCTGCTTTCCAACAATCAGAAACCGCGTGTGGCTCCGTTTGCCGATGCGGTCGGTTCTATCTATATCGAAAATGCGCACAAGCCTTCGGCGAAAAACTACCAGGAGGCATGCCGGAGAATGGGGATCAAAGAGGAGCAGGCGGTCTTTGTCGGGGATCAGCTTTTCACCGATGTGTACGGTGCAAAACGGACCGGACTTTACAATATTCTGACCGAGCCGATCAATCCGAAAGAGGAAATTCAGATCGTTCTGAAACGGTATCTGGAGCACATTGTACTGTTCTTTTATGAGCGTGATCTGGCCCGCGGCAGGATTACGAAAAAAAACAGTTGAAAAATCGGGAAAAATATTATATTATAAGATAAGCCTATGGTGCGCATTTGGCGCATCGTACTATGTTAAGGAGGAAAAATCAGAATGATTTCAGCAGGAGATTTTAGAAACGGCGTTACCCTCGAGATCGATGGTCAGGTCGTTCAGATTCTTGAATTTCAGCATGTAAAACCTGGTAAAGGAGCTGCATTCGTAAGAACAAAATTAAAAAATGTCATCAACGGTGGTGTGGTAGAGCGTACCTTCCGTCCGACTGAGAAATTCCCGCAGGCTCGTATCGAGCGTGTAGACATGCAGTATCTGTACAGCGATGGTGATTTATTCTACTTCATGAACGTAGAAAACTATGAGCAGATCGCTCTGAACGAAGAGACCATCGGAGATGCTCTGAAATTTGTAAAAGAAAACGAAATGGTTAAAGTATGTTCCTACAACGGAAATGTATTCGCAATCGAACCGCCTCTGTTTGTAGAGCTTGAGATCACCGAGACTGAGCCAGGCTTCAAGGGAGATACCGCACAGGGTGCTTCCAAACCGGCTACCGTTGAGACTGGTGCTACCGTAAGCGTTCCGCTGTTCGTAAACCAGGGAGACAAAATCAAAATTGATACCAGAACAGGTGAATATCTGTCCCGTGTATAAGTAAGACTGTTCCCGCCGTTGTCCGTCACAACTTTCTTTGTGGCGGACACGGTTTTCTAAATAAATAGAATATTCGTCTGAAAAATGGCTGATAAAGGCTGTCGGAAGCAGCCCGGGCCCGTTTTTCTCATCGTTCGAAGTTCCGCGAACCAACGAATCTCTGGCATATACAGATCTGTACAGAGGTTTTTAAGTTGTGTTTTCCGGAGCTTTTTTGTTCCGTAAAGCAAAAATACAAAAGGCAATCAAACAGGAAAGGTGGGAAAAAATGGACTATCAGATGTTCAAAGAGCAGCTTGCCGCGCTGCTGAAAAGAAAAGCCGGCGATGATTTTGAGGTGAAGGTAGAATCGGTGCAGAAGCTGAACGGTATCGAAAAAGAGGCGTTTGTCATCAGCAGAAAGAAGGACTGGATTGCACCGACGATCTACGTGGAGCTTCTGTATGAATGCTGTCTGCAGGGCGTGCCGCTTTCTCAGATTGCAGAAAAGGTACTGGAGCAGTACCGGAAAGTGGAAGCGGAGGCGAGAAGACCGGAGAAAGCTGCCTTTTTTACCAACTGGAAAAATGCTGCGCCGCAGATCTACTGCGAGCTCATTCATGCGGAGAAAAACCGTACGCTGCTCTCCGAAGTTCCGCACAGAAAATTTCTCGATCTCGCGGTTGTGTACTATTACCAGATGCGGGGAAACCGCGTGCCGGATGCGACAATTCTGATCCACGAGACGCACCGGGAGCTGTGGGGAATTTCGGCGGAGGAGCTGGATGCCCGTGCCTGGGAGAACACCCTGCGGGATCTGCCGGTGCGCACAGACAGCCTTATGGTGTATTTGAAAGAGGAGTACGGAGTAACGTTTCCCCGGTTCGAGCTTGGTCCGCTGGCGGAACAGTTTTACCTGGTCAGCAACCGCAGAGGAAAGCTGGGTGCAATCTGCATGTGCTATCCCGGCGTGCTGGAGAGTCTTTCGCAGCGCTTTGAGGCAAGTCTTTATGTGATTCCGAGCAGTATCCACGAGTGCATGGTGATTCCGGATTATGATGTGTTCCCGGAGGAGTGTCTTTCCGACATGGTACGGGACGTGAATGAAAAGACGGTCAAGCCGCAGGAGATTCTGTCGGATCACGTTTATTATTACCACCGGGAAAGCGGGGAACTGACGCTGTGTGAGAAAGAAACGTAAGCTGCGTGGCAGAATAGTCTGCGAATAATTTAAGAAAAAAATGGGCGGCTGGGTGGGAAAAATACTTTACAATTGCAGGAGTCTGTGGTAAACTGTCATAGTGTGGTTGAGAAAACAGATCACATCAGCGTCTGTAGCTCAGGGGATAGAGCAACGGTTTCCGGTACCGTGTGTCGGGGGTTCGAATCCCTCCAGACGCGTTTTTGCTACATGGCATGCTGCGGCGGGCAGGACCGGCGCAGGATAAGGAAAGCCCCTGCTTCGGTGTGAAGTAGAGGTTTTTTTGCTTACTGAGCATATCAATAACTGATCCGGCGGATCAGTTTTGATGAAGGAGGAAAAATATGGCAAAACCAATGACAACAAAAGATAAAATCCGGGAATGGATTTCCGATAATCTGCGCTACATGCTTCTGATCGGAGCAATTCTCCTGATTGTGGCAGCGGTTCTTCTCATCGTTCATCTGGTATCACCAAAAAACGATGGAAAATCGAGCGGCGGAACCGTAACAAGCAGCAGCACCGGAAACAATGTGCCGGATAAAAAGACACAGGTAAAAGCAGACAGCAAAGCAGATTCTGAGGACAGCACAGGCATTTCATCGGACGTTTCGGATTCCGCGAATGATTCCAGTGCAGATGCTTCCAGTACCGATACCGCCAGCGCGCCGGATGCAGAGGCTGAGCCGACAAGTGAGCCGGAAGCGGCAGACGATACCAGTAATACAGAGAATACCGATAATACGGCTGTCTCCTTTGACGCGGACAATGTCCCGGAAGTAAGCACCGTGCTGGAGCAGTATTACACCGCGCTCGGTGCAAGGAATATCAACGGTCTTTTTGCAGTAACAGATAATCTGACCGCGGAGGAGCAGGCGCAGATTGAGGCAGAAAGCGATGTGGAGTCATACGGAGATGTAAAGGCCTACACGATCAGCGGTCCAAGCGACGGAACGTACATCGCGTTTGTCAGCAGCAGATGCAAATATCTGGGAATCAACCAGACCCTGCCGATGCTTTCGGAGTATTATCTCTACACGACAGAAGACGGCAGCCTGAAAATCATGGATGATACTGACAGCGATGCGGCCGTAACCGAGGCTATGAAAGCGGCGCTCGAAAACGAAGAAGTCAAAAATCTGATCGAACAGGTTCAGAACGATTATCAGAATGCACTCGATGCAGATGCTTCCCTGAGAGCATATGTAGAGAGCATTCAGTAGGAACAATAGAATAATACAAAACAAAAAAAGCAGTTTCTGGTTTTTATGAAACTGCTTTTTTGGAAGGATAAAACCATGCGCTTAAACAAATACTTAAGTGATGCGGGCGTCTGCTCGCGGCGGGAGGCGGACCGTCTGACAGAAGCGGGCGAGATTACTATAAACGGAAAACGCGCGGAAACCGGCATGCAGGTGGAGCCTGGCGACGTTGTTGTTGTGAAAGGCAAAACCGTTGTCCCGGAGGAGAAAAAAGTCTATCTCGCCTTCAACAAACCGCGCGGCATCGTCTGTACTGCGGAAAAACGGGAGAAAAACAACGTCATCGATTATCTGTCCTACCCGGTGCGGATTTACCCGGTGGGAAGACTCGATAAAGATTCCGAAGGCCTCCTTCTGATGACGAACGACGGTGCGATCGTAAACGGTATCATGCGTGCCAGAAACCGCCACGAAAAAGAATACCAGGTCGAGGTAAACAAAGAGATTACACCGGAATTTCTGAAAGAAATGGCATCCGGCGTGCCGATTCTCGATACCGTGACGCGCTCGTGCCGGATCCAGAAAACGGGAGAGCGCAGCTTTACGATTATTCTGACGCAAGGGCTGAACCGTCAGATCCGGCGGATGTGCGAAGCATTAGGATATCGTGTCACAAAGCTGAAACGTGTGCGGATCATGAATGTTCACTTGAAAGACCTGAAAACAGGGGAGTACCGCCCTTTAACGGAAAAAGAATTAGCAGAACTGAAAAAGCAGATCGGGGAGGAAAAGCGATGAACGAGACAGAACGGATGAAGGAACTGGTCAAAAAGCTGAACGAAGCGGCAAAAGCCTATTACCAGGAAGACCGGGAGATCATGAGCAACCTGGAGTACGACACGCTGTATGACGAACTGCAGGTATTAGAGGAAAAAACAGGCGTAACACTCGCCGGAAGCCCGACCACAAAAGTCGGCTACGAGGCGATGGACGAACTGCCGAAAGAAGCGCACGAGTCGCCGATGCTTTCCCTTGATAAAACGAAAGATGTGGAAGTGCTCCGCAGCTTCATCGGGGATCACAAAACGCTGCTGTCCTGGAAGATGGACGGTCTGACCGTCGTTCTGACGTACCGCGGCGGTACCCTCGCAAAGGCCGTCACCCGTGGAAACGGCGTGATCGGAGAGGTTGTCACGAACAATGCAAAAGTGTTTGAAAATATTCCCTTAAAAATCCCGTACCAGGGAGAGCTGGTTCTGCGCGGCGAGGCGATCATCCGCTATTCCGATTTTGAGAAGATCAACGAGGAGATTGAGGATGTCGATGCGAAATACAAGAATCCGAGGAACCTCTGCAGCGGTTCTGTGCGCCAGCTGAACAATGAGATTACGGCAAAACGCCACGTTCATTTTATGGCATTTGCGCTTGTGAGCGCTCCGGAACAGGATTTCGAAAATTCCAGAATCCGTCAGATGGAGTGGCTGAAAGAGCAGGGCTTCGAGGTGGTGGAATACAAGGTTGTCACCAAAGATAACCTCGACGAGGCGATGCAATATTTCTCCACGAAAATCGAGACAAACGATTTTCCGTCCGATGGCCTTGTCGCGTTGTATGACGATATCGCCTACGGAGAATCACTCGGCACAACCGCGAAATTCCCGCGGAACGCTTTCGCCTTCAAATGGGCGGATGAACAGAAGGAGACCACTCTGCTTGAAATTGAGTGGAGCCCGTCGAGAACCGGTCTCATCAATCCGGTTGCGGTTTTTGAGCCGGTCGAGCTGGAAGGAACTTCGGTTTCCCGCGCAAGCGTCCACAACATCAGTATCATGCGTTCGCTGGATCTCGGTGTGGGTGATAAAATCCTTGTCTACAAAGCAAACATGATCATTCCACAGATCTCAGAGAATCTGACGAGAAGCGGTGTGCGCGATATTCCGGAAACGTGTCCTGCCTGCGGCGGTGCCACCCGGATTCAGATGATGAACAATGTCGAGACCCTCTACTGTACGAATCCGGAGTGCCCGGCAAAATTCATGAAGGCATTCACCCTGTTTGTAAGCCGCGACGCGATGAACATCGACGGCATGTCGGAGGCAACGCTCGAAAAATTCGTGGGCCACGGCTTCATCCGTGAGTTTGCCGATATTTTCCGTCTCGACCGCTACCGCGACGAGATTGTGGAGATGGACGGTTTCGGTGAAAAATCATACCAGAATCTGATCGACAGCATCGAGCGCGCGAAAAACACAACGCTGCCCCGTCTGATTTTCGGACTTGGCATCTTAAATATCGGTCTTGCAAACGCGAGAATGATCTGCAAAGCCTTCGATTTCGATCTCGACCGGATCCGGAATGCATCGGCGGAGGATTTCGCGCAGATCGACGGTGTCGGAGAAGTGATTGCAAAAAGCATCGTGGATTACTTTGCGGATGAGGAAAATAAAGAACGCCTTGAGCGCCTTCTGTCGTATCTGACGATTGAGAAGCCGCAGGCAAGCCAGGAAGAACAGAAATTAGCCGGTCTTACCTTCGTCATCACCGGAAGTGTGGAACATTTCCCGAACCGGAATGCATTAAAGGCAAGAATCGAGGAGCTCGGCGGAAAAGCCACCGGAAGTGTAACGGGAAAGACGAGCTATCTGATCAACAACGACACGACATCCAGTTCCTCCAAAAACCGGAAAGCGCGCGAACTCGGCGTGCCGGTGATCTCAGAAGAGGAATTTCTGAAGATGACAGAAGAATAACGAAATATCTGCAAAGGCGGTTTGCATCCCGCGCGGGAATCTGCTATAATCGGAAATAGACGGCAGAAATTCCTGCCGGAAAAAGCAAACCGCCTGTCTGCGCAGAGAAAAGCGCGGCAGATCAAGAAGAATAGAAACGAGGAAAAAGAATATGCCGGTTAAAGTTCAGGCAGATTTACCTGTAAAAGAAATACTCGAAAGCGAAAATATATTCGTCATGGACGAGACAAGAGCGGTTCATCAGGACATCCGTCCGCTGAAGATTATGATCCTGAATCTGATGCCGCTCAAAGAAGATACCGAGCTGCAGCTTCTGCGCTCCCTTTCCAACACCTCCCTGCAGGTTGATGTCACCTTTCTGATGGTGGCAAGCCACGAGGCGAAAAATACATCGACCAGCCATCTGAACACGTTCTATGTGAAATTTGAGGATGTGCGGAAAAATTATTACGACGGTATGATCATCACCGGTGCACCGGTCGAGCAGATGGAATTTGAAGAAGTTGACTACTGGGATGAACTGACAAAGATCATGGACTGGACGAACACACACGTTACCTCCACGATGTTCCTCTGCTGGGGAGCCCAGGCGAGTCTGTATCATTTCTACGGACTGAAGAAACGGATGCTTCCGGAGAAGAAATTCGGGCTGTTCTGGCACAAAGTCAACAACCGCAAGATCCCGCTTGTGCGAGGCTTCGATGACGAGTTTTTGGCACCGCATTCCCGCCACACAGAAGTACCGATCGACGATATCCGTGCCTGCAAAGATGTCACGATTCTCGCAGAGTCCGACGAAGCCGGATTCTATCTTGGCATGGCGGAAGAGGGAAGAAAGATTTTTGTGATGGGTCATCCGGAGTACGACCGTATGACGCTCGACGGCGAGTACCACCGCGATAAAGACAAAGGACTCCCGATTGAGATTCCGAAGAACTATTATAAAAACGACGATCCAAATACAAAACCAGTGCTTTTATGGCGGTCACATGCGAACAATCTGTACACGAACTGGCTGAACTACTATGTATACCAGGTGACCCCGTATAATCTTGACGGAACTCCGGATTTTTCGGGAAAATAAGAGAGAAAAAGCCCCCCGCACCGGGCGCACACCGGCTGCGGGGGGGGTTGCTGTAAAAATCTGCTATAAAAAACGGAAAGCTTTCCGGGCTTACCGTTTGAAATCAAATAATGTTTTCAGCGGAATTTCGAGTGCTTCCGCAATATCCATCAGCTTGTTTAGAGACAGAGAGGTATGACTGTTTGGCGCTTCGATGTTGCTCATATGTGTACGGCTGATCTGGACAGCTTCGGCAAGCTCACTTTGCGTTAATCCGCGTGCTCTGCGATAAAAAGCGATGGTAAGACCGAGGAGGCGCATCTCCTCCGTATGACGTTCTCCCATTGCTATGGCTCCTTTCTGAACAGAGTGATACAAAGACTTATATAATATTTATCTTAAATCACAAAGTAATTTTTGACTATCTTTTCAAAAGTTCTTATATGCCGGTATAGCCTATTGTTACAGGCTTTTCCGGCATTTTTCGTTATGGAAGATACTCTCAAATCTTCTTATATCCCCGTATGTTTTGGTGTTCAAAAGTAGTATGTGGAGTAGTAAATTCTCCGTTTACTACTATGCAATCAACCGCTTCATTTCTGTTATCGACGTTTCGGAAGTCGTATGCGCGTAATAATTCAGCGTCATATTGATGTTGGAATGTCCCATGATATACTGCAATGCCTTTGGGTTCATTCCTGCATTTGCTAACGTGGTGCAGAATGTGTGGCGTAAGGTGTGCGGTGTCATTACCTTTGGCAATGCTACCTTTTGCGTTTTATTGTATTTCCTTACAAGCCCCCGGAACATACTTTCATAATTGACTGCCACTTTTGGCAAGCCATTCCGGTTAAGGAACAGAAACTTTGTGTAGCCCTCCAAAATAACGGGCTGTACATATTTCCGTTTGTTCAGCACCCGCTGAAATGCTTCCAACACTTTTTCACTCATAGGAATAACCCGGTTGCCGCTTTTCGTCTTAGGCGTTTCCACATAGTAGCCCACATCTGCAATCTTCAAAAGTTGGTGGTCTACATGGATAAGCTGTTTGTCTAAGTCAATGTCAGCTTCCGTCAGTCCGCAGAGTTCCGAAATGCGAAGTCCTGTCCCTAACAGTATGATAATCTCATCATAATATTTCCGATAAACGGTATCACTCTGTACAAAGGACAGGAAAGCTGCTTCCTGCGTAGGGGATAGAGGTTCCTTTGGTTCCGTATCATCTTCAAGGACTGTGTTCAACTGGAAGTCAAACGGATTTTTGCGGATACAATCGTCCTGTATAGCTGTGTAAAAGGCAGCCTTTAAGGAACGCTTGTGGTTGTTGATAGTCTTGAAGCCATAACCTTTTTCTTTCATGCGTAACGCCCATTCCTTTGCGTCGGAGAGCTTCACATTTTCAATCCGGCAGGCTCCCAGCTTATCCTCCTGCAAAATCCGCATGAGCTGTTTTCGCCCCTGTTTTGTCCCATGTCGCACATTTGCCCGGTGGCGTATCTGCTTTGCGTAAAGCTGGCAGACTGTCATTTTCTTTCCGATATGGTCGATACCGTCGTCAAGGTCTTTTTGGATTTCTTTCTCCTTTTCCCTTAACGCTATATCGTCACGCTTTCCTGCCGGGGTTTTGTCCGTAGGCACTAACTTCCAAGAATAAACAAACTGCGGTTTTCCAAAGGTATCTATATATTTGTAGGCATATCTCCCATCTTTTCTCTGGCTCTCTCCGGTGCGGAGAATACGATTTTTATTATCCCGTCTTTTTTCCGACATCGTTATGCTCCTTTCCATAATGGAAAGAGCCTTGATATGCTTGACTACATTGTACCACATTCAAGGCTCGATTTCACTATCAGATTGCGTCCACCGTATCAATCATTTTTTCAAACTGCTTGCGCTTAATCTGAATACGGTTTCCATTCATCATTACCCAGTCCGGGACGGGATTTTCTTCTGCCAGTTTTCGCAGCTTACTTTCTCCGATACGGAAATATTTTGCGGCTTCTTCTATGGTAAGGGTGTATTTTTCCCAAATCGGCACGTCGTTATTGTTCATTTTGTTGTCCCCCTTTCTTAGTGGGTCAAAAGTCAATCAGTGACATAGGCTTTAATCGGACGGCTGTTAGCACAACCTCATGGGACTTGCACCCCTCCGGCGGTCTGCCGAAGCCCTACCCATTGCCTGCGACGCTTCTAACGCTCGGACTATGGCTATAAGGAAGTATCATTATGTATTCTGTGCGTTATCGCCCGCAGGTTGCTACACTTGCTTTGCGGCGCGGTGGTTCTCGCTCGTTTCTTCATAGGAGAAAGGTCATGGCGTACCCGCCGTATGGCTCGGCACAAAAGGAATGTATCCGATTTGCCTTATGCTGCGTCGCCGTTCTATTGCGTCGCTTTCTTTGTCAAAGAGCAAGGGGCGGTCATGCGGTATGGAACGGAAAAGGGGAAGAAGCGCTCCAATATCGCATAGGTTATTCAGCCCGAAAAGTGAGGATAGCCCTCATCAGTCTTGCTTGCAGTCGTTCCCGAATATCCTCGTCAACGCCATAATAGACATTGCCGCGCTCGTCGTAGAGCTTCCGCATGGAAAGACTTGCTATGTAGCCGCTGAAATGCTGCAAGACCATTTTCATAGCGTCCGGGTCGCCTTTGCTCGCCGCCAAAATAACGGGATAGGGAACAAGGGCATTTTCCGGGTAGTCGTTTTGATTACCATTCGTTCCATTCATCAGCGTGTTCCTCCAAATATTTCTTTAACAGTTCAAAAGAGCTTGTCCGTCTGTACTGTATCGTGCTGCGCGACGTATTGAACATCTTTCCGATTTCCACGTCAGTCATGCCCTCGAAATAGTACAGAAGTATAGCGGTTCTCTTTTCCTCCGGCAGGGTGCGAATTGCTTCAAGCAATAGTTTCGGGGTTATTTCTTTTCCTGCCATTTGATAAGTCGGCTCGGCTGTTTCAGCTTGAAAATACTTATCCGTAGTGTAAAGCTGCCGTTCCTCATGCAAGGCAAGGTCACAAAAGGAAACTTCCCGTTTCCTGCGTCGCCGGATTTCATCATGGGCGTTGCAGGCTTCGTTGTGCAGCACCCGTTTACAGAAACTTTGAAAGGCACATTGCTTCTGAAATTCTCTGCGATTAGGTTCCATGTAATCACCTCCTTTCTGCCGAAAGGCGGTAGTACCTCCCCTTTTCGCGTGATAATACAGACGACTTTTTCAAATGCCGGACGAATAGGAAAATTTATTTGAAAAATCTTCTGTAAAATGCAAAATGCGCCCGTCTGCAAAACGCAGATAGACGCATAGGAAATAACAGCGGTATTTAATTGATTTGATAGTTCATACCATTGCCCGGAATACCCCGTTGCAAGATAGAAACTTTTTTTGACAAAAGACTTTCTTTTGTCAAATAGATATAGCTTATTCTATTCAGCATAACGGCAACCTCCTATATGCCGCCATGCTGATTGCAAAGTTAAATGGGGTCGTCGTTGCTAAATTTGTGCAAAAAGAAGCGGCGGCTCTAAAAATCAAGCCACCGCTTCAAAGGCGCGTGAAAGTGTATCTGCTTTGCGACGGCTTTTTTTCTTTTGCCGTCGTCCGGCAGATATTTAGATTTTAAATTTTAGAAAAGACGTGGAATTATAACCATAAATAATATCCCAAGTAGGTAAAGAGCATTTACACCCAATCCAACTTTTACATAAATATCGCGTTGCTGTCTTTTGAAAAATAAGAATAGTGCGTAAAGAAAACTGGCAACAATAAAAACACCGTAACCAATAGCAATAGCTGTTGCATTTGCAGCCGTAGGCTTCCAAACAAATAACATAGTAAGGGGTACAAAAATTGTAACGAGGGATATAATACTTAAAATTTTTTCTTTCATAATGGTTTCCTTTCTATTTATCATTTAAGTTTTAATTTCAGTGAACCTGTAAAATTGTCTGCTTCAATCAGAACATAATTGCTTGCAGACGGAAGTTCAATAGTATCATTATATGAGCTTTCTGTATCACAAAGGATTTTCGGTTCATCAGTTCCCGTTTGTAAAATTAGTTTCAAATTTCCGGTTTGAGCAGCTATATCGCAGGAAATTTCTATTTTATTTCCATTATCTCGTTCAAGAGCTGTTCCCCCGAAAATGATTTCATTACCGGAAAAATTATCATAATCAGCGGTATAACTTCCTACATAGCTATCTATACCAAATTCACGTTTTCCTTGCAAATCTTTATCATCTGTTAAACCCTTATCACCAATAGACTGTAATGCCTGATTATAATTACTTACAATTTCGTCTTTAGAACAGGCAGTTACAGAAACAAGACAACATAACATTAAAAATAAAGGTATCAGCTTTTTCATTTTGCAATCTTCCTTTCTGTCTTTCTTCTTTTTTGAGATAAAGGGGTAGCTAAAGTTTCTTTTTGCGGAATAGAAATTATTATCAATGATAATATAAGCATAGCCAACATCATTAAAACACCTAATAAAATGCTTTGAGAAGATGAATAGGCTCCGGTAGTATCTGTCACAAATCCTTCTCCGTTAAATCCGACTATACTTAATCCGGCAGAGAGCGGATACAAATTTCTGATAATAGGATTTTTGAAGTAGATACTGATATATCCTAATAGAAAAGCTGCAACAGCCCCACCTTTGAAAGAGTTTTGTTTTTTTCCACAGTGTGCGATAAGTGGCATTTCTCCAATAAATGTAAATAATGCCATTCCACAAATTTGTATAGTACCAATTATAATCGTTGATAAAGTCATATTCTCACGACAAGCGATTATTCCGACTATAATAGTGACAAATGAATTACATAACCCTAAAAGTATAGAAAGTAGTCCTATTGTACTTAGCTTCCCAATCATCAGTTTAGGAAAAGCAATAGGAATAACTTGCAGATTTTTTAGTGTATCATCAGTGTATTCCCGGTTAATCATATAGCCACCAATCAAAGCTATAATCATAGGAAAAAACATGGTCATATTATTCCAAATCGTACTATTAAGTAAATCGGGAAATGTATAATTCAAGACATTTTTAGCTTCATCTGTCATAATTTTTTGCATAACGATTGAAATAATAGGGGAACACGCTACACCAAGCATACCAACTAAAATAATACTGTATCTTTTTAACTTTTGAAATTCTGTTGTAATAAAAGCAAGCATATTCACACCTCCTATATTTCACGACGATTATAAATTTTTATAATTGCATAAATTGATACGAGCAGAAAGAGTGCAATAATACAGACGCATATATGAGTGGGGACAAAATAAGGACGCATAGTGTTATAAAATTCAGCCGCGGCTCCGCTCCCCTCGTCGTAAAATTGATAAATCCAACGATTGATTACAGGTATAGGTAAGATTGTTCCTATATTTACTCCTACTGGTGTCAGCATTCCTATATCTGTTACGTGAATTACATAGTTTATAATTGTGTAAAAAAGAGTAATGACAATAGAAATCAAGTCACTTTTATTGAACCATACAACTAATGCCACACAAGGTAAAGCCGCGGCTAAGAGCATTATTCCCAATCCTATACTCAATACAAATTTTTGTGCCATGTTTTCCATAGCAATACCAAGGATTTTTGAACACAACATACTGGCAAAAAAACCTAAAAGCGTATAAGATACTGAAATAATAGCCATTACTCCGATTTTTGCTACAACTATTTTACCTTTACTAACAGGAATTGTTGTAAGGTTCTTTAAAGTGTCGTTATCTGTTTCTGTAAAGAACAGAGAAGTTGCAATAACAACCAATATCGGCAACAAAAGAAGAAAATCGCCATAGTCCACAATGCCAGAAAACAAATTATCATAATTAACTTGTGTTGGAATGTTCCAATATAAAGCAGTCATTACTATCGGAAAAACCAAAGCAACAAGAGTAGCCAAAACAAAAAGAGAACGTCGTTTAAATTTGTAAAACTCGCATTTAATCAGTTTAAGCAATTCCCTCGCCTCCTGTCACACGCTTGAAATAATCCTCAAGGCTTTCTTCACAAGTATGAGCTTCTGATACCTCCAATCCATTTTCTACAAAGGCGGTTACAATTTTCCCTACTGGTAAATCAAGATTGTGTAGACGTAAATTGTGGTCGTCCTGTATAGAAAAATGGTTTTCGTGGAAAGTACGTTCCAAAATTCTTGCTGCCTGTGCGGTATCAGAAAGAGTAAATCGGATATGTTTACTGCTTTTTTGTTCCAGTTCCGCAAGACTTTCTTCTTCCAGTAGTGCGCCATGGTCGATAATTCCAATATCATCTGCTAGCAGAGAAATCTCCGAAAGAATATGACTGGAAATTAAAATTGTTTTTCCTTTTGTATCGCAAAGTTCACGAATAAAGGAGCGCACCTCTGCAATTCCAATCGGGTCAAGCCCATTGATAGGTTCATCTAAAATCAAAAGCTCCGGGTCGTGCATAATGGAAAGTGCAATCGCAAGCCGTTGTTTCATACCAAGAGAATACTGGGAAAATAGTTTCTTGTCTTTATAAGGCAATCCCACCAAATCTAAAGCGTCTTTAATTGCGTGGCTGTTTGGTACGCCCCGTAAGGTTGCAAAGATACGCAAATTTTCCGTAGCAGTCAGATTAGGATAAAAGCCGGGGGACTCAATCAGACTACCGATACGGGGCAACAGTTTCTTTTCATTCCCTTGCAAAGACTTTCCCCATATTTTAACTTCGCCGGAAGTTGGCTTTGTTAATCCGAGCAGCATTTTCATAGTGGTCGTTTTTCCAGCTCCGTTTCTTCCAAGCAGTCCGTAAATTTTCCCTTTCTGCACATGGATATTTAAGTCAGCGACACTCTTTTGTGAGCCGTACTGTTTTGTAAGATTTTTTGTTTCAATGATATAATTTTTGTCCATATTCAAACCTCCTGTTCTGTAAAGTATTCTATCACACCAACCTTGCATTAACCTTGCCGCAACCTTGCATTAACCTTGCAATTTGAAATATTTCTCCCCCAAATAATTAAGGCTCCCGTCATAAGGACGGGAGAACCTTACTTTGCTAAGGGAAAAAGCAAAGTAAATTCTGTTCCTTTTCCCTGTATGCTATTTGCTGTTATTGTGCCGTTCATCTTTTCTACAAGTTGGTGTGCGATAGAAAGCCCAAGACCGCTGCCTTTTTCAGACCGTCCCTTATCGCATTTATAGAGCCGTTCAAAAATATGCTTCAAATCTTCTTTTTCAATCCCTATTCCATTATCTGCTAATCGGATTTGCATATTTTTTTCCTGCTTTGACAGGATTATTTCTATTTTATCCGCATGACTGTGAGAAATTACATTCTGAATAAGATTGTTCAATATCCTCATATAGCCGTCCGTATCAAGTTTTACCCGGAAAGGCTGTTCGGGAATATCAATGTTGTAATCTATCTGCTTATCTTCAAATATGGGTATCCAGTCAATCAAGATATTTCGTGTCAGCTCCGCAGCTTCAACAATATTTATATCCATAGCAAACTCATTAGAATTTAATTTGAACCAGTCAAAAAGAACATCAATATATTCTTTCAAATCGTGGGCTTTACGGCGGGCAGTTTCGATATAGTCGTCCCTGTCTTTTCCTGTAACAATTCCTTTATGTGCAGCGTCAAGATACCCAATAAGCGTTGTAAGCGGTGTCCGAACATCATGGGAAAGACTTGTCATAAGCTGTCGGTTTGTTTCTTCTGTCTGCCGGACAGTAGAAAGCCTGCTCTCATAAGACACAACAATCTCATTTATTTCATAGGCAAGAGGGGCTACCAGTTCGTTTGTTGCAGATAAGATACGTCTATTCCCATTTCCTTTTTTTATATCAATCAGTGCGTCTGTTATCTCGGCTATCTGTTTTTTAACACGTCTGATGACAAAGTAGGAAAGAAAAATAGAAAAAAGTGCAATGATTATGGATAGAAAAATAATTGCTTCCATAGAAAATCAAACCTCCTTGTTAAAACGATAACCGATACCTTTAATCGTTTGAATATATTTTGGACTTCCGGGATTTATCTCTAATTTCTTGCGAAGTCGGCTGATAATTGCCATAATGTTGCTGTCATCATAGAAATATTCCTCTCTCCACACTTCTTCATAAATCTGTTGCTTTGTCAGAATTTTCCCTTGATTTTTTGCGCAGTATAAGAGTAGGTCAAATTCTTTTGGAGGCAATTCAAAAATTCCATTTTCCGTAGTAACAGAACGATTTTCAATATCAATTTTCAATCCGTCAAATTCAAGCTGCTGTGATATTCCGTCCTGTTGATTGAAACGGGTATAACGGCGTATAAGGGAAACGATACGGGCTATCAGTTCGTCCATGTCAAAAGGTTTTGTCAAGTAATCATCAGCTCCTGCCCTTAAACCGCGTACCTTAGAAGCACTGTCATTTTTTGATGTGAACATCAAAATCGGCAGGCTGCTTTCCTTTCTAATTTCTTCCAATGTTTCAAATCCGTCCATACCGGGCATCATAACGTCCAGTATCACAAGTTGATATTCTCTCTCTTTTAATTTTTGTAATCCCTCTTTTCCAGTATTACAAAAATCAGCTTCTATATCTTCTGATAGTACGCTGCGTTTAATCAGCGCACAAAGTTCCTTATCATCATCTATAATCAAAACTTTATTCATGGTATAGCTCCTTTCCTTGTTTTGTTCTACCGTCAATCGGTTTTTCTGCGTCTTGTGGTATCAGCCACATATACCCAAGTTTTGCAACACCCGGTATGCGGTTCTCCCTGCAAAGTATCTGTACACGCCGTTCAGAAATTCCCCATTTCTTTGCTGCTTCGGGGCAAGACATATATTCCATAACAACCCAAGTCCTTTCTGCAAATCATATCAGTATAATTATAGTCGGATACACGAACAATAGCAAGTATATAGATATGAATTATTATGGCTAATTAGTGGAACTGTATAGACATATCCAAGCAGAAAGGGGAACAGTAAAATGTAACTGGGTGAATAAATATGGCAAAAAGACCAGTAGAAAAATATGACTTCAAAGCATTTGGAGAAGCGATAAAAGCTGCGCGGACGGGGCGTAAGGAAAGCCGCAAACAGGTAAGTGATGAAATGTATATTTCCCCTCGTTACCTTGCGAATATTGAAAACAAAGGACAGCACCCCAGTCTGCAAATCTTTTTTGAGCTTATGCTCCGTTACAATATATCCGTAGACCAGTTTCTTTTAGATACGCCCGCCGAAAAAGATACAAAGCGGCGGCAGCTTGACGCTCTCCTTGATGATATGAGCGATAACGGCATACGGATTGTAACGGCAACTGCAAAAGAAATTTCAGAAGTCGAAAAAGAGGACAAATAAATGTGTCCGGTAAAATTGAATATGATTTAGGAAGCGTTGTAATCTTTACTGATTGCAGCGTTTTTCTTTTGCTCTTTTTTGGCATATAGAGCATTGCCTTGTAGTAACCAGTGAGGAAAAAAACTTTCTTAGCAAGCATAGGAAAAGAGTACCCTTTTCCGTATTTTCGCCCTCCCGTCCTGCGGTGCGTCGGTTGAAAATTGCTTGTTGGGAAGTGTCCCAAACCCTCGGAATGGAAAGGAGCGATTGCATGAATGGACGCAAAAGAAAAGTACAAATCAAATTCTATGTAACAGAGGAAGAACGGGCATTGATTGAGCAGAAAATGAAGCTCGTCCCCACCCGGAACATGGCGGCGTATCTTCGCAAGATTGCCATTGACGGGTATATCATTCAGACAGACCATAGCGACATAAAAGCCATGACAGCGGAGATACAGAAAATCGGGGTCAATATCAATCAGATTGCAAAGCGTGTCAACGCGACAGGCATCGTCTACCAAGAGGACATAGAGGAAATAAAGGGGGTGCTTGCGGAGATATGGCGGTTACAAAGATTAAGCCTATTAAAAGCACTCTAAGCAAAGCCCTTGACTATATCGAAAACCCGGACAAGACGGACGGGAAAATGCTTGTGTCCTCTTTCGGTTGCTCCTATGAAACGGCAGATATTGAGTTTGAATATACCCTGTCGCAAGCACTCCAAAAGGGGAACAATTTAGCCTTTCATCTGATACAGTCCTTTGAGCCGGGGGAAGTCGATTATCAGAAAGCCCATGAAATCGGAAAGCAGCTTGCCGACGCGGTAACAAAGGGGCAGCATGAATATG